>Ga0307510_10001271_pt1 | contig 27493 bp, 30 predicted proteins | sample 12_EM_MG_FD_207224 | JGI IMG/M metagenome (GOLD analysis project Ga0307510, IMG submission 207224) | Populus trichocarpa ectomycorrhiza microbial communities from riparian zone in the Pacific Northwest, United States - 12_EM | ecosystem: Host-associated > Plants > Roots > Unclassified | place... | reverse complement strand
CACGCACCACGCCGTGCTGTTGCTCGAAAAGCCGCGGATGGAGTTTTCCTACGACACCGATCCGAAACAGGCGGCAGCGAGCCGGGTCAAGTTGCTCGACACGATCGCGGCCAACAAGACCCCGGTGATGTCCTATCACTTCGCCTGGCCAGGCTATGGCCACGTCGCCAAGGCCGGTGATGGATTCCATTATTATCCCGAGCCGATGAAGATGGAGCTCTGAGGGGGAATCGATGTCCGGGGCCGGTCGACACGGCCGGCCCCGGATCTCCATCTCGCGTTAGGGATCGGATACCCGATCGCGTAAGTCTTGATCAGCGAATCATGACCTGTGCGATCCGGGAGAAGCCCCTTAACCGACCAACCGCCCGCCAAGCCGTCCGACCTGATCTACGAAGACACCGGGGCCGCGGCCCCGTTGGTCTATTTCGACTTCGTCGGCGCCTGCGGCACCATGAACGGTGCGGTCGAGGTCGAGTTGGCCACCCGCATTCTGGTGCCGAAGCCGGACGGATCGACCGAGGTCAAATTCCTTTCCTCCGGCCGCCTGCGTGCAGCGCGAACGCCGCCACCAATCTGCGCAACGGCCTCGATGCGACGCTGAAGATGCTGGAGCAGCCGCAAGGCAGCACGGCGGCGATCGCAGCGGGGAAGCTGAATTGAGGGGCCACCCTCTGTTTCCGTAACCCCTTATTTGGCGACCGGCGGGAGTGCATTCGTTGAGGGCGGTAAGCAGCCAGGGGTTGTTGCTCTGTCTATTTGTACACGCACGGAATTAAAACCTGCCATCTTGTTCCCGAAACGTTCTTGACTTGCCCCACGGTTCCCCGCTACCTTCGATTGCATCACGGGGGGCAGCATGGTTGCACGGGTTTCTACCGTAGCCTTTGAGGGGATCGAGGCCCGCGCGGTCGACGTGCAGGTGCAGGTCGCGCCTGGTCTGCCGGCGTTTGCGATTGTGGGTCTGCCCGACAAGGCGGTGTCGGAGGCGCGCGAGCGGGTGCGTTCGGCCCTGATCGCCTCGGGGCTGGCGCTGCCGGCGCGGCGGATCATCGTCAATTTGGCGCCGGCCGATCTGCCGAAGGAAGGCAGCCATTACGATCTGCCGATTGCGCTCGGCCTGATGGCCGCGATCGGCGCGATTCCGCCGGACGCGCTCAACGGCTTTACCGTGCTCGGCGAGCTCGGGCTCGACGGCTCGATCGCCCCCGTGGCCGGCGTCTTGCCAGCCGCGATCGGCGCCAATGCCCGCGAGGAAGGCCTGATCTGTCCGGCGGCGTGCGGAACGGAAGCCGCTTGGGCAAGCCCGGATATCCAGATCATCGCGGCAAAATCGCTGATCCAGATCGCCAACCATTTTAAAGGCACGCAGGTGCTGTCGCGCCCGCAGCCGAAAGTGCACGAGCCAGAGGCGTCGCATCTCGATTTGCGCGACATCAAGGGCCAGGAAAGCGCAAAGCGCGCTCTCGAAATCGCCGCGGCCGGCGGACATCATTTGCTGATGATCGGCTCGCCCGGCGCGGGCAAGTCGATGCTGGCGGCGCGGCTGCCGTCGATCCTGCCGCCGCTGTCTCCGTCAGAACTTCTGGAAGTCTCGATGATCGCCTCCGTCGCCGGCGAAATCCGCGACGGCGCCTTGACCGCGCGTCGCGCCGTTCCGCAGCCCCCATCATTCCGCCAGCATGGCGGCGCTCACCGGCGGCGGCCTGCGCGCAAAGCCCGGCGAGATTTCGCTGTCGCATCAGGGCGTGCTGTTCCTCGACGAATTGCCGGAGTTCGATGCGCGCGTTCTTGATTCGCTGCGCCAGCCGCTGGAGAACGGCGAGGTCTCGGTAAGCAGGGCCAATCACCGTGTCACCTATCCGGCCCGCTTCATGCTGGTCGCGGCGATGAATCCCTGCCGCTGCGGCCATGCCTATGAGCCCGGCTATTCCTGCAAGCGCGCGCCGCTCGATCGCTGCACATCGGACTACCAGATGCGCATCTCCGGCCCCTTGATGGATCGCATCGATCTCCGCATCGAGGTGCCGGCGGTGACCGCCGCCGACCTGATCCTGCCGCCGCCGTCCGAGGGCTCCGCCGAAGTCGCCGCCCGCGTTGCAGCCGCCCGCAATCTCCAGCTCGCGCGCTATGCGGCGGCCGGCATGCCGCATGTCCGCACCAATGCCGAAGCGCCGGCCTCGCTTTTGGAAACGATCGCGCAGCCGGACGCACAAGGCCAGAAGCTGCTGCGCGACGCCGCCGAAACCATGAAGCTGACAGCGCGCGGCTATCATCGCGTGCTTCGCGTCGCCCGCACGCTGGCCGACCTCGACGGCGCGGAAAAGATCGGCCGTCTGCATCTGGCAGAAGCGCTGTCCTATCGCGCGCTGGCGGAAGATCTGCGCCGCGCGGCATAGCGCGTGATCCGGATCCGCTTGCGCTGAGCGGCGAAAATAATATCGAATCATCAAAGCCCGTGCCCCTTCGTGTTTGATCCAGATCAATGAAGGTCTTGGCGGGCAGCCGCTATGCTGCCCATGCGCAATGGCATTTCCTGCAATGGAGCAGGCATGGCGCGTTCCATCCGATTGCAGATGACAGGTTGACTGGGACCGCACGGGAGCGTGTGGCCGGCTCAACACTGTTCGACTTTGAAAGTGGCAGGTCGTTATATGGGCGACACGTCAAGTAAGCAGGATGCGCAGCCGACGCATGAGTCCGCATTTGGGACCGGCCGACGTGCGGAATTTTTCGTATTCGCCATCATCGCCGCTTTCATCTGGCCGATTGTCGCCGTTGGCGTGGTCGGCGGCTATGGCTTTCTGATCTGGATGACCCAGATGGTCCTGGGGCCTCCCGGCCCTCCGGGAGGATGAGCGCCATGGAAAGCCCGGGACCCTCGCGCCGCGCGCTGTTTCGCGGCCAACTCCTTTCCAGGCCGGTCGCCATCATCAACGGCGACTGCCTCGCCGAAGCCGGCATCGTCTGCCGCTCGTGCGGCGATGCGTGCGCTGCTTCAGCCATTCGTTTCCAGCCCCGCATTGGATTGCCGCCGCAGGCCATCGTCAATGAAACCACCTGCACCGGTTGCGGCGATTGCGTCGCTGCGTGCCCGGGCGAGGCCATCACGCTGGGCGCGGCGAGACACGGAGACGTTTCATGACGGCCGAAGCCACCGTTCACATTTCGAGCGCGGTCGTATCCGTATTGCCGGACCACCGGGACCAGGTGCTGCGCATGCTCGCCGCAATGCCCGGCGTTGAGACACATCAACGCGATGCGTCAAAGATCGTGATCGTCATGGAGGCGACCGAGAGCGGAATTCTCGGCGGTCGCCTCGCCGAAATCGCCACCTGGCAAGGCGTCCTGTCGGCCAACATGGTGTTCGAGCAGGTCGATGGGCCCGTCGAGATCGGAGACTAGAACATGTCACTCTCGCGACGCGAATTATTGAAGGTCCAGGCCGCTGCGGTGGCCGCGGCAGCCGCCGGCATGACGGCTCCATTAAATGCGCAGCCGGTGCAAGGCGGCGCCGGATCGCTGGAGCTCAAATGGTCGAAGGCGCCGTGCCGCTTCTGCGGCACCGGATGCGGGGTGATGGTTGGCGTCAAGGAAGGCAAGGTCGTTGCGACCCACGGCGACACGCTCGCCGAGGTCAATCGCGGACTGAACTGCATCAAGGGCTATTTCCTCTCCAAGATCATGTATGGCGGCGACCGCTTGACCACGCCGCTGCTGCGCAAGAAGGGCGGCGTGTTCGACAAGAACGGCGAACTGACGCCGGTGTCGTGGGACGAGGCCTTCGACGTGATGGCGGACCGCGCCAAGGCAACACTGAAGGAAAAGGGTCCGACGGCGCTCGGCATGTTCGGCTCGGGACAGTGGACGGTCTATGAAGGCTACGCCGCCACCAAGCTGATGCGGGCCGGCTTTCGCTCGAACAATCTCGATCCCAATGCCCGCCACTGCATGGCCTCAGCCGCGGTCGCCTTCATGCGCACCTTCGGCATGGACGAGCCGATGGGCTGCTATGACGATTTCGAGGCGGCCGATGCGTTCGTGCTGTGGGGCTCGAACATGGCCGAGATGCATCCGATCCTGTGGACGCGGCTTACCGATCGGCGCCTCAGCCATCCGCATGTGAAGGTCGCGGTTCTCTCCACCTTTACGAACCGAAGCTCTGACCTCGCCGACATCCCGATGGTGTTCAAGCCGGGGACGGACCTGGCGATCCTGAACTACATCGCCAACCACATCATCACCACCGGACGGGTCAACCAGGACTTCGTCAAGAACCACACCACCTTCGTGAAGGGTACGGTAGACATCGGCTACGGACTGCGCCCGGACCATCCGCTCGAGGTCAAAGCCAAGGGCGCGGCGACCGCCGGCGCGACCCAGCCGATCGACTTTGAGGCCTATGCCGCCTTTGTGAAGGATTACACGCTCGAGAAGGTCTCCGAGCTCACCGGCGTCGAACGCGGCTTCCTGCTGGAGCTCGCCGAGCTCTATGCTGATCCGAAGCGCAAGGTGATGTCGCTCTGGACCATGGGCTTCAACCAGCATGTGCGCGGCGTTTGGGCCAACCAGCTCCTCTACAATCTGCATTTGTTAACGGGAAAGATCTCCGAACCCGGCAATTCGCCGTTCTCGCTAACCGGCCAGCCATCCGCCTGCGGCACCGCGCGCGAGGTCGGCACCTTCGCGCATCGTTTGCCGGCCGATATGGTCGTCACCAATCCGGAGCACCGCAAGCACGCCGAGGAAATCTGGCGCGTCCCGCAGGGCATCATTCCGGAAAAGCCCGGCTATCACGCGGTCGAACAGGACCGGATGCTAAAGGACGGCAAGCTGAACTTCTACTGGATCCAGGTGAACAACAACCTGCAGGCGGCGCCGAACTCCTCCAACGAGACCTATCCGGGCTATCGGAATCCGGCCAACTTCATCATCGTTTCGGACGCCTATCCGACCGTGACAGCGATGGCCGCCGATCTCGTTCTGCCCACGGCGATGTGGGTGGAGAAGGAAGGCGCCTATGGCAACGCCGAGCGCCGGACCCATGTCTGGCGGCAACTCGTCAACGCGCCCGGCGAGGCGCGCTCCGATCTCTGGCAGTTGATGGAGTTTTCCAAGCGCTTCACCACCGACGAAGTGTGGCCGGCGCAGATCCTGGATGCCAATCCCAATTATCGCGGCAAGACGCTGTTCGACGTTCTCTTCCGTAACGGCAAGGTCGACAAGTTCGCGGCGAGCGAGGTTCCTGCCGACTACGAAAACCACGAGGCGAAGGCCTTCGGCTTCTATGTGCAAAAAGGGCTGTTCGAGGAATACGCCGAGTTCGGCCGCGGCCATGGCCACGACCTGGCGGCGTTCGACACGCTGCAAGAGGTGCGGGGAATGCGATGGCCTGTCGTCGACGGCAAGGAGACGAAGTGGCGCTACCGCGAAGGCCTCGATCCCTACGTCAAGGCCGGCAAGGGCGTCGAATTCTACGGCAACAAGGACGGCAAGGCGCGGATCATCGCCGTGCCCTACGAACCGCCAGCCGAATCCCCGGACAAGGAATTCGATGTCTGGTTGGTCACCGGCCGCGTGCTCGAACACTGGCACTCCGGCTCCATGACCATGCGGGTGCCCGAGCTTTACAAAGCGTTTCCCGGCGCCAGGGTCTTCATGCATCCGGAAGACGCGCGCGCCCGCAGCCTCAATGAGGGCGCGGAGGTCCGCGTGGTTTCCCGCCGCGGCGAAATCAGAAGCCGGATAGACACCAAGGGCCGCAACCGCATGCCGCGCGGCGTTGTCTTCGTTCCGTGGTTCGATGCCAGCCAACTGATCAACAAGGTGACGCTGGACGCAACCGATCCCATTTCCAAGCAGACGGACTTCAAGAAATGCGCGGTCAAGATCATCCCGGCCTGATGCGGTTTCGCTCATCCATTGCAGGCGCCCTGCTCGGCGGCATGCTGGTGTTCGTCGGCGGCGCGATCTATGCGCAGACCGCACCTCAAGTCGTGCCGCGCGTTACCGGCGCCGCCTCGCCGATGGGCGACGTACCGGCGCCCGCTTTGGCGCGGCCGGTCATCGATGACAAGCGGCTGATGCGCAACTATCCGGAGCAGCCACCGATCATTCCGCATTCCATCGACAATTATCAGCTCACGCTCAAGACCAATCGCTGCCTCGATTGTCACCGGCGCCAGTATACCGAAGGCTCGGGCGCGCCGATGATCAGCGTCACCCACTTCATGGACCGCGACGGTCAGGTGCTCGCCGACGTGACGCCCCGGCGCTACTTCTGCACCGCCTGCCACGTCCAGCAGACGGACGCGCAGCCGCTCGTTCCCAGCACGTTCAAGGACATGCTTCTCGTCGGCCCCGAGAAGAAGTGAGAACCTGCAATGCAGCGGCTCAAGTCACTCCTGATCTGGTTCTGGCACATCGCCAGCCGCCCGAGCGCGCATCTGAGCCTCGGTTTCCTCGCGTTGGGCGGCTTCGTCTGCGGCGTACTGTTCTGGGGCGCTTTCAACACCGCGCTGGAGATCACCAACACCGAAAAGTTCTGCACCTCGTGCCACGAAATGCGCAACAACGTGTTCCAGGAGCTGCAGCGCACGCCGCACTTCACGAACCGTTCAGGAGTCCGGGCCAGCTGCCCTGACTGCCACGTTCCGCACGACTGGACCGACAAGATCGCCCGCAAGATGCAGGCCTCGAAGGAGGTCTGGGGCAAGATTTTTGGGACGATCGACACCAGGCAGAAGTTTCAGGATCACCGGCTTGAGCTCGCCAAGCATGAATGGGCGAGATTGAAGGCGAACGATTCGCTGGAATGCCGCAACTGCCATTCCTCGGTGGCGATGGACTTCACCAAACAGACGCGACGCGCGGCGGAAATCCACGGCAAGTTTCTCGTTACCGGAGACAAGACCTGTATCGATTGTCACAAGGGCATCGCGCATGAACTGCCCGACATGACCGGCATCGAGCCGGGCTGGCGGGCTCCGCCGGAAATGCGGGACCGCCAGACCTTCCGCGACAATCCGCGCGATGAGCTGATGCGGTATCTCGCTGCAACCGGGGCGGAGCGGTAATACGGCTTCAGGCATTGCCATGACGTGGTGCAACGGAGCGTAGCCCGGGTGAGCGCAGCGACACCCGGGGACTGTGTCGAGAGGTGACCCGCATATCGCTCGCGCTCATGCGGGCTACAATTTCATCTACTCGCTGCGAGCTGATTTTGCCTGACGACAATTCATGTTGCGAGAACGTCGCGTCGTATTTAGTTGTCATCGTCCGCGAAGGCGGACGATCCAGTATTCCAGAGACAGTGTTGATCGAACCGAGAGGCCGCGGCGTACTGGATCCCCGCCTGCGCGGGGATGACGGTGGCATATACGTCGCCATTTCTCCGTCATTGCGAGCGCAGCGAAGCAATCCATGTCGCGGCATAAAGGATGGATTGCTTCGCTTCGCTCGCAATGACGTGGATAGAACCGCAGCTTACTGGACATCCCGCATGCCCGGGCGTGACGCCTTGTTCAGCCACGGCGCCGGTTCGCTTCACTGGACTCGCCACGAGGATGCCGAGCCACACAAAAACAACCGGCGTCAATACCTCGGTAACTAGTTTCCTTTACCCTCTGCCAACCATAAGACCCCTGTCGCGGGCTTATGCTGAGTGGGTCGCGTGTCATGTTGCGTTTGAAGATCCTGGCCTCGGTTGTTCCGCTGGCGATTGTCGCTTTGTTCGCGCGCGGCGAGTTTTTGACCGGGCCGCGGGCCTGCATCGAGATCGCAGGCACGTCCGTCCAGATCGCCACCCTCTCCTGGCAAGCGCACCGCCACGTCAGTTTCACCAACGATCCCTCCCGCGCGACGGTCCGGGTCCAGATTTCCGACAATGCGGAAGCGGCCGACTTCACCGTGATCGACGACATCGACACGATCGAAGCCGGCGCCTGCGAGAGCCACGCCCCGGCGCGGCTGGTCGCGATCTCCCGCAATCCCTCGCCCTCCGATCCCGTGATCTATCTTTCCCGGGACGGACCGGCCGACTACCGGATCTTCGTGTCCTCGACGAGCTTTTCGCTGCTCGATGCCGCAGCCCTGATCGTCGGCGCCCGCGGCGACCGCCACCGCGTCGAAGCGGCATCGCTTTAAGGTTTGAGCATGGTCTTGTCGGAAAACCGGTTCCCACTTTTCCGGGCCATGCTCGGTTAACACTTCATTCACCACGTTCTCATAGCGGCCAGCAACCGCGATTAACCTCAAGCACTTTGCAAGTGTCGGCAACGCATCGTCTGTCCAAGACAAACGGCGGCCGCCGGCTTGGTTCAACAACAATATCAGGGTCATTTGGCGATGGGACGGACCTTCCGGATCAAGCTTCGCTTTCGCCGTTTCGGCCGGCGGCATCCCTGGCTCACCTTCGCGCTTCGTTCCTTCATGATCTTCTCGGTCGTGTTCGGCGGCGCCTATGGATTCATCGCCGGAAGCAAAACGGAAAACTCCGGGTACGACCCCCACGCCTTCGCGATCGGAGTCGCTTTCCTGTTTGCGCTGGCCTGCGTCGCGCTCGCCACTTTCAGCGTCCGGCTCCGCCTGATGCGCAAGAAGATGCGCAAGGTCGCCCTGCACAATGAAGCGCTGGCCGACCGGAATTGGGAATTGCAGGAAGCCGAACAGCGCGCCCGCCGCCTGTTCGAATCGCAGGGCGATCTGATCGTGCTGCGCGGCGGCGAGGGCCACATCACCTATGCCAACGATGCCTATTGCGAACTCGCGCAAAGGCCGCGCGATGCGCTGATCGGCACCCGCTTCTCACTTGAAGTTCTCGAACAGGGCGACACCGCGCTCGAACCGAACGGCACCCGCGTTCACGACCAGCAGGTCTCAGGTCCGCTCGGCCCGCGCTGGATCGCGTGGCGCGAAGGCTTCGTGCGCACCGACGCCGGCGGACCGGCGGAAATGCAAAGCGTCGGCCGCGACGTCACCGATCGCACCGAAAGCGAGCGCGCGCTGGCCGAGGCCCGCGACCAGGCCGATGCGGCAAGCCGCGCCAAGTCACGCTTCCTCGCGATGGCGAGCCATGAAATCCGCACGCCGCTCAACGGCATCATCGGCATGAGCGGGCTGTTGATGGATACGCCGCTAACGCCGGAACAGACGACCTATGTCAAGGCGGTGAAGACGTCCGGCGACGCGCTGCTCTCGCTGATCGAGGAGCTGCTGGACTATTCCAAGATCGAGGCCGGCAAGATCGACCTCGAACACCGCCCGTTCGCGCTGTCGAGCATGATCGAAGACATCACCGAATTGCTGGCACCGCGCGCCGAGGCCAAGAAAATCGAGATCGCCGCCTATGTCGACGAGCGGCTGCCGATGCACGTGATCGGCGACGCGGCGCGGTTGCGGCAGGTGCTGCTCAATCTCGCCGGCAATGCCATCAAGTTCACCTCGACCGGCGGCGTCGCCCTGATCGTCGAGCCCGGCATCTGGCCCAATGAAATCAGTTTCCTGGTGCGCGACACCGGCATCGGCATCCCGCCCGAGGCGCGCGAGCGAATCTTCCGCGAGTTCGAGCAGGCCGACGACAAGATCGCGCGTAGCTATGGCGGCACCGGGCTCGGCTTGAGCATCTCCGACCGCATCGTCAAGCGCATGGGCGGCCGCATCACGCTGGAGAGCCAGCCGGGCGCCGGCTCGACATTCGAAGTGTCGGTTCCACTCGTCGCCGCCGACGGCTACCAGACGTCCTTTGCCGCGCCCGATCTCTCCGGTCAGTCGATCATGCTGGTCTCGCCACAGAGCATCGCGGCATCGCTGACGGCACGGCGGCTGCAGCGCTGGGGTGGGCACGCCTGCATGGTATCGGACGCCGATGTCGCGGAAACCCTGCTGCCCGAGCGGCCATGGCACGCCGTGCTGATCGATCACGCGCTGGGGCTGGCCGATATCGAACGGCTCGGCGAAGCCGCGCGGCTGCATGCCACGCAGCGTATCGTGATGTTCACGCCGGCGACGCGGCAGGAATTGCAGCCATCCGCCACCTCCGCCCTCACCGGCTATCTGGTCAAGCCGTTGCGCGCGGCTTCGCTCGCAGCCCGCCTGACGACTGCGCCTGAAATGACCGCGCCGAGCCTGGAGCCGGCGATCGACCCGATCGAGACGCCTGCTGCGCGGTCGGCCAAGGGCCTGTCGATCCTGGTTGCCGAGGACAATCAGATCAACGCGCTGCTGATCCGCTCGCTGCTCGGCCGGCTCGGCCATGACACCGTCATCACCACCAACGGCACCGAAGCGCTGGAATCCTGGCTGTCGGCGAAAGCCGCCGGGACCCCCTACGACCTCGTCCTGATGGACATCCAGATGCCGCAGCTCAACGGCATCGAAACCACCAAGCGGATGCGCCTCCTCGAGGCTGGCGAGCCGGGCGGCCGGACGCCGATCCTCGCGCTCACCGCCAACACGCTGGTGGAAGACCGCTATGCCTGCTTCGAGGCCGGCATGGACGGATTTTTGATCAAGCCGCTCGACCGCGAAAAACTCGCCGAGGCGCTCGCCGGCCTCGTCGCCTCACGGCACATCGCGGCGTGAGGCGAGCGCGAAGGATCTTGTGAGGCCGCCGAGACGCTGCCAGACCTCATCCTGAGGAGCGCGAAGCGCGTCTCGAAGGATGAATGGCACCAGCGGGGCCGCATGGTTCGAGACGGCGCTGAAGCGCCTCCTCACCATGAGGGTTTGACACCGGCGCGAAGTTACAGCCGCCGCAGCGCCACCGTCTCGACCAGGTGATCGGCGCGCTTTTTCAGGATCAGCGTCGCGCGCGGCCGGGTCGGCAAGATATTGTCCTCGAGATTGGCGAGGTTGGTGCGCTCCCAGATCGCGATCGCAGTCGCCGTGGCTTCCTCGTCCGACAGGACGGCGTAGCGATTGAAGTACGATTTGGGATCGGTGAACGCGGTGTCCCGCAGCGCAAGGAAACGGCGCACATACCATTCGCGCAGCACCGGCTCCTCGGCATCGATATAGACCGAGAAGTCGAAGAAGTCGGACACCACGGGCACCGCCTTGCCGTCGCGCGGCAGGCGGCCGGTCTGCAACACGTTGACGCCCTCGACGATCAGGATGTCGGGACGGTCGACCTCGATCCACCGGTTCGGCACGATGTCGTAGACCAGATGCGAATAGACCGGCGCGCGCACCGGCCGGCGCCCGGCCTTGATGTCGGAAAGAAACGACAGCAGCGTCGGCAGATCGTAGCTCTCGGGAAAACCCTTCTTCTGCATCAGGCCCTGCCGCTCCAGCACGGCATTGGGAAACAGAAAACCGTCGGTGGTCACGAGATCCACCTTGGGCCGCGGCGACCAGCGCGCCAGCAAGGCCTGCAGCACGCGCGCGGTGGTCGATTTGCCGACCGCGACCGAGCCGGCGACGCCGATGATGTAGGGCACCTTGCGGTCGCGGATGTCGAGGAACTGGCGCTGCGCCTGGTAGAGCCTGTGGGTGGCGTCGACATAGATCGACAGCAGACGCGACAGCGGCAGGTAAATGTCCTCCACCTCCTGCATGTCGAGGCGGTCGTGCATCGAACGCAGCCGCTCGAATTCGCCCGGCTCCAGCGTCATCGGCGTGTCGTCGCGCAACCGCGCCCACTGCTCGCGCGTGAAGATACGGTAGGGATTGTATTGCTGTTCGGTGGTCCGGATATCCATGAACTGCCCCTTCCACTAGTCGCGCTTGCGCGACGCCTTTTCCTCGAGCCCGGACATCGACGTCCGCTGCGCCAGCGCAGCCTCGACCTCGTCGAGCTTGACGCCGCGCGCCTTCAACAGCACCAGCAGGTGAAACAGCAGGTCGGCGCTTTCGGCGATCAGGTGGTCGCGATCGTTCTCAACCGCCGCGATCACGGTCTCGACCGCTTCCTCGCCCAGCTTCTTGGCGCAGTGCTCCGCGCCCTTGTCGAGCAGTTTGCGGGTGTAGGACGCCTCTCCTCCCGATGCGGCCCGTGCATCGATGGTGGCGGCCAGATCATGGATCGTGAAACGCGACATCAACCGAACTCAACACTCGCGCCCGGCCCAAGGCCGCGGCGCCGTCCCAGAGCAGGACTTAGCACTTTTGTGACAGGGAGTCGTCAGGGATCGAGCCGCATCGGCAGGCCCGCGCGCACCATGTGCTCCTTGGCTTGGCGTATGGTAAATTCGCCGAAGTGGAATATCGAGGCGGCCAGCACCGCGGTGGCGTGGCCCTGGCGGATGCCGTCGACCAGATGGTCGAGATTGCCGACGCCGCCGGAGGCGATGACCGGTACGGGGACACTGTCGGCGATGGCCTGCGTCAGCGGCAGGTCGAACCCCTGCCGCGTGCCGTCGCGATCCATCGAGGTCAGCAGGATTTCGCCGGCGCCGAGCGAGACCACTTCCTGCGCGTATTCGATGGCGTCGATCCCGGTGGAGTTGCGCCCGCCATGGGTGAAGATTTCCCAGCGTTCACCGCCGCCGGCGCGCTTGACCCGCTTGGCGTCGATCGCGACCACGATGCACTGCTCGCCGAATTTTTCGGCCGCCTGCTTGACGAATTCGCGGTTGGAGACGGCGGCGGAATTGATCGAAACCTTGTCGGCCCCGTATCGCAGCAGCGTCTTGATGTCGTCGATGGTGCGCACCCCGCCGCCAACCGTCAGCGGCATGAAGCAGGCCTCCGCCGTGCGGCGGACGACATCCAGCATGGTGCCGCGGTTTTCATGGGTGGCGGTGATGTCGAGGAAGCACAATTCGTCTGCACCGGCGGCGTCGTACGCAATCGCCGCCTCGACGGGATCGCCGGCGTCGCGCAGGTCGACGAAGTTAACGCCCTTGACCACCCTTCCGTCCTTGACGTCGAGACAGGGGATCACGCGGACCTTGAACATACGAATTCTCCTACGCCGCGGCGCGCGCGTTGCGGATCAGCGTCAGCGCGGCGGCGGGATCGAGACGGCCGTCATAGAGCGCGCGGCCGGCAATCGCGCCGGCGAGCTTTTTGGCGCGCGGCTGCAACAGCGCCTTGACGTCCTCGATGGAAGCAAAACCGCCGGATGCGATGACCGGGATAGAGATGCGCTCGGCGAGCGCAATCGTTGCATCGAGGTTGAGGCCCTTCAGCAGGCCGTCGCGCGCGATGTCGGTGAAGATGATGGCGGCGACGCCGGCATCCTCGAAACGCTGTGCGATTTCGAGCGCCGTCACCTGCGAGGTCTCGGCCCAGCCTTCGACGGCGACCTTGCCGTCGCGGGCATCGAGGCCAACAGCGACGCGGCCCGGAAATTTTTTCGCGGCGCTCTTCACCAGCTCAGGATCGCGCACCGCGGCGGTGCCGATGATGACGCGCGCAATACCCTTGTCGAGCCAGGCTTCGACGGTCTTGAGGTCGCGAATGCCGCCGCCGAGCTGCACCGGCATGGTGACAACCTTCAGCATCGCCTCCACAGCCAGCGCATTCATCGGCTTGCCGGCAAAGGCGCCGTCGAGATCGACGACATGCAGATATTCGAACCCCTGCTCGGCGAAGGACCGCGCCTGCGCGGCGGGATCGAGGTTGAACACGGTCGCGCGCGCCATGTCGCCCTGCTCGAGGCGCACGCACTGGCCGTTTTTCAGGTCAACGGCGGGAAAGAGGATCACGGCTTCCACTTCAAAAAGTTCGAGATCAGGGCCAATCCAAAACGCTGGCTCTTCTCGGGGTGAAACTGCGTGCCGATCGCGGTGTCCTTGCCGACGATCGCCGTCACCGGCCCACCGTAATCCGCGCGCGCCAGCACATCCGCCTCATTGGAGGCATTGAGGTGATAGGAGTGCACGAAATAGGCATGGCGGCCCTTCGGCCCGAGCGGCAGCCGTTCCAGTACCGGGTGCTCGCGGATCATATCGAGCGTGTTCCAGCCCATATGCGGGATTTTCAGATTCTCCTCGCGCGGCGAGATTTTCTCGACGTCGCCCGCGATCCAGTTGAAACCCTCGGTTATGACATGCTCCTTGCCGCGGGTGGCCATCAGCTGCATGCCGACGCAGATGCCGAAGAACGGCCGCGCCTTGACGCGCACCGCTTCGGTCATCGCTTCCAGCATGCCGTTCACCGCATCGAGACCCCTGCGGCAGTCGGCGAAGGCGCCGACGCCGGGCAGCACAATGCGATCGGCGCGGTACACAGCTTCGGGATCGCGCGTCACCATGACCTTCTGCGGATCTTGCATGCTCCGCGCGGCAAGCTCGAACGCCTTTGCCGCCGAGTGAAGATTGCCGGAGCCGTAATCGATGATCGCAACACTCATCGCGGTCCTCCCGGTTCCGGAAACAGGCCGATGATGCCGCCTTGCGGCAATGGCGGCGGCGGTTTGGAGAACGGCTGGCCCGGAATGTTGCGCGTCGGCGGCGGTGCGCCGCGATCGATCGCCCATTGGTCGTTGGTCAGGCCACGTTGCCGGGCTGCCCAGCGCTCGAAGAAACGATGCTCGGCCGCTTCCTCGCCGTCGGCAACCACGATATCGAGCTGGCGCCATTTGCGTCGCGACAGGGTCCAGCGCCGCAGGCTGGCCGCTTCGAAGCCCATCAGGATGGCAATCAGGAGGTCAACGGCGAAGATCGTGCCGCGGCTGGCGCCCAGCGCCGACATCCCGAACTGAATGGCGATCATCAGAACGATCCAGCCGATCAGCACCAGCCACAGCCGGTGCCACAACAGCCAGATCACGCTCGCGACCGCAGCCCAGAAATGGAAGCCGTCACGGACAAAGACGAACTTGTCGGTCGCCGCGAGATCGGCGCCGTTGGCTACGGGAGCATGCACTGTGTAGACCGGCATCGAGCCTCTCCGCCGCGAACGAAAAACGCAAACAAGAAATCAGCCGCCGAGCTGACCCTTGGTGGAAGGCACTTCACCCGCCGCGCTCGGATCGATCGCGACTGCGGCACGAAGCGCCCTCGCCAGACCCTTGAAGCAGGATTCGGCGATATGATGGCTGTTCTCGCCATATAGGGTCTCGACGTGCAAAGTCACGCCGGCGTTGATGGTGAAGGCGTTGAACCATTCGCGTACCAGCTCGGTATCGAATGTACCTACCTTGTCGCGCGGAAATTCGACCTTGAACACCAAAACCGGCCGGCCGGAAATGTCGATCACGACGCGCGACAGCGTCTCGTCCATCGGCATGTGGATCGAGGCGTAGCGGGTGATGCCGGCCATGGTGCCGAGCGCCTGCTTCACGGCCTGCCCGAGCGCAATTCCGACGTCCTCGGTGGTGTGGTGGTGGTCGACATGGAGGTCGCCGTCGGCCTTCACCGTAATGTCGATGCGGGAATGCCGGGCCAGCAGGTCGAGCATATGGTCGAAAAAGCCGATACCGGTCGAAACCTTGGACACGCCCGTGCCGTCGAGGTTTACCGCGACCTCGATGTCGGTTTCCTTGGTCTTGCGCTTGATGGACGCCGTCCGCATGAAAACTGCTTCCCTTTGGCCGCTTTGGGGGCCGAAAACGCGGCCCTTTTAACAGGCCGATGTCCCCTTCGCTACTGCGGGATGCCGTTCTTGGCAGCTGAACTTGGACCTATGGTGACCGGAATCCCGCGATTGTAACCCTCCCCGCCAACCCCTAAATCTGACGGGAACGAGGACAATCCATGCAAGCATCTGAAAACAACCTGCCGATCTGGCACGGCACCACGATTTTGACGGTCCGCAAGGGCGGCAAGGTGGTGATCGGCGGCGACGGCCAGGTCTCGATCGGCCAGACCGTCATCAAGGCCAACGCCAAAAAGGTCCGTAAAATCGGCAAGGGCGACGTGATCGGCGGCTTTGCTGGGGCCACCGCCGACGCCTTCACCCTGTTCGAGCGGCTGGAAAGCAAGCTCGAGCAGTATCCGGGGCAACTGACCCGCGCGGCCGTCGAACTCGCCAAGGACTGGCGGACCGACCGCTATCTGAGGCGGCTGGAGGCGATGATGATCGTCGCCGACAAGGACGTCTCGCTGGTCCTGACCGGGACCGGCGACGTGCTGGAGCCGGAATCGGGCGTGATGGCAATCGGCTCCGGCGGCAATTATGCGCTGGCCGCTGCCCGCGCCCTGGTCGACACCGACAAGGACGCCGAGACCATCGTGCGCCGCGCGCTCGATATCGCCGCCGACATCTGCGTCTACACCAACCGCAACGTCACGATCGAATCGCTCTGAAGGAGCCGCCGGTCATGGCGCCGGACTACGTCTTCCGCCCGATGACATCAGCAGATCTGCCGCTGGTCCGGCGCTGGCTGGCGGAGCCGCATGTCGTGCAATGGTGGGGCGATCCGTCCGAACAAGACGATCTCGTCAGTGGCGACCTCGATGAACCCGCGATGGACCAGTTCATCGTCTCGGCAGGAAGCAGGGATTTTGCCTATCTGCAGTGCTACGACCTGACCGCGTGGAATTCCGGCTTTGGCGAACATCCGCGCGGCACCCGCGGCATCGACCAGTTCATCGGCGAGCCCGACATGATCGAACGCGGCCATGGCTCGGCGTTCATCCGCGCCTTCGTCGACGAGTGCATGCGCAACGGTGCGCCACGCATCGTCACCGATCCCGACCCAGCCAATACCCGGGCGGTTCGCGCCTATGAGAAAGCGGGCTTTGAAAAAGCTGGTATGGTCGATACACCTGATGGCCCCGCTTTATTGATGGTCCGCAACGCATGACCTCGACCAGTATCGACAAGGCTCCGACGTTCGGCACGCTTTCGACCTGGCACTGGACGCTGATCGCAGCCGGCATTCTCGCGACGCAGGCCGCCATCCTGTATGGGATGGGACGCCTGCCGATCTGCGCCTGCGGCTACGTAAAACTCTGGCACGGCGTGGTGCAGAGTTCGGAAAATTCGCAGCACATCGCCGACTGGTACACGCTGTCCCACATTCTGCACGGCATCCTGTTCTACGGCGCGGCCTTCCTCGTCTTCCCGCGCCTCGCCTGGCAGGGACGCCTGATCCTCGCCATGCTGGTGGAAGGCGGCTGGGAACTGGTCGAGAATTCCGACTGGATCATCAATCGCTACCGCGCCGGCACGATCTCGCTGGATTATTTCGGCGACAGCATCGTCAATTCGATCTTCGATAACTTTGCGATGATCGGCGGCTTTCTGCTGGCGAAGCGGCTTCCGATTGTCGCCACCGTCGCGATCGTGTTCCTGTTCGAGCTGATATTGGCGCTGCACATTCGCGACAATCTGACGCTCAACATCATCATGCTGATTCACCCCTTCGAGGCGATCAAGGTTTGGCAGAGTGGGCCACCGATCATCTAGCGAAGATTGCGTCGGCTGCTTGCGACAGGCCTGATCCGGCTTACTTAACTCCAGAGGTCCCGTGTCGATGATTGCAAGCGAGATTTTGGCGAAAGGCGTTGAGCGCGGGATTATTACGGCCGAGCAGGCCGAACGCCTGCGCGCGCTGGAAACTGCCGGCGAGCCGCCTGAATTGCCCGTCTCGCCCGACGATGAACAGCTTCGCTTCATCGGCGGCTTCAGCGACATCTTTGTCACCATTGGCCTTGCCATGTTCCTTGGCGCGGTCGGCTATTTTGCCCTGTCATCCAGCGGTCCATTTGGCATGTGGATAGCCGTCGCCGTTACGGCGTGGTTGCTCGCCGAATTCTTCACCCGGCGGCGGCGCATGGCCTTACCAAGCATTGTCCTCCTGATCGTATTTGCCTGGGCCGCTTTTGCCGCCAGCGCCATCTTTCTCGGGCCGGGCGCTACGCCATACAACTCTTCGCAATCTACATGGGCGCTTTTCGCACTTGGTGTGATCCAGCCGGCGATGTTGGCGGGTGCTGCATTTCTGACTGTGCTACTGACGGCACTGCACTACTGGCGCTTTCGGGTACCCATAACCATAGCGGCGGGGTGCGGCGCGCTGCTGCTCACGGTCATTGGACTGGCTTCCGGGCTTTTTCCGCAGCTGCCGCGCGGGGCGCACAGCGCCCTAATTCTTGCTTGCGGCCTCGCTATTTTTGGCTTGGCCATGCGGTTTGACATGACGGATCCGGAACGACTGACACGCCGGACCGATATCGCCTTCTGGCTACATCTGCTTGCTGCGCCGCTCATTGTACACTCGTTCATTGGCGGCGTGCTCGACGTTGGCTCGAAACTCGAACCCAAACCGGCTGTTGCGGTAGTGGCAGTGTTTCTGGCACTCAGCTTTGTCGCGGTCTTGATTGACCGGCGCGCCTTGCTGGTATCCGGCCTCGCCTATGCCGGAGGTGCCTTCTGGACGCTGATCCGCCAGGCGGGCCTTTCCGACATAACGACCCCTCTCACAATCCTGACCCTCGGCGCTTTCGTGTTGCTGCTCAGCGCCGGATGGAAGCCACTCCGTGCCGGGATATTGAAATTGGCACCGCCGGCGCTCACGCGTCGCCTCCCGCAACCAACCTTCTCCGTGTAAGATGTACGAATGACCGACTTTTCTCCCCGTGAAATCGTCTCCGAGCTCGACCGCTTCATTGTCGGTCAGGCCGATGCCAAGCGCGCGGTATCGATCGCGCTGCGTAACCGCTGGCGGCGGCTGCAGCTCACCGGCTCGCTTCGCGAAGAGGTGCTGCCGAAAAACATCCTGATGATCGGGCCGACCGGCGTCGGCAAGACCGAGATCGCGCGGCGGCTGGCGAAGCTCGCCAATGCGCCCTTCATCAAGGTCGAGGCCACCAAGTTCACCGAGGTCGGCTATGTCGGCCGCGACGTCGAGCAGATCATCCGCGACCTCGTCGAGGTCGCGATCGGGCAGGTCCGTGAGCGCAAGCGCAAGGACGTCCAGGCCCGCGCGCAGCAGGCCGCCGAAGAGCGCGTGCTGGATGCGCTGGTCGGACCGGCGTCGAGCCCTGCGACCCGCGATTCCTTCCGCAAGAAGCTGCGCGCCGGCGAACTCAACGACAAGGAAATCGAGATCGAGACGCAATCCTCCGGCGGCATGCCGATGTTCGAAATCCCGGGCATGCCCGGCGCGCAGATGGGCGCGATTTCGATCGGCGATATCTTCGGAAAGATGGGCGGGCGAACCAAGACCCGCCGGCTGACGGTCGAAAGCTCGCACGAGATTCTCGTCAACGAGGAATCCGACAAGCTGCTGGACAGCGACCAGCTGGTGCTGGAAGCCATCAACGCGGTCGAGAATAACGGCATCGTGTTCCTCGACGAGATCGACAAGATCTGCGTGCGCGACGGCCGTACCGGCGGCGACGTCTCGCGCGAAGGCGTGCAGCGCGACCTGCTGCCGCTGATCGAAGGCACCACGGTCTCGACCAAGCACGGCGCGGTCAAGACCGACCACATCCTGTTCATCGCCTCCGGCGCGTTCCACATCGCAAAGCCTTCGGACCTGTTGCCGGAATTGCAGGGGCGACTGCCGATCCGCGTCGAGCTGGAAGCCCTGACACGCGACGACATGCGCCGCATCCTGACCGAGCCGGAAGCATCGCTGATCAAGCAGTATATCGCACTGCTGCAGACCGAAGGCGTCACCCTCGACATCACCGACGGCGCCATCGACGCGCTGGCGGACATCGCGGTCGCCGTCAATTCGACGGTGGAGAATATCGGTGCGCGGCGGCTGCAGACGGTGATGGAGCGCGTGCTCGACGAGATTTCGTTCGCCGCGCCGGACCGTCATGGCGAGACCATCAAGGTCGATGCCGATTACGTGCAGAGGCACATCGGCGATCTCGCCAAGAACGCCGATTTGAGCCGGTTTATTTTGTAGGAAGACCACCCCGTCTCTCGTCGTCCCTGCGAAAGCAGGGACTCATAGCCACAAATCCTCGTTGTGTGCTCTCGCTGGGGCAGCTATCCCGTTTACGACCACGGCCGGTGGTTATGGGTCCCTGCTTTCGCAGGGACAGCGGATGGTGCTGAATGAACTTTCGGCTATGGGAAAACCCCTGGCGCTTGATGCTTGCCGTCAATGCCGCCGTGCTGATCGGGGTGTTCTGGCACAAGATCGCGCTGCCGCCCTACGTCCCCTACATCCATCTGCTGGTCGATTATCATTTCGGCTTTACAAAGCGCGCCCTGATCGGCGCGATCGTCTCGCTGATTACGGCCAAGGTGCCGGTGTGGCTGGTGTTCGCGCTGGCCGGCACGGTGTGGCTGGTGACGGCCGGGCTGTTCGTCCAGCTGTTCCGGCGGACGTTCGGTTTTGACGAAAAGCACCTGCCGCTATTCGTGTTCATGGCGGGCTCGCCGTTCTTCCTGAAGAACTTCATGCACACGCTCGGGCATTTCGACATTTACGGATGCCTGTTGGCGATCTGCCTGCTGCTGATTCCCGCGCGCTCGCTTGCCTATGTGGTGCTTGCCGCGGTGTTCTCGGTTCTGCTCGTCCTGATCCACCACATTCATCTCTTGATGTATGTGCCGACCATCGCCGCTATCGTGGTGTTGCGCCATTATCTCGTTCACGGAGCCGATCGGCGGAACGTCGCGGTCGGCGTCGCATCGCTCGGAGCGGTGGGCCTGCTTTTCATCGCTACGCAATTCTGCGGCACCGTTCCCGTGCCGGAAACGGAGTTTGCCGCGCATCTTCAAAGCCGGATGGCCGATCCGTCGCAAGCGAACCTGCTGAGCTTTGGCTATATCTGGTACCAGCCGCTCTCGAAGGAAATTTGGGACACGTGGCAACGCCTGCCGCACAACCTGCTCGGCGTGCCGGTGTTTGCACTGCTGATCTGGCTACACACACCGCTCTGGCGATATTTTCGCGACCTGATCTCAGCACTTTCCGTTGATGCACATCGCCGCATCGTCACCGCTGCGATCATCATGGTCAGCCTCGGCTATCTCGTCATGTTTGCGATCGTGTTCGATTATTCCAGGTGGATTTCGAACTGGGCAGTGTGCCTGTTCCTGATCCTGCACGCGGTGAAAGCGCTGCCGGCTCTAAAAGATACGCAGCCGATATCGGCAGATGACCGGAAGACGCTTGTGTTCGGCTGGATCAACTCGCTGATTCCGCGCGTCGGAATCGTGCGACCGTTTTAGATTCGCGCCCGCCGCACCCGCACGTACAAGGCGCCCTCGCCGCCATGTCCGATATGGGCTTCCTCGAAGCCGACCACCAGCGAGCGGAATTCCGGCAGGCCGAGCCATTGCGGCACCTGACGGCGCAACACGCCGCGTTCGGACTCAGGCCCGATCTTGCCCTTGCCGGTGATGATAAGCACGAAAGTCAGCCCGTCATGATGGGCGCGCTGCAGGAAGCCGAACAGCGCCCGATGCGCCCGCGTCTGCGTCATACCGTGCAGGTCGAGCCGGGCGTCGATCTCCTTCCGCCCGCGCGACAGATGCGATCGCTCACGGCGGCCGATCGGCGCCAGCGGCGGCGGCTCCGGCTTTGCGGGAGCAACGATTCGTTGCGGCGCGGCGTGCCTCGGCAATGCGGCAGGTTTTCGCGCGACGTTGGTATCGGCTTCCGCCGAGACCATCGATGGTTTCGAAGCACGCCGCTTGCGCAACGGCTTGACCTGCTTGGCGACGCTCTCCCACAGCGCGCGGTCCTCTTCGCTCAGGCCGCGCTTGCGGCGCGGCGGCTCCGACAATTCAGGGATCAAATCAGGCCGCCGGCGTTTCATCGACGATGGCGATATCGGCGCAGGTGACGCTGAACCGGCTTTGTCGAAACGGCTTCAACCTTCGGCCGCGGCTCGGGAAGCGGCACCGGCTTTGCCACAGGCGCCTGGATAGCAGCAGTTTGCGAAGCTCCGGGTGCTGGCGTCGGCGGTGCTGCCTGCGCCGTCGGCTTGGTATTGGTCGCCGCGGTCACCTCGGGCGGTTTCGTCAACGGCGCGGTTTGCGGAAACAGTCTTGCGATCACTTCCGACGGCCGCGCGTCGGGCACCGGCAGCTTGCGGCCGCGCGCCATCGGATCGAGGCTCTTCGGCACCAGCATGACGAAGCGCGCGTTGTGGCGGAGGCGGCCGGCGACCTTGCCGGCTTCGAGACCGGCGCCGAAATAGAGATCGGCGCGCGCGGGACCGACGATGGCAGAGCCGGTGTCCTGCGCGATCATCAAGCGGCGGAACGGCGTCTTTGATGTAGCCGTTTCGATCGGCAGCTCGCCTTCGATGAAGAAGGGCGTGCCATAGACATGCAACGATTTGTCGACCGCGATCGACCGGCCCGGCGTCAGCGGCACGCCCTGGGCGCCGACCGCCTCGTCCTTGTCGGAAAGCTGCACCTCGCGGAAGAAAACGTAGGACTTGTTCTGCCGCCGCAGCTCATCGGCCTCATTGGGATTCTCCTCCATCCACTCCCGGATCTTCTGCATCGACATCTGATCCTTGGGGATGATGTTGCGCTCGATCAGGATGCGGCCGACCGCCGTATAGGGATAGCCATTATGGGCGTCGTAATTGATGCGAACGGTCGAGCCGTCGTCGAGGCTGACGCGCGCCGAACCCTGGATCTGCGAGAACAGCAGGTCGGTCTGTTCCTTCAGGTAGCAGATTTCGAGCCCGCGGCCGGCAATGACGCCATCCTCGATCTCACCGCGGTCGTAATAGGGCACCAGCTTGCGGCGGCCGATCTTGCGGAATACCTGGCCCTTGTTGGGCAAGCCGGCCGAACTCTGTGTGGTGCCGCGGACGAACAGATTGGACGGCCGGCGATAGACCGGCACCTTGTAGACCTCGTTCTCCGTCCGCGAGCCGTCGACGATGGGCTCGTAATAGCCGGTGACAAAACCCTCGCCTTCGCCAAGCCGCGAAATGCGCAAGGGAAGAAAATGCTCCTCGAAGAAAGCTTTTGCCTTCAGTCCGTCGGACAGTTCGAGGCTTTTCGCGATCTGGCAGGGATCGCGCAGCGAGGTGCCGAGCGCCTTCGGCTCGGCCGGCGGCGTTCGCTGCGCCGATATAGGCCTGCAGCTCACGCGAAACGCGTTGTAGGCTGCGAGATGATCGTCCTCGCTCCAGCCCGCGATCCCGGACCAGGCGACCGGCGCATACTGGCCGCCGTTAATCTGAAACGGGAGTTCAAGCTCTGGATATGGCAGGTGACGGACGGACGGCGGATGTGAAGGCTTTTGCGAACGCGCATGACGTGCCGCAAGGGTATCCGGCGGAGCCAGCGCACACGCCAACGCGATCACGCCCAACGCTAGCCTTGCAAGGCGTCGCGTCTTAGGCCGCGCTTCCGGTGCCAACCAGCTTCCAGTTCGGATCGCGAGAGCTCGTGTCGCGGGCGAATGTCCAGACATCGGTGATATCGGCGACCTTATCGGGGTTGCCATCGACTATGGCGCCGGTCTTGTCGCGGGTGACCGAGATCATCTGCGACACGAAACGAACGGTCAGCTGCGCCGCGCGGTCGCGGGCTTCCGCGCTCACCAGCTCGGCCTTGTCGATCGAAACAAACCGCGTTTCGGTTTTCTGCTCGTGTTTCTCGCGATCTTTGATCACGGCCTCGAAGCTGTCATAGACCTCGCTGGACAACAGATCCTTCAGCGAGCGGCGGTCGCCATTGGCGAAAGCCAGCACGATCATCTCGTAGGCGCTGCGGGCGCCGGAGATGAAATGCCGGGGATCGAACGAGGAGTCATGGGCGGCAATGGCATCGAGGCCTGCGGCGAGCGGCGAGCCCGGCTCGGCAACGTCCTTCCAGCGGTCGGCGGGCGCGACATCGGCGCTCGGCGCCAGCGGCGCCTGATCGATCACCGCACCCGGCATCGGAACGACATTATTGTTATCCTGCGTACGCTGCACGACATTGGGCGCGGCGCGATCGTAGGGCGGCCGTTCGCTTCCGGTGCGCTGTCCGAGGACACTGCGCAGGCGCAGGAAGATAAAGACCGCCAGCGCCAGGAAGATGATGGTGTAAATATCCACGTCGGATTCGCTTTCTGGTTCTAACGCCGGCAACGGGCCCGGCGGTCGAGCGTTCCCTGATGGGAAGCTCTCTTACGAGTTTTCCCTGAGAACGGCAGAGATTACATCATCGATTGAGACTGCAGCATGTAGGCATGAAACTACGCCCGGCCAATGGCGCGTTTTGGCGCGGGTGAATTGTAGCGCGTTTTGGCGGCGAGGGGAAACCCGATCGTGTCCGGAAATCACGCATATTCAATTATTTAGGGCAAGTATTGGGCGGTTGGTGGGACCGTATTAGGCATATCCGCCACATTTCGCTGAGGTCCGATAGGCCAGTCCGTCGTCCTTGTGGAACGAGGCGGGGCTATGATAGCCACTCGCCCGGAAAAGGCATCCCGCCCACCGAGCGAATTCAGACGAAAACGGGCTCCGCTCGCCAGCTTCAGGAGAGAGTTTCATGACCAACGGCAACGGCGCACCTCCCGAACAGGCCCCTCCCCAGCTCAACGTGCTGGCGCAATACACCAAGGATCTGTCGTTCGAGAATCCGAACGCCCCCTCCTCCCTGCAGCCGCAGCAGCAACAGCCGGCGATCAACATCCAGATCAACGTTTCCGCGAACAATCTCTCGGACAACGAGTTCGAAGTGACGCTTTCGATCGAGGGCAAGGCTGAAAACACCGGCAAGGTGATGTTCAGCTTCGAGCTGGCCTATGCCGGCGTGTTCCGCATCGTCAATGTGCCGAAGGAAAACCTGCATCCGCTGGTCATGATCGAATGCCCGCGGCTGCTGTTCCCGTTCGCGCGCGAGATCATCGCCACCGCAGTGCGCGACGGCGGCTTCCCGCCCCTGATGCTCGATCCCGTCGATTTCGTCGGCCTGTATCGCCAGAACATGGAGCGGCAAGCTGCGGCGCAGGCCGCTTCCGGCGCAAAGCCGAGCTAACGCAAGCGAACACAGGGCCCAGACTCAAAATCGCGAAAACAACCCCATGCAAAGCAGAATGGGGCCTGGTTTGCAGCATTCACGCCGCTGGTGTCGGGGGAACGAGAGGGTCCGCCTTCCCGACCCGACATGAGCCTGGCCTGCGCTAGACGCCGGCCGGCAGAAAATCGTTCCAGATCGGCTTGTCGCCCAAGGTGGCGACGAAGGCGCGATGCGCTTCGCGGTCCGCATCGGTGATTCGCGGCGCCAGCGGCGCCCCACGCTGTCGGCGCGGCGTTTCGCCAAATCCGTTGCTGACCGTGACGCGGGTTTCCGACGCCAGGATCAGTTGCGACTGCCGCGCCCCGATCAGGTCGATATAGACTTCGGCCAATAGCTCGGCGTCGAGCAGCGCGCCGTGCTTGGTGCGGCGGGAATTGTCGATCGCATAGCGCGAACAGAGATCGTCCAGCCTGTTCGACACGCCGGGATGCTTGCGGCGGGCCAACAACAAAGTATCCACCAGACGATCGCGTGAAACCGGCTGTCGCTTGATGCGGTCGAGCTCGGCATTGATGAAGCTGATATCGAACGAGGCGTTGTGAATCACCAGCGGCGCGTCGCCGATGAATTCCAGGAACTCCTCGACCACTTCCGTGAACAGCGGCTTGCTGGAAAGGAACTCGCTGGACAGGCCATGCACGGCAAACGCTTCCGCCGGCATGTCGCGCTCGGGATTGATGTAGCGGTGGAAGGTCTGCCCCGTCGGCATGCGGTTGTAGATCTCGATGCAGCCGATCTCGACCAGCCGATCGCCGCGCAGCGGGTCGAGGCCAGTGGTTTCAGTATCGAGGACGATTTCGCGCATGGATTTCAGGGACCGGGCTTAAGGCGAATCAGGTTCGCCCCTGCGGCATCTTAACGACCTCGGCCAGGATGTCGCGGATCGCCGTGCGCACCGGGTCCAATCCGTGCGACGTATCCACCACGAAATCCGCGCGCTTGCGCTTTTCGGCATCGGGCAATTGCCGCGCCAGAATGGCGTCGAGCGCCTCATTTGTCATGGTGCCGCGCGCCAGAATCCGCTCGCGCTGGCTTGCCGCATCGGTACTGACCACGACAACGGCATCGACGCGTTTCTCGCCGCCGGTTTCGTACAGCAACGGGATATCCATCACCACGACCGGGGCCCCCGCCCGTTCGGCCTCATCGAGGAATTTTTTGCGGGAGGCACCGAGCATCGGATGAACGATCTGCTCGAGCTGCTTGATGGCCGCGGGGTCGTGCACCACCTTGGCGGACAGCTTTGCGCGATCGACCTTGCCATCGACGGTCGTGCCCGGAAATGCTGCCTCGATTGCGGGCGCCGCCTCCCCTTCATAGATTTTGTGAACAGCGGCATCGGCGTCATAAACCGGCACGCCCGCCTCAGTGAACAGCTTTGCCGTGGTGGATTTCCCCATCCCGATTGAGCCGGTCAGTCCGAGTATCCGCATCAGATCGCCGTTTCCATTCTAGACACTGAGCACCCCCTCGCCGCGCATGAACGTCAGCAACGGCAGCAACGGCAGGCCGAGAATCGTAAAATGGTCGCCCTCGATGCGTTCGAACAGATGCACGCCTAGCCCTTCGAGCTGATAGGCGCCGACGCTGGTCGTGACCGCCTGCCCGGCCTGATCCAGATAGGCTTCGATCGCGCTCTCGTCCAAGCGCCGCATCGTCATTCTGGCAACGCTGATGTCGGAAAACACTATCTTGCCGTCACGGGCAACTGCAACGGCGGAATGCAGCTCGTGCGTTCCGCCGGCAAGCAGGCGCAATTGATCCGCGGCCTGCGCGCGGCCGGCAGGCTTGCTAAACAGGCGGCTTCCCAAAGCCAGCGTCTGATCGGCGCCGACGACATAACGGCCGGGATTTTTTGACGATACGAAGCACGCCTTCTCTCGCGCCAATAGCCTGGCGATTTCACCGGGCGCGGAAAGGCCAGAATTGTTCTGCACGGATCGTTCGTCGATATCGGCAGGAACGGCCTCGAAGGAAATGCCGGCATTGGCGAGCAGCATTTTCCGCGCGGGACTCTGCGAGGCCAGGATCAACGGATCTTTTCCGCGCCAGATGGTCATTGCGAAAACATCATTCCGGAAGCCGCTGCCGCTGCCGATCGGTAAACAGTTTCAGCACGGCCGCAGCGGTTTCCTCGATCGAGCGGCGTGTCACGTCGAGCTGCGCCCAACTGAATTTAGCACTCAGCTTGCGGGCGTAGGCCACTTCATCCGTCACCGACTGGCGATCGATGTACTCATCATTGGGAGTATCGGAGCCCATGCTCAGCAACCGGTTCTGCCGGACCTGGATCAACCGCTCCGGCGTCGCATGGAGGCTGACGACCAATGGCTTTTTCAATGTCTCCAACTGGTGCGGCAGCGGAATGCCCGGCACCAGCGGCACGTTCGCGGTGCGGACGCCGCGGTTGGCGAGATAGATCGAGGTCGGCGTCTTCGATGTGCGGGACACGCCGACCAGAACCACGTCAGCATCTTCCAGACCTTCGACGTGTTGGCCGTCATCATGGATCATGGTGTAGTTCAACGCGTCGATGCGCTTGAAATATTCCGCGTTCAGAACGTGCTGGGCACCTACCCTGCCCGTCGTCGCCGCGCCGAGATACGCCTCGAACATTTGCATCACCGGCCCAATAATAGAGAGGCTCGGAATG
>Ga0307510_10001269_pt1 | contig 27501 bp, 35 predicted proteins | sample 12_EM_MG_FD_207224 | JGI IMG/M metagenome (GOLD analysis project Ga0307510, IMG submission 207224) | Populus trichocarpa ectomycorrhiza microbial communities from riparian zone in the Pacific Northwest, United States - 12_EM | ecosystem: Host-associated > Plants > Roots > Unclassified | place... | reverse complement strand
GGTGACGGGAGTGACGTTTGGAGCAAAAGTAACGCCTTTGGGTGATGCCTGGCCGATGCCATAATTACCATGCTTGAGGGGATTTACAGAGACTGTATGGGGAGGATGGTGGGGTAAGTGGTGAGAAGAAAAAAAAAGGGGGGGGGGCGAGGTACTAACGAAGAGCAAGGGAGGAACGCCTGCGACGTGAGGTGCGGAGAGCTGGCATATCTGGCGAGTCATGAGGGGACAGGAGAGATGAGAGATCGAGGGAGGGCATACCTAATTGAGCGAAACAAAAAGCTGGGAAAGGATGAGGGAGGAGTGAGGAGAGGATACCGGAAACACGTCTCTTATTGTTCTCGTGTCTTATAGCTAGCCCAACCTGGGCCCTTATTAGCATTTACGTCCACCTGATCGCCTTGTCTAAACACTCCCTCGCACTGGCGCCTTTTCCCTCCTCCCTTCCCTTCCCTTTCTCCCTCTCTTCCCTCTCTACCCCTCTCCGTTCTCCTCCTACTACCCTGGTGCACTCTGCCTCGACTCCATCTCTCTCCTTCTGCAATCCCCCCCTTCCCACTCCCTCCCCACCTCCTCGATAGACAGCTATCGGTTCAATTCCCGTCGGTGCCTTTTCCTCCTTCCTCATTTGGCTCTTAGTTTGTGTCCCTTGTCCCTTCTTTTCACTTTTCCCTTCCATCAGAACAAATCTCCCCATTTTCGTCCACCTCGTGACCCAGTACGGCGTACGCGTCCTTCCCCCAACCGATCTATCGACTTCCCTACCAATTGCCTTTCTCTGGGGTCCCCCTTACGCAACCCCCGCGGACATGTCGGTGCCAGTTCACCCGTCTGACGTCCTGTATCGTGCTGTACTGTACTGTACTGTACTGCGTGTAATCCTGACCGCTCTCTTTCCGTGCACCGGTTTTTCTATTCTGATGCGTCCGTTTGCCAACTCAACATGTCGACGTTTGCAATTATCACACTTCAGTAATACCTCCAGATGCCTTCGGGTTCAGGCTTCCCTGACAGAAGACGGGCTCATCTCCGCCAATCGACCCGTGTCTGTCGCTTGTCGCTTAACAATTTCTTTTCTTTCCATTCCCCCGATCGACCGCCCATTTATCATACGAACTAAGAGACACCCAACGCGCGACGCCCACACCTTCTTGGCCTTTTGGCACGAAGCTAACCCATCCAATGAGTGCTTGTCGGTGGACACTAGGCGCCTTATCACCCTCTTATCCCACGGATCCCCGCTGGATTTTTTTCAGCGCCAACGTGGTGCATGCCACGCGCGCGTCCCGACGTCTGACGCATCCTCCCTTCTTTCCCCTTCCCATCCCGTCGCCTTTCGCCTCTGCAATTGAATCGCCTTCATCGACTCATTCACATATAGTCTGAGAGGACGATCTGCTTGGCGTGCATAGCCATCCCTTGTACCCAACATTCTCAACATTCGCCTTAATGGTCCCGAATTTACTTTGTTCTAAAGAAAGCAAGCCCGCGAATCTGAACCTTAAAATGTGCTGAACCTTAAGTGTAGGTGGTTTCCACCCCTTATCTACGTGGTTTGCCGCATTCCTAGGTTGCTGCCTCGCTACGCCTTCGTTTTGGACACAAAGGACTGTTGTCGCCTCTTACCAACCATTGATCCCTTTGGACGACTAGATCGTTATGCACTGCCCTCGCTCCACAGTGAGCACCTCTCGCACCCACCACTCAATTTTGTCTCTGCTGGGCCCCTTCCCCGCTTTCTAAGAGTGTGGCAAGAAAGAAAAATAGACTTAGGTTTGGAAGCGAGACCAAGATCTCGAATCGATCGTTTTCATCCAGAATCTTTATTCTCACAGAAAAGAGGAACCGAATCCACATCCACATTCGCGACCTGAGTTCCTTGATCCCCATCTCTGTTGTCTCTGTGGAATGGCGTGAGCTTTGGGTCAGGGGGGCTTACCTATCAATGGCTACTAATCAGTTTGTTTTTGCGCATTATCAAGCCGATGTGGAGATGAATCCCGGAGATGTGGGTAGAATGGGTATTTGACCTGCACGAAACTTTGATGCGCGTAACGCATTATGACGATACACAGCTCTTTATGTGTATATCCCGGGACTTGTAAGTACACTCACCCGTCGGCCGAAGCTGACCGGAATAATCTCCACGAAGCTCCTCCCATGTGCCGCATCGTATAGCAGAGTCAGTTGCGTGTGCAAAGTGTGGTTTTGCAGTGTTCTTAACTTAGATGTGACCGACAATTACATGCAGTAATAGCTGATTGGACGTGCATCAATCTCAATAGACCAAGGAGTGAATCAAAGTATAGTATAGTATACCCTCTCAGATCTCACCTTCTCGCACTGAAGGCACAAATTTCCGGTTCGCTTTCCACATGCACCACAAAGTGCGAGCAATATTCGTACGTCCTTGGCCCTTTGACTTTTGAGGCTCGCCCCGGACGCATTTAGCGTTGGTTTCCTTGGCCGTTCCGACGTTGCTTCACATCGGTTTACTTCGTGGGTATCCGTTTCAGTCTGCGGAGGGTACGATGTGGTGGTAGGCGTCATAGACGGAACAACTTAGTGGACCGACTACCCAAGAGTCATCACGTACAGTGGTGATTACAACTACTTGCACTAGGCAGAGAGACATTGACATGGCATCCACATATGCATGCATCGACCGTAAACGAAAGGAAAGGTCAAGAGGAAACGCGTAATTTGGCAGAATTTATCCGTCACTTGATTGAGGGTGTCATGTCGGCTTTGGGGGGTTTTAAGGGGGTCACGTTTGATCCAACCAGTGGTTCACATCTATCCCCCTTCCCCCAAACGTTCGCTACAAACTATAAACGACGAGCCAAAGCCAGCGTCGTGGTGTGAAATTAGAATCAATGAAATGCTGTCCCACATATCGGACACGTGGGGTTCCCACGGGAGAGCCAGCTACCCCCGCACCGTTCATGGAACCTACGAGCGTCACGCTTTAACAAGCAGAACCAATCACGACAAACCAAGAGACAGAAGCTTACGCGTGATGACACCGCGTGCCCAACGCCGCGCTCTCAGTGTCGCGGAACTGAGTCGTGCATATTACACACCGGTCCACGGTCGTGCCAAGCAGCACCAGCTTGAGCTTCACACGCCCATTCCGCGTGACACGCCGCCGCACCACCTGGATGCGGCCCAACTGTGCCCCATTCACGCTGTACTGTGCCCCAATTAGAGGCGTCGTTGTCGCTGTCGTCATCGGGCCCATGCGTGCGCGGTTCGTCATACCCCGTATCAGAAGAATGTTCTGTCATGGCAGACGTGCGAGGATCAGCGATGCAGTACGGTGCCAAAGCAGAGGAGAGATGGCGCGCCTGGCGGTTGCTGCCCGTGACTGTCGCGTTACCCTCATCGTCGGGCCGCGTTTCGAGCGCTTCGAGGCTTGTAAACTCTCGCTGCATAGCTGGAGGTACAGGAGACGACATCTCATATGTGCTCCCCGGAGAGGAAGGTTCGGACGCATCATCGTCGAGCATAGCAAGCAGTGCGGGTGGGGGTAAGGGTGATTGTATGTATCCTCCGGGTTGGTCGACGAGCGGTGAGAGGGGAAGACAAACAGCGTGCGAGAATTGTTTGGGCTGTGAGGAAAGGGCGCTCGCACTACGCTGTTTCTCAGGTTCCACCTCTGCGTACGGAGGCAAGCCTGCGGAGACGTTGCCCGCAAGGAACAAGTCGAGCAGAACCGGTTGCACCGGGCTAGATTGTGAGGCGCCTGGTGGGTGAGGGAGGGGGCGGCCCGGGTAATGACGTTGTGTGGGATCTGGCTTATTCGCGGGGGTGCGTTGATCAGACTCATTTGTAGCAGCCGTTGAATGTGTCACAGGACTAGCCACCGGGACGGTTGGCCCCTGTGATTGGACATAGAGCTCAATTAGCGACTCTGTATCGCCGATAGACACAACGGTGTCTCTGTTAGGGGTTGCCATATTCTCCAGCGTAAGCGAGGCTGCTGGCGGAGTCATGGCCTGACGTTCGAATGATTGATTCGAAAGTGGGCTAGGGTGCGAAGGAGCGAAGGAGTGCAGTGCACCGACGGACGGCCGTGGTGTTATAGTTGGCGTGCGTGTAGCTCGCGTATGTGGCTCAGAGCGTGTGGGAGTTCCCAAGGGCACAGGACCATCGTCGCGAAGGGTGACCCCAGGCCGGCCCTCATGGCGCACTGGGGAAGGGTGCCGGGTACTAATAGTCGCGAGGGGGAGTGGCGTAAGGCTGCGGGCAGGACTGCCAGGTGGCGTCACGAATTGTTCTTCCTCTTCTTCCACCACAAGGGATGAGGGTAATACGCTAAGGGTACCCTCTTGGTCTTCATGGGTGACCATAGTCGCGGGGGTGTTCGTATCACGATCAACATTGGCAGCACTCGACAGCAACGAAGTCGTAGACGGGGACGTGGGTGTTGTCGTAGAACGGGTAGGTGACGGAACAGGTTTACCAGGGGTCCAAACCATCGAAGAGGTGGCACGCAGAGCACGACCTCGTGTGGGATTATCGACTACCGCAGGGGGCCTCAAAAGTGCATGCGTAGACTGTGTTGACGGTCCTTCAAAAGGTGGAGGTTGTATTGGCACCGTCGGTGTACCCGAAGTCGTGGTTGAAGCCGCAGAAGCCATCAATTGTCGTTGGGTAAAAGCCGATGTAACGAGTTCACGAGGGTCCGTATCCGAACTAGAATTGGCTGGACATATCTGAGCTGTCGGTCCAGGAGAAGGCGAGACGCGGTAATTCAGCATCGAACGGTGCTTCGAGCGTGCACTCCCACGACGTGGAGATGGGAACAAGAGACGTATCGGGGAGTCTGACGGGCCGGGGGTGCCTGGAATATGCTCTGGAACCGAAAGGGGAGTCGGTGTGGAATAACCAGAGAAAGAGGTGGGGACTTCGCGCTCGACATCGCTGAGCATCTCCCACGTCTCGAGGGGCTCTGAAGGCCTCTCGGTCTCTGCATCGATAGCTCTTTCCTTCCCCTTATGCCCAAACAGCTTGCGTGCAATGAGACTTTCTCCACGATGTGGTTTGCTAGGGCTTCCTGGATGATTGAATAGAAGCGATAGTTGAGAAGCCCCTGCGTGCGTAGGGGTGGAAGGCGCTGAGGTAGGGTGGTACTCCCTTGACTTGAGGAGACCTGAAAGAAGATGAAGACGCCGTTTGGGTGGCACAGGGGAAGGCGTCAAGTTGCGTGCTCCAACCAGAATATCACCAGGCTGGGAATCTGTTGATGGACTGGAGATAGATTGATCATCTCCACCATCCTGCGACGTGTCGCTAGGATGGGGTGTTAGCGTCAGCTGTGAGCGCGAAGAGCGCACAGTGCGGCTCGATACGGAGCCAGTCCCAAATTCTAGCTGCATTCGTCCGCGGCCGGAGTGTCTGGGGCTATCCTGCTCCGATGGTGTCGTCGGTGTTGTTGCCTCGCTAGTAGATATAACTTCCAGGTCTCCATCGTCAGAGCCCGAGTCATACTCGGCCTGGGTACTGTATCGCACCGACTCGGACGACTCAGTATCGGGAAGTGTCCGGGTGACCACAGGTTGATTCTGGGTGCGGGGTAGAGGGGGTATAAGGATAGGAACAGGCTGATACCTGTCTGGTGAGGACGACGAATGGGTAGTTGTAGAATCGGCTGGTGAAAGAGGCGGGGCATTCCTGGCAGCAGCTGCGGCCGCAATGGCCTCATCGAACGAGGGGGGTGGGTAGTCTGGAATCGAGCCTGGAAAGACGAGAATCGCGATTCGATTGCTACCCCTCACTAAGGCGAGGAGGAGGCGCGCGTACCTGCATCTGATACATCCGGTCGTCTGCTGGTCCGCGGGCGGCCACCGGGTGAACCTGGTTGGCCTCTCCGTGGTGTCCTGGGAGCGCCGACGTTGAAATGGGGCTCTTCGTGGGTCCTCGGTTGCCTCTCCTGTCTCGGGCGCTTCTCACGTTTCGGTTTTCTGGAGTGGGTAGAATTATCTTGGGGCATGAGAGCGAGCTGGCCTTGCGGGCGAATGACGTGGGTGAGATATGGCGCAACGCGCACTGCGTCCGCGATGCGTTGATCTGTGGGTGAGCAAGTAGAGACCTGCATGAAGGTGAAAGCTGAGAGAAAACGCTGGTACCCATGCCCTCACAACGAGGCTGGAATGATACCTTTTTCCAGCCCTACCTCAGCTTCCTTTTCCAGGCAAGGGTGCCGTCTGGGAGTGGTCCTCTGACACAAATTAAAACGCACACACGAAGCATGGAAGGCGCTTCAAATAGGTATGTGATCGATTAAAAAAAATGTTTTTCTGCAGTTCGGCGTGGAAGGACTTGAAGGGGATCACAACGGTGTGGGGTGACAGCAGCGGGGGATCGCACGTGGCCAAGGCTTATCAGATCCGTATATCACGTGGTCACGAGTTTACTCTCACGCTCACAACGCGAACGAAATGGAACGCGTCGAAAAGAAACCCAACCCTCGCGATTACAGCAATATGCCGTCCCGAATGACTGCGTCGGAAGCACTCGCTTCTGCTATACCAAAAGCATTTGAGCAGGCTCAAAGCTCATCCGCTAACCACCAGAAGAACTTTATTGCCCTCCACAAGATTCACCTCGATGCAGCGGCCAAAATCGAGACAATTCGTGACGGTGATGGCATCAAACTCGTGGGGGAACGGGCTTTTGAGGACTGCTTCATTGACATGGTGAATCGAGTTCTTGGAGTGAAGAAAGGGATAGGCGTCGCAGATAGGTCCATCAAGTTTGTGGCAGGTTACATCAAGTTTCTCAACGCGAAAGGTGCGTGTTAACGGCTCACCAGCGTGTCTTTGTATCTCATTTCTATCTGTCCAGCTACCCAAGGAGACACAAAGAAAGAGGAATCTGCCGATGACGACGACGAGACCACCGCAACACGCTTCACTCATCGCTTGCTAAAGCACTTCCTCAAAGGATTCCAGGCCAAGGACAAGAATGTTCGTTACCGCGTCGTGTGCTTTGTCGCAGAGGTTATCTCTCAACTTGGTGAACTCGAGTACGCGTTCTTCATTCTCCATCGTGTCCCTCTAACATCCGTTGTCAGTGAGGATATGTACAACTCCTTGCGGCTCGCGCTGATGGAGCGTGTCCGTGATAAGGAGCCGTTCATCCGCGTTCAGGCAATTGCTGCTCTTGCCAAGATTTGTGGCTCCGAAGATCTCGGAGAACTCGGAGAGGACGAGCAAACAGCTACAGAAGTTCTTGAGGAGCTCCTCGCACACGATCCCTCCGCGTGCGTATCGTCACTGGTTCCACTTCTATCCCCCTTGTTCATCTTGATGCATTCGTTCAGTGACGTACGCCGTGCCGCGCTGCTCAACATCCCGGTCACAGCTCAAACACTGCCCGCCGTGCTTGCTCGTACGCGTGACATTGATACGACAGTTCGCAGACTAGTTTATGGTAGCGTCCTCCTCGCGCACGCGGAGCTCCCGGATGACGCCATGCCCGGCGCTGCGCATCCTCGTGTGTTGACCATCGCCCAGCGCGAGCAGATCGTTCGCAACGGTCTTGGCGACCGTGAGCCAGCCGTACGCGCTGCAGCGGGTAAGCTTGTCGGGGCGTGGATCGATGCCGTCAGCGTGGGAACCAAGAAGGGCGCAATTCTTGAAGATCTTCTTGCCTTTCTCGGTACCTTTGACCTTCGCGAAAGTGCAGTAGTGGAGGATGCGCTACTCAGCGTGTTTGTCACACGCGTCGACGTGTTTGACGCACTTGAGTTCGATGGTGTGCATCTTCTCCTTGATCTCTTCATGTCGTTACCTCTGAACTCGGTCCCGGTTTTTGGTCTCGCAAATACAGAGGAATTTTGGCATGGTTTAACACCCGAGAAGGCGTTCCTTGTGCGCGTGTTTGTGGACCATTGCGTTTCGACCAAGGAGAATGTGCGCCTCGAAAAGGTGCTCCCTGTCGTCACAGCCCATGCGTTCCGTATCCAGGACGCGTACAACTCCCTTCTCGACTCCCTAGCCGCAGCAGAGGAGGCCGGTGGAGATGAAGAAGTAGCGGATGACCGCGAATTCGTCCTCGCAGAACTCCTGCGCCTTGCGCTAAATCTCGACTACGCTGATGAGATCGGGCGACGAAGGCTGGAGCAATTCGTCCGTAAGTGTCAGGTATTTGTTTCCGTGGTGTTTTTCTGCTGTTGAGCAGTGCGCTGGCAGGCCATATGATATCCCAGGAAGCCCTTCCATCAGGGCTCGTCACCCGATGTCTCGATGTGTTGCGCACCCTGTCCTCTAGCGAGCGCGATCTCATCCGTGTTGTCGTTGAAGTCGTGCATGAACTCCGTGATGCTAATGACGACGACGAAGTCATTGTCCGTCTTCTTTCCCTCTCTTCCACCCCTATGCCTCCCTGACGACTGGTCCCATAGAATGAACTTATGAATGACGACGCCGATACAACGATCGACGGATCCACGACTGCTGCTCCCCGTACGATGCGTGGGCCTAAGTCGCTCATGGAGATGACCACAGGGGAACGGGAACGAGCAGATGCGATAGATGTGCGCTGCCTTGACCTCTGCATCGGGATGCTCGAGCGTGTCAATGGGGTCCGTATCAACATCACATTCTCTCCGTCTGCTAATCATTGAATTTGGCTTTCAGACATTCGAAGAAAATTCGACACTGGAAGGTATTCTCGGAGAGCTGATCGTACCTGCTGTCAAACGTAAAGAACTCATACTGCGCGAGAAGGGGCTCGTGTGCCTCGGCCTGTGCTGCCTCATTGCGCGACGAATGGCTCTTAATTCGTTCCAGTTATTCCTGAGTCAGGTGCAAACAGCGCCGGAGGTACTCAAGCTACGTGTGCTCCAGGTCGTGTTTGACGTGCTCATGGTACATGAAGGCGACTTTTTGGCCAACGTGAGCGTCGGTGTGCGTCGGGTTCTAGGTTCCGTTCTTTTTGTATGAACCGACTCACACTTATTGTTACAGGGAGGGCGAGTGATCGAATTCTTGCTACAGGTTCTTGGAAACGAGGAATCAGACAAGGTGCAGGCACTGATTTGTACTGGATTTGCGAAGTTCATGCTTTCAGGAATGATTTCTGATGAGCGGGTATGTACTTGCTCCCACGCAATTCTGTGAAACCCAATGTCTGAGGACTGCCAGGTGTTAGTCAGCCTAGCGCTGATCTACCTCTCTCCCGACACGGCGGACAACCAAGAACTGCGTCAGTGCTTGTCTTATTTTTTCCCAGCATACAGCTACTCGACTCCCGCGCACCAGTGCCTCATGCAGAAGGTAAGTGAATTGTTTGATCCCCCCCTCTTTGAGCCCTCACGATATTCCACAACTAGGTCTTCCTATCCGTATTTGATCAACTGAGCAAGGGGTACAGAGAATTAGACGAAGGCCAGGAGATGGTCTCGCCCGCGCAAGTGTGCGCAATGTTCCTTGACTGGACTGATCCACAAAAGGCCGTGTAAGAGTCCGACATGACCCCACGTGCATGACTTGACAACGCCTCCCAGACAGACGCAGGGTCAGAGCTCAGACCAGATGGTTCACATGGATATGGCATCCTCGATCCTTCGGGCGCTCTTCAACAAGGATATCCCAAGTATGCGTGGGCTTTTTCGGATCTAACACGGTTGCTTAAACGAACGGGGCATGTACTTAGGAAGCGACAAGAAGGTGCTCTGCCAAGCCCTCAATAAGCTTTTTCTCCCACCCGAAACGGACGACGATGATAAAGTGCGCACTCTCAAGCTCCTCGTACACAATCTGCGCACGCGCCGGCCACCACGGGATGCCTCCGCGCTCGCGGCGCTCGTTAAGTTTGACAATGCACTCTCGAAGCAATTCGAAAAGCAACTCGAGGACTTTGGCGAGGCGGAGTACCGCCAACTCCAATCCCTGCAGGAATTGTTCGAATTCTTGGACGAAATCGTACCGCTGGACGAGGACGAGGACGAGGAGGATGAGGCACCCTCAAAGAAGCGTGCTGCGCGGAAGCGCAGGTCGGAGAGTGTCACGACTGATGGTACGAGCACGGCAGACGAGTGGGCTGGAACACCACCTCGGGGGAAAAGCGGCAAGGCTAGATCAAAGTGCGGCCCCTGCTTCATTGAGCTATGGAGGATAAATTCATTGTTGCTTACAGGCGACGTCGGACATCACAATCCGATGACGAGGAGGATAATGGCGATATGGTGGGAGGTTCTCCTCCTTCCGCACTACCCACCCGGTCCATGCCACGGAGAGCGGCGTACGTAGGGACTGACTTGGTGATAATTAAACTAACGAATACCGCTCAGGACCAAGAAGGTTGACATGACACCGATCAGGCTTGAGGGCGATGACGAAGACGAAGACGACGACAGTGGTGTCGACGATGTCGATGGAGACGAGGATGAAGAGGACGAAGAGTCAACACCTGTCCCTCAATCCAAGCGCAAGTCAGTTGTGTGCGTTTCCCTTCTCAAGTTTTATTCCTTAGCTCAGGTCAGATATCACGCAACTTACCTGTATACCTGCCTTGTCAGAAAAACTGCTACCATGAAATCAAGATTCCGGCAAAGAGTGGGCAAGAGACTTGACAATAGCAATGGTGATGACAGTGCATCCGAACCTGCAGACTCGATCATCGATTCAGACTCGGAAAGTGAAGAGGACAACGAGGTCGATGGGATGCTGGGCGAGTAGTGCCTGCGTACATCGTCCATTGGTGTATTGTAGAGGTGTGCGATCTATTGTTGTACTCTTTGTTGATGTGTTTTACTCCTGTGAGTATCTATTATGATATCCTATCTTCATTTGTGTCTGGGATCTATATCACCCTATTGCTGTCCACACTTGAGTCGTGTTGAAATGGCACAGATTTCTCGACAGGCGCTATTCGCACGTTCCCTCCATAACTCCTCAATGTAAACAGAAATCAGAAGAAAGATGAGTCCTCTGTGCTTCCCGCCAGGACTCTCCGCTCCAGCGCCCGTACACACAAAGCATGGCATCCCACGGGACTTGGCATCAGGGCATGGACCATCCGTTACTGGTTCTTGTTGTGCTTCGAGCTTCCTTCAGAAATGGTGGGTCACGTCATCCCCCCAACTCCTTTGATTTGTTCAATGTATGGCGATCTCAGTGAGTATAAAGGATTAGGGCGTAGACCTATGTTCAACACCACACCCCTGACTGTACTGCAAACTGTTCCGGACTATCTTATCATCCTTGGTAAACTCCCCCGCGTGCAATGTACAGGAGGTGATACAGAATTCCGCCATAAGCTATAGCGCAATGGGTCTTCCCTCTTACTATGGTTTCCCCGGATGAGAAGCAATTTCACGTTAAGGTGATTTCTGTCTCACAAAGAGAGGTCGAACATCCGGTCGTGCGAGTACTTTATCTTGTCGCATTTTCTCCACGTTTGCTAATGTGATGCTGCCTATAAGACTGGCTGCACAACTTGAAGCTAGGACGTCGTAGACATGTACGATGACTCTGAGTAATTTATAAGTACTAGATGGTCTATTTCCCGACTGTGATGTCGTCCCAATCTGAATCGCACGCTTGTCACTAGCCTGAGGGCGAGGTTTGAGCACACCGGAAAAGAGCAGTGAGAAATTCATCGCTGGCACTGGATCGCCATTAGGATATTGATGTGTTTGCCTGCCTACGGCAAGGTTGCCTGTTACAAGTCCTTCGAGAAACTCGGTGTTGACTGCATAGGCCCGTTCTATGCAAATCGGTAAGGCGGCCATAATCGACGATCACTCATCGGTTGCACGATGTCCGATGCAGTTTAACAAGGGCCGGTCCTAGTACCATTCACACAGTCGCCGCATTGGCAGAGCTTGTAAAAGTTTGGTGATGCCCTCGCCGTAACGACTCATAGTAATCGAGTTTTTTAGGGGGGGTAAGACCAAGTACATCGGAATTTGTGGTGAGACTCTACGACACGTGTAATGTACTGGGGTCCACTGGCACCCCCATCGTAGCGATCCAAGTGGAATGCTCCCTGTTACGTTTGACGCCAAGGATCCAAGATCGAAGCATCGAACGCAGTGTGTGAGCTTGTTGTGACTGTATATGTATATTTACCACTTGGGAGGGGTCTACTGACGGGAAAATACGTACTGCTGGTGCAAGACATGATGAGAAGCCGACATAAGCCCACTCTCGTCTGCATCCTGATCTAGAGAAAAGCTCCGATGAATTTGAGGAAGGTGACATCAGTCGGGTCGTTCCGCGATATTCTAAGGAGAACACCCCAAATGTGCTGACAGTAGCAAGAAGTTCAGAAGATCGGAGAGAAGCACAGCACATCTGCGGGGCAGGCCACGCTTGCGTGGTCCCTTCTTCAGTGTCATCCACATCATGATACTTGCAATCTATCAGCGCTATCAGCAACAGAGATCACCGAACGATACACATGCCGAGTATCTCTAGAGATGAGAAGTTGAGAACCTTGACTCATTGAATGTCAAGTTCAGCTCGGCGAGGTTCCAAAAGTCCGCGAGATGGCTGAGCGCGCGGACACTACTTTTACTTCTCTGTTATAATAGGGGCGCTCTGCAGGAACATTCCCGCCATTTTGAATTGTGTCCCTTGCGACAAAAAATGGGAAGAAACGTGTTTATGTGGTGGATGGAAGATATTAATCCGGTAAACGGGAAAATGAACGAGAGGAGATAGAATTCGAAATGAAATGTTCTGTCAGTTGCAAGAATCGAGTTGTGAAGTAAGATAAACCCGGGTGACAAAAACTCGAGCTTGCTTGATCTGCTGAGAAGCGGAGATAAGTCGCAGTTATATTATATCATCAGAGACCGCCGAGTCCGTCTCAGGGCTGAGTGCGCGTCACTTTTGACCGAGAAGCACGGTGTATCTAAAGCCAGATAATTATGAGAAAATCAAGCGGTATCAGTCAATCCTACTTTAAGGTAAGTCCTAACAGATTTTGTTCTACGCATGCCCTATCATTTCAGCATCTCAAATCGCTCGCCGTTGCGGACAGCCAGACAGACAGGAAAGACGCGATCACGTGAGCGTTTGTGGACGCTTATATAATAAACACGCTGTGACAGCGTGGTTCGAATGCTTGCGGTTGGACTTTTCAATCAAGCTTGTCAAAACCGACAACTCGCCCTGCTCGAGAGCTCATCGCGTGTCGACCGCGAGTCGTAACCCGCAATAATCTGCCCTTCTGTCTCTGGTGTTAGGCTACTGTGACAAATGAACCCACATCTCCAACACCGCCTCCCACCCATTCCTCCCCCGGCCACCTCAGCATCGAACAACCGGCGCAACCCCTTATCGAATGCTATCAACAAACAAATTCCTCCAGAAGTTCCCCCAAAGCCAGCGCACCACGAAAAGAAGGTGTCGCCACCGCTTCCCCGTCAAAATGCCAAGGTTCAACCTCCATCGCCGCCTCCGGTCATCCAAGATAAGACTGGCTCTCTGCGATATCAAAGGATGTCTTTCCTCGGCGAAGTGCGTCATCTATCCTGCTTGCATTCAGTCATTCACCCAACCTAATTTCAGGGCGGGTTTGCCAGAGTGTATCAAGTTAGAGATTCCCGTAATAACCAGCTTGCTTGTAAAGTCGTGACTAAGAGCTCGCTCAAGACGAAGAAAGCCAAAACAAAGGTACGAACCTCTTACCCTCAGCTTTTTTTCAACGATAACCGGGGATCCAGCTTTATGCAGAAATTAAGATCCACAAAGCGTTAGACCACTCCAACATCGTTCGGTTTGTCGACTGCTTCGAGGATGAAGAAAATGTCTACATGACTCTGGAGCTTTGTCCCAATGGCTCTCTCATGAATATGCTCCACCGTCGTCGTGTCTTCACAGAGTCGGAAGCGCGATTCTTTATGGTACAGCTCATTGGTGCCTGCCATTACATGCACACCCACCAGGTGATCCATCGTGATCTGAAGCTTGGGAACCTGTTCCTTGATAGCGATATGAACATCAAGGTTGGTGACTTTGGTCTCGCCGCGCTTATCGAGAGTCCTGGCGAGCGGAAGAAGACTATCTGCGGCACGCCGAACTATATTGCCCCAGAGGTATTGTTCGACACTGCAAACGGACACAGCTTTGAGGTTGATACCTGGTCTATCGGTGTCATCCTGTACACGTTTGTCGTCGGCCGTCCACCGTTTCAGACGAAGGACGTCAAAGAAGTGTATCAGTGAGTCTCCTGGCAAACTCACCGGTACATTCTAACTCGGGGTGGGCATTCGTAGGCGCATCCGCGATAATCAGTACGAGTTTCCACCGCACCGGGAGGTCTCGCTCGACGCGCGTGAGCTCGTACAGCAAATACTCACACCTAACCCGCAAGAGCGCCCTTCGTTGCACAACATCGTCGACCACGCTTTCTTCATCCGTGGCACCGTACCAGGATATATCCCAGTCTCCGCGCGAGACACACCCCCCGATTTCCGTCACATCTCACCTCTCGTCTCGCAAGCGAACCTCGCTCGTCTACGACAGGCATGTCAACTTGATAGCGAGGTTATCCCAGATACGTCTCGGAGTGTTGAGCCACCTGCAGCAAGCGCAAGTAGTGCGACTAGTAGTCTCGCGCAGCAGGAGCGCGAGTTCCAGAAGGCTGTACAGCCCGGTAGCCCTATCTCTGCATTGCTCAGCTCCGCACGACAGCCGCTCATGGTCGCGCCTGCCGGTGGTGCTGCCATGCGCGGTGAGCCCACGCTCCTTCGCAAGCTGCAAGCCGCCAAGAAGGAGGCTGCCAAGTCACCCGCCAAGGTAAACAAGGCCGGGAGCCGACTGCAAGAGATCGCAGAGGAGGGGGGAATAGGTGATGGATTCGAAAAGCGACAAGAGGAGGTGCGGATGAAAGAGTTGCACAGTCAGAAGGCCCGAATAGTCGCGCAGATGGTGCCCGCGCAGGCATCACATGCACCCGAGTCCCCATTTGAAGACCTGGAGAACGTCCCCGCACCGGTGACCACGCAAGGCGAGCGACATGTCCGAGTTCGCACAAGGGAAGCTTTACCGGTCATTGGTGAGACTCCTTCCAAGCACATACATCAAGATAGACGATTAGAACTGATGGACCGCGAATGCTGCATTGATGTAGGAGCCTCTAGTGGCGCCACAACTCCAACATCCGGGCCGAAGGTGAACGGATTCGATGCTGCAGCCGAGACACTGTGTGCTGCATTCGATGCGCTCGCGCAGCGACAGTTGTTCCGTGACCCGAGCGATGATGTGGACCTGCCAGAGGAGCGTGTTTTTATCGCATCCTGGGTCGACTATTGCAACAAGTATGGCATGGGCTATGCACTCACGGACGGGTCAGTTGGGGTCCATTTCAACGACAGCACGACCCTCGTCCTCGCCGCTGATAAACAGTCCGTTTCTCCTCACTGATCATTTCATTGGGTGCTCATTGTTTATGATCTGTGTCACAGGTACTTCGATTATATCTCGTCACGCCGACAAGGTACGGTGTACGTGCGCAAAAACTACACTGTTGGTGACTATCCGGAAGAGCTGAAGAGTAAAGTGTACTTGCTAAAGCATTTCGAGGGGTATATCATGAGCAAGCTGTACGGAGACTACGAGTACACATTCCTGGATTTGCAGCGCACCAAGGGTATGCAATTTGTGCAGAAGTACCTACGCATGAAGCACGTCATCGTTTTCAAGTTGAGCCATGACGTCCTGCAGGTGAGGTAGTCCATAATTGATAAACTCTTAGACACGGCTCACACGACTAGTAGTTCAATTTTTATGACCACTCAAAGATCATCCTATCTGCGCAGGGGCTAGCCATTGCCCACATCGACAAGAATTACGTACTGACACGCTGGACGTTAAGCCAGGTCATGGCTCGTGCGCTCCTGCCACCATCCTCGGATCCTGAACAAGCCAAGTTTGCGCAGCGCTTGCTCGACAAGCTCAAGTACTGTAAAGAAGTGCTCCTGTCAATCCGCAATGCCAGTGCGGGTGCCAGGGGCAGTGGCAATACCGAGGGTGGCGGCGTCAGCGCTAAGCCGTCGAAAGCGTCGCTAAGGTAGACTGCTGGGCGACGCGAAGGCGCGATTCCGGGACACGTTTGGACACTCAGACTTTTTATCAAGTAGCATTTTCTCTCTCCATCCCACTGCATTGCACCGCATCCGTTCCACACCAATGATCCAAGATCTAATAGGCCTCCGATCTGCACGTCCCATGTTATTTCATCGACCGGCTTTACTATTACCACTTTCATCCTTCCCTTTCCATCCTCCTACAGTGATTCCGACGCCACGACAAAGGGCTTCAGCGCTATTTTACGCGCGATTAGCACAGCGACACCGAATTCTTGGTTTTGCCTCTTTGAAAGAGTCATATACTGTCCACTCATTTAAATTTTTTTTTTTGTATTATACAGATAGCATAGCAGGTGGGATACATGGACGGCTGCCGATTGCCGATTGAAGATTTTTCACACATCAGTTGTTGGGTGTTTTGGGATAACTTGCACCCGTGGCGCTCCTTCCACCTGTAACGAGTACGGCGCAGAAAGAGAGAGACTACTGTACTGTGCTGTGACATGGTCGAGAGATCTAAAGCAACCCCTGCACCCACGGGAATGCCAGACCCTATTGTGAATGTGAGAGGATGATTTTTCTGTGGTTATAGTGTATTCGCCGTTTTACGGTCTATTTATCACGTGACACAACGACTGTTGGTTGTACGGCAAGTGCAAGTGTAAGTGTGGGAACGGGCAAGCTGAAGGGAGGACCCGAACGTGGCATACAGTATGACTTGCTGGCAACGCGCATAAATTAGTCATAACATTCTCCTCTAACTTAACAAAGCAGAGCCCACAAACATCAGGCAAGCTCTGTCGCGTCGGAGGAAGATGAAGTCAAGTGGCATCCTACGCGCTGGCTTCGCCCTCTCTTTGGTCGTGTCCGGTATCCAGTGTACCACAAGCTCCCCTCCAGTGAAGGTGTCTCTACGCACCTCATGGCCTTCCCCACCGTTCCTACTTGAATTGATGTGCGTTCCTGCTCGTACCAAGGCCCCGTTCTTCCTCTAATGCTTTTATAGTGAAACTATCTCTATGGAAGAGCCTGATGCATTCTTTCCATTACTAGACGCATTGACGGACCCCGACGCGTTTCCTGGACAGGAGGAAGTGTCACATGAAGCACAACAGCAGCGAGCCTTACGTACCTCGTTGTCTGCGGGATATTTATCAAAGCCCGGTGCTTTGGAGGTTGTCCGGGCTCACCTCGGCCTGCACTCCGCAACACCCAAGATTGTCGCCTTTTATCAGCATTATTTGGAAAAAACTAGAGTTCAACATGCGTCAAATGAGACGGAGAGATGTGGCTCGTGGGTGGATTGGTACGGGAGAGTTATCTGTGATGTGGATGAACTAATTCGCGTCACTGGCTCTGAAACGCTGGACCCTGCCAAGTCATCGTTCTCGTTGAGTGTCTGTCCTCGTAGCACTTTCCTGGTCTCACACCGTAACACAGCGAACCAGGGCCGATGCCTGAAAAGTTCCCCTTCGATCATATTCATCCTCCACCCGATCGTCGCTTGGTTGGTCCACAACGGACGGCCATCCTTTATGCTTCTCTTCAGTCCTCGAACTTCCGGGAGTTCCACTCACATCTATTGTGGTTGTCCAGTGGTCCCGCACCAAGGATGCAGTATATCTTCAGACCCATTCCTCCAAAGGAATCAGCAAATGAAAAGAGCCACCTCTCTGGCTATGGCGTCACTTTAGATCTCAAAAAAATGGATTATCTTGCTCTCGATGACAGACTTGTCCAGAGGAAAAGTACACTTCGTTGTTAATACCCTTTTCAGACTTCTCATGTTACTTCTATAAGATTTCAGCTCAGAAGATGTCCATGAACCTCGTGTCGAGAATGACGACACGACCCCAGACCTCGTCATCCCATTCTTGGAACAGTATCCGCTCAACACTACATTAGGTATCACCGACCCTTTGACGTCATACGAGATAGCTCGCAAGTATCTTCATGTTCCCGTCACATTGCCCTGCATCATGCTAATTCTACACAAGAGATTGGCATCTTGGCTACCCAGCTCGTCTCTGAATCTGACACCCCGCTCGAGACGCTAAGGCAATTGGTGCATGATTTCCCAAGATACGCGACCTCTCTCTCCCGGCGTGTTGTACCACAAACTGGTCTACTCGAAGAAATTGCTTCTAACTCTCGCAAGATACAGCCTGGTGTAAGCGCGGTTTGGTTGAATGGGGCACAGCTTTCCGCGCATGATATGAACCCATTCAGGTATTCGCCTCGCTGCTCCTCATACACATAGCATGGCTTCATTATTCTTTCAGTCTTCTTCGTTTAGTACGCAAGGAGAGAGATCTAATGCTCTCCTTGACGTCTCTCGGCCTGGTGCCGGACGAGGCATTTGACCTTATCACACATCCATCCCTCGGGATGCTATCTAATAATGATGTTGTCGATGGTCTTCTCGATGTCAGCGACCGTCCAGAGGGTGGCAATCTCGTATTCTGGTGGAACGACATAGAAAAAGACAGCCGGTAAGCATTGTGATGTCCTTGTGTCAGCATCCTTACCCGCATGTAGTTATGCACGTTGGCAACCGTCCCTATACGTGGTACGTTTATCTCTCATCAATCACCATGTCGTACTAACTTGAGCAAGCTCTTACGTCCAATGTATCCTGGCCAAGCCCCTACCGTTCGTCGGAACATGTACAACGTCGTACTCGTATTGGACCTGGCTCGGCAATCCAGCTTGCATTTCATATCACATACTTTATCCATGTTAATCGACCACTCATACCCGGTTCGCTTTGGCATTGTGCCAATCGTCGAAACCGAAGAGGGCTTAAAGATGGCCAAGATGTTCTACCACCTTACGCAGAACTATGGTCATGAACAAACTATGCGGTTCTTTAACTCCGTACTCAGTATGTACTTCTATTGTCACTTTCATTCGTCACGTTTGATTCTTGATATGTTAGGGGGGACCAAGCAACAGCTCGACTGGTCTCATATACAAACGGAATTTGAAGCCCTCGTGGCGAACGAAGGAATCATGGATGGGGGAGAAGCGATACCTTTTGAGAACGTCCTTGGCAGCGCCACCGATGACGTTGAAACGAAGCTCTTGAAAGCCCGGACTTACGCAGAACGGCTTGGCACGACCACCGCCTCATCGCCCGAGGGCCACGTTTTCATCAATGGGAAATACCATGTTCTCGATGATGTATGTTGTCATACGTTGATCTTGCGATGCAATACTAAACCATATGGGACCAGAATTTCTTGAATAAACTGCAATTGGCCATCGGACAAGCTCTCCAATACTTCCAAGAAAACGTTGGTTTGCGTTTGCTCGTGGGATCATCTCGTTTACTCTGACTGTTTAAACCAGGTCTACTCGGGCGCAATTACAGATGATCATGCTGATGATATCGAGAATCATTTTTACGACTTACCCACTACGATGAAGAGACGGAATCGTCACATCGTTCCTGTTGGTAACGGGGGCGTGCGTGTGGCCAGCCTTCCAGACTTACATCAATGGGCGGGCCTGAACACTACACCCGACATGTTCGTCTACTCTGGTAAATGCGCTTTTACCTCCCTTCACCTCTGTCACCAACGGCAAAGCAGCTTCTGAGCAGGTGCCTCTATCTATATATGTGATTGCCGATCTCGATTCGGACGATGGCTTGGGTACCTTGCAGGCAGCACTTGCATTCTCGGTATGTTGAATATATCTGTGCCCACAACTTATCTGACTATGCTATTGCAAAGGACTCCGCTTCCGCGCGATCACGATTGACTTTCCTTCACAACCCGATTTTACCGAGAAAAGACCCTGGACACCACACGCGTGTGTCTTTGTTGTTTTCACATCTCGTATACAAGGGTCTTCTCTCGAAAGTTTCGCCATCCAACTTGCTCCAGGCCATCGACTTCCTCAACCAACCTCGACCAGGGCCAACGCTGCTGGACATGCCTTATGCCTTCGATGAAATCACGGGTGGTATTGCTTTAGCTGACCTCGATGAGGATGTTTACCACCGGTACGTAGAAGCGAGCCGATTGGTGGCAGAGAAAGTTGGCCTCGTCCCTGGTGCTGCGGGATTAATCATCAATGGTCGAGTGAGAATCACTGCTTCAAACCTATTTCTCAAACGTGACACGCCGTGTATAGATCGTTGGGCCGATCGCTTCAGGAGAATTCACTGCGGGGGACTACCAAACGCTTCAGGACTATGAGCTGGTCAAGCGTGTCCAACCCGTATTGAACGCGTTTGAAGATATCGTCCCTGGTCTTGCTAGCAAAGACCGGTGAGTGCTGACACAAATCGGAATTGTTCGTGGGCTAAGAATTGGACTTAGTGCTACCGTGGCCGATCTTGTTTCGATGCTGTCTTCCATCGTGTCTGGTCTTCAAGTTGAAGACGCGTCCGAATCAGGTATCTTCAACAAGGCTCCTGTATCAAGGAATCGGAATTACCATTTGATGAACGGTCAATATACGTAGGTGACCCATGTTCTCCACGATTTGCCCATCTGCTGAAGTTCTACATATTTCAAGCGCCTTCTCAATCGGCGATACGACCACTGCCTTGCACCGTTTTGCCGTTATCCTTGATCCTCTGAGTGAGCAGGCGCAAAAATACACCAGTCTCTTTGAGGTGTTTACAGGCCTGATTATACGTCGACCCTCACTGAGAACACTCCCAATACAGTGGCTTTCTCACATCCCAACTGTCACCATCGAATTTCATTTGCAACCATCTCAGTACGCTGAGGTGCGTTACTTACTTTAAAACACATGCGCTTGCTTAACCATGCTGTAGCTGCCATTAAAGCGCTTTTATCGTTACAACCTTGTCCCTTTTCTCGCTTTCAATGCAACTGGGTAAGTAGACTGACTCCTTGGAATGAGTTCTCGACTACTGAAGCGCAGTCCAGTCATGAGTTCCCTTCGCAAGTTTCTTTCCGTAACCTTCCCGTCGACCCGATCTACACCCTTGGCCTTGATGAGCCATCTTCTTGGCTTGTACGTCCACGTGAAGCACGATATGACTTGGACAACATTCAACTCGGTGTGTTATCTGGCGAAGAGCAACAGCGCGGCGTTGAGGTAGTTTATGAACTTGACTACCTCATCGTCGGGGGACACGCCAGAGAAAGCGGTACAAATACCCCGCCGCGTGGTGTGCAATTACAACTAACAACGAGCTATGGCAAGTCAATTGACGACACACTCATTGTGGAAAATCTGGGCTACCTCCAATTCAAGGCCACGCCGGGCGTATATCAACTCGATATTCGCGAGGGCCACAGTCGTGATGTCTTCGAGCTGGAAAGTGCAGGGAATGAAGGGTGGCAGAGCCCTACCGTCGGTGAGGCCGGGAATAGAATTACAATTACCAGTTTCGAGGGTGTAACGCTATATCCCCGTCTTTCCCGTCTTCCGGGACGAGAAAACGTCGATGTCCTCGAAGTTCCAGAAGAAGAGGTTCCCCAGGGCGTTGTCAATGGCATCCTTTCGCGGTGGGTCCTCATTATGAAACGGCTTCCCATGCGGGTAACACTTTTGGCCAGTATATCTTCGGCTTTGAAATCAGTTGGCAAGACGGAGACAACGGTGCTGGCACAGAAAAATGCTGAAATTAACATCTTCACGGTGGCATCTGGTCTTTTATATGAGGTGAGGATATGTGGTCTGAATTACATGGCCACTCTCTCACTCTACCAGAGATTTGCATCGATCATGATCCTGAGTGTCCTGCGCAACACAAAACACACCGTCAAGTTCTGGTTCATCGAGAACTTCTTGTCCCCATCTTTTTTGGTATAACACTTTGCTCCATATTACCTGGTGGCGCTACTGAACATCCTACTCAGGAATTCATTCCTCACTTCGCGGAGGAGTACGGCTTCCAGTATGAGCTTGTTACCTACAAATGGCCAACATGGTTGAGGTCGCAACGAGAAAAGCAACGGATCATCTGGGCATATAAGATTCTTTTTCTTGACGTCCTCTTTCCCATGAACCTCGATAAGGTCATCTTTGTCGATGCCGACCAGATCGTCCGCACAGATTTGAAGGAGCTGATTGACTTGGACCTACATGGTGCACCTTACGGCTACGCCCCCATGGGAGATGACAATAAAGAGATGGAAGGATTCCGATTTTGGAAAACAGGGTACTGGGAACAATTCCTACGTGGTCGGCCCTATCACATCAGGTGATCCAGTCTCAGACTCAAGGTCTTACCCATTCTGACTGGTGTCATAGTGCCTTATACGTAGTGGATCTGGTTCGATTCCGGCAGATGGCCGCTGGGGTATGCCAGGCAACTTTCTTTAGTCTTCGCATTATGAACACTAGATATTCTCCGTAGGATATCTTGCGAAGTCATTACCAGCAACTTTCAGCAGACCCTAACTCGCTTGCCAACCTAGACCAAGGTGAGTTGACCCTTTTCTTACGAAACGGGATCTTAATACTGCTACTTATTTATTACAGATCTACCGAATAATCTCCAGGGACATGTCCCTATTGTAAGTGTCTTGCCTTTAGCCTGATATTTGTTCTCAGCATCACACAGTACTCTCTTCACGAAGACTGGTTATGGGTATGTGGTATCATAAAACCAATACTGTGACGGCTCACAAATGCCTTTGCTCTAGTGTGAAACGTGGTGTGAGTTGCACAAGACAACCTGTGTTACGTTGTATTTTAACAGTTTTCGTTCAGGTAGCAAAGACAGGCTCCACCGGGCCAAGACAATCGATCTCTGCCAGAATCCGCTGACAGTTCGTGCCAGCTTTTAGAAAGAAATTGACACACACCTGAATTACATTCACAGAAAGAACCAAAACTTTCCCGCGCTCGACAAATCCCAGAATGGGAAGTGTACGATTCTGAGATCGCGCGTTTCACCCGGAAACTTGCTGAGGAAGGTCGCATACATGCTAGCGCTGCAGCCGCAGACGTGAATGAGCTTGCCAAGACCGGATTTGTCCCTCCACCAGAGTTGCAAGACACCCGCGCAAGCAAAGTCGACGAGCCATCGCATGAACCTCTTCGTGATGAGCTATGATAGTGTTCGCTGGAAAGGAGCGAACCTACTAGGGATGGAATAACAATCGGCCAGACACCCCGACACGACCGCAAAGGCAGATCGAGATGGGAGTACCAATAACAATAACAATAACACTACGATTCTAGACCGTCATCCCGTATTACGAGCCTATACATAGAGATAACATAACCATTTAGTGTGACTTCGTGGCCGGCAAATGTTGTCGTGACAAAATCACTATCACTGACATACGATGATAGGAAAGGATTCACCCCGAGGATCCTGAAGTGAGACTTAGTAAGATGACCGCGTAGAGGTTGTGATGATGACGAAGATTAGCGCCAACCTTCTGAAGGCGAAGACGAAAATCGGCACGTGGCAATAAGTGGTATTCGTCGATGTGATGTGATGGGGATGAAGAAACGCACGTCGAGGTCCGAAAACATGTTCCAGGATGTTCCAGGTGGACTCGCCATGGCTTGCGGAAGATGGATGCGCCAAGAAGGTTCTGGAGCAGACGGGAACAGTCGGGAACGTCCGGATCATCGGTCATCGGCTTATCAATTCCACCCCGTGCTCCGATTCCGTGCATGTAATACTGTGCTGCGCTTATTCGTGCTTATTCCGGTCCACTCCCGAACGTTTACTCTCTCTCCGAGGTACACTCTCCTTGTCGTCTCGGCTCGGCTTGCTTAGCATACGTGGCAATTCCTCACGTATATAAGAATGTCTTACCTATGTTACCGAGTCACCCGTCCACCGTCCAGCACTTCTGACGTACCATGGCAGCTGCCGTAGCCCCCACCTATATCCCATCCTCGACTCACGTCTTTCCCCCTCATCGGAATGACCTTGTTGCCTTTCATCAGCACTCCCACCACCGCGGTCCGGCAGCGTCAGATCGTAATCCATTTGAGGCGTTTACTCCTCGTCACCATAGTGGACCCAGCTCTCGTTCAGCCACTACATCCTGGCGCCACTCCGAGCCCGTCGTGCGGTCGCCCAACTCTGTCCGTACGCCCTCACCCAAGTACCATCGATCGGGTCCCCCCCATCTCCGCACGCCCTCTACCTCTTCGGAGACCTCGAATACAAGTTGGCGTTCGCAGATTCACACTCCAACACGGAAATCAGAGGGTAAGCATCTTTCCTTTCTCTATTGAAATCTGCCCCTCACTCTCACCAACAGCTTCGGATCCTCGTCCGAAGGATTCCTCTCCATTGGTTTATTCTATTGCGGAGCTTCTTCGACTTTCGACTTCGCCTCTCGTCGGCATCAGCAAGGAGTCTCAAATCATCGTAGATGACCTCGTTGCTCATCATGTGTGGCGGCGCGGGCCGCACTCGGGAACTTCAAGGGCGGGTGGCCGTCGTAAGAGCCGTGATGTCTCTAAACCGCGATCCGCGCACACATCCACTGACGATTCGGGGCACTCTGATTAAGAGTCCGAAGCCAGAGACAATCGGGGAAGAGAAGCAGTATCAACATTTAATCTTTCTTCATACCATATACATAGTTGAGATTGTGTCGGCAGTACGATACCTTTATCCATGACCGTGGCTGATGTAAGCGCGGGACTCCTGGTTTCGTTTCGAGCGGAGTTGTGTCTCTCTTACCCACGCTTTTTTTCTCTCCTTTCTCTTTCACTATCCGGCTCGGGCGCCTTCCTCACCATGGATGTTGACATGAAGACCAAGGATGACCTTGACAAAGAAAAGGACAGAGATTTTGACCGTGAAAGAGACCGTGATAGAGAAAGAGACTCGCGACGCGACAGAGACCGCGACAGGGACCGTGACCGCGACAGGGATAGCCATCGCGACAGACGCGACTCTGGTGAGTCGTTTCCCATTATCCACTCCTCTTGCCATTGCCAACCACCATACTTGTTATCATTACAGCTCGAACCAGACGCGGTGGCGGTGGCGGTGATCATTGGGAGCCTGAAGATCGCGAACGGCGCAACAGTGAAGTACGTTGACCTGGCACTGTCCCATCGACGCCATCTCATATACCCTTCTCTCTTTCTTAGCGTCGCCGGCGCTCGCGTTCACCCCGCTCTCGCTCTCGCTCCCGTTCTCGTTCTCGTTCACGGCGTCGTTCGGCTTCACCCAGCCGTCGACGTTCGCGGCGTTCCCGCTCGCGCGGTGGCTCTTCTCGCAGCCGCTCACGCGACCGCGATCGCAAGCAATCAGAAGCAATCCCACGCTCTCTCGGTGGGCCAATAAATGCGCCGCACGAAGAAGCCGTCGAGTTTGCCAAACATAGCAAGCGGGAGAACCGCGTATATGTTGGCAACCTCAGCTACGACGTCAAATATCGCGACTTGATCGAGTTTATGCGGGGAGGTGGGTTGGGGCGTTTCAGTAGCCGGTCTCTTCTTACTTTTTTGGATGTGGTGGTCGTGGCGGAGCGGTGGCGGTTATCTCGTTCGGAATGGTGGTGGCCCCCTGGGGGTAAGAGGTCCAGGGCTGGAGCCGGGGCCGGGATGAGGACGCAAAGGCATGGAACGAGCTCGGTCGTTCCCGTCCAATGGCAATCTGATCCTCTCAGAAGACCCAGCTTACTTCGGTCATGTGAGGACGGGAGGGGGCGGATCTGGGTATGGCCATGAGTTGAGCGGGCTGGTGGTTTCCTTTTCCCGGTCTCGATGGGGCCATAGTGAGATGCAGGATGGCTGAGCTGATTGTCGGGGTTATTAGCTGGTGAGGTCCTGTTCGCCGAGGTGCTCGTCACTCCGACTGGTATCTCCAAGGGGTGTGGGTAAGCATATCTCTCACTAGCCCAACATCGTGCTCTGACCTTGCTTCGTGTCAGAATTGTCGAGTTCGCATCCCAGGAGGATTCACAGCGCGCCATTCGTGAGCTTTCAGAGCAGCCCCTTTTGGGACGTCCTGTTTTTATTCGGGAGGTGTGTTCACAGATTTCCTCTTTGTACTCAACTCACGGTTATGTAGGATCGGGAGAATGAGTCGCGCTTTGGCGCTACACCAGTTCCAGGAAAAATAGGTATGGCGATGGCGGGTCAAGGCCTCACTGCTGGACCACCACCTCGTCCGGCATACCATAACTCGTTCGGCCAAAATCCTGGGAACCAGCTTTACGTTGGAAATGTGTGTGTTCCCGCCGTTCCGTTATCGGGCTGAGCTTTAATCTTTTTTGCAGTTGCCCTATCAGGCTGGGTGGCAAGATTTGAAAGATTTGTTCCGGTCCGCAGGCAACATCATCCGCGCCGACATCAACATTGGGGCGGATGGTCGACCTAAAGGCAGTGGCACAGTAATCTTCGAAACTGCGAAGGATGCCCAACAAGCTATCAGTACGTGATACGTTATGTACTGTCTCTGCAGTTTTTAATGTGACCAGGCATGTACAATGGATTTGACTGGTATGGCCGCATCCTTGAAGTTCGCGAGGTGAGGCTGCTCCGTATTAACATCTTTCACCCCTTTAACCCTATTTTAGGACCGTTACGCCGGCTTGTCTGGACCTGGGGGCTATCGTGGTGGTTTCCGCGGTGGTTTGCGGGGGCTCCGGGGTGGCCTGCGAGGTTCGTCCTACGGTGGGCGTGGAGGTTATGGGCGCGGTGGGTATGCCACTGGTGGCCGCAACTTCTCGGACCAGGATCTGTACAAAGACTACTCAGGTCCGGAACAACAAGCGGGTGGATACGGTGGAACATATGAAGGGGGGGGTTACGGTGGTGGTTACAGTGGTAGTTATGGGGCGGGGGGTTATGATTCAGAGCCGAGTCAGCAAATCATGGTTCGCAATGTGAGTAGTTACTTATTGCTTTGGGCGTGGGTGGCTAACTTGGTGGTTTCGACAGCTACCATGGTCAACGGCAAATGAAGATTTGGTCGAGCTATTCGAGACCACGGGTCAAGTTGAGCTTGCGGAGATCTTATTTGACGGCACACGATCCAAGGGCGCCGGCGTGGTGCAGTTTGCACAGGTCGCTGAGGCAGAGACGGCCATCGGTAGGTTCCTTTCTTCAAAATTTTTATCCGTGTCTGAAGCAACGTGGCGGGATCGCAGCCAAGTTCCAGCAGTACATGTATGGCGGGCGGCCTCTCGATGTGCGATTTAACGACCGCTGGCACACATTTACCCCCACAGCTGCCAAGGGTGGGCAGGTAGTACCAATGCAGCCGGACGGCATGTGAATGTACCTGTTGTGCCGCTTTCTTGGAATTATATGGCTAACTGGCCCTCATTTATATCGTAGTAGGGGCAATGTAGGGACTTGCTACTTTCCATAAAACTATGTGGCAGAGATTGTTATTGCCATAGTTTATTAGATTTATCAATGAATGCATTTATTATGTGTTTAAGGTTTAAGATTCCAGATTATTAATGCAAGTAGGGTTGTTTACAGTTGTAGGTACAGTGCTGGACTAGTGTTGCTGGCAGCTAAGC
>Ga0307510_10001268_pt1 | contig 27503 bp, 13 predicted proteins | sample 12_EM_MG_FD_207224 | JGI IMG/M metagenome (GOLD analysis project Ga0307510, IMG submission 207224) | Populus trichocarpa ectomycorrhiza microbial communities from riparian zone in the Pacific Northwest, United States - 12_EM | ecosystem: Host-associated > Plants > Roots > Unclassified | place... | reverse complement strand
TAATTTATATAAAATATTAAAAGAACAAAAAATAGTAATCCAAAAAAAAAAACCAAAATTGATAGAACTTGAAATTGAAGGACACAGTTAAATTTTTAAAGGAATGACAGAAAGATAAAAAAAAAAGAGGAAATTTTTTTTATTAAACCTTAACCACACCTCTATCATGAATTCGTGTCTCACCAATACAAAGAGAACAACTCGTTACTACAAATATCATCACGGATAACTAATTTTGATAATTAAATTGCTTCATACATGCCGCTCGAAGAGATTGAGGGGGCGCCACATGTAAGTTTTTTTTCAGTAATATTTAATTTTTCAAAATTTCTAAAAAAAAAAACCTTAGGTTAACCTGAAAAAAACATAAGTAAAAGATAAAAAAAAAATTCTTGTTTATATTTTAAGAGCAATTCCATAATTTTACTGTTCATAAAAATTAAAAAAACAAAAAAACACTTTTGTGCAAGTTTGTAGTTTTTTTTTTATGTTTTTAAGATTATCAATATATTTTATTACGCAAATAATATTAAAAAGACAAAGAAAGCCCCTAAATCAATGTTGTATAATTTTTTCAAGAGCAAAAAAATTATTTCTCTATGTAAAAAAAATTATATTGATTAATTTATCCCTAATTAATTTTGTAATTTCTAATGAATCTCATTGAAAAAACAATTTCACTCTAATTACAAGTTTTGTTATTTTTTTAAGAACTACAAAAAGGTAATGACACTATTTCATGACTTTTAGTTTTTTTTTAATATATTTCGTAACAATGTATTGAGATTGAAGAAGAATTAATGCCTTTGTGTGTGTGCTTTCACATGTAAAAAACTAAATCAAAATCAATTGGGATTTTGTATTGGGCCCAACATGTACCATTGAGCCGCTTTAATTGATAAATAAATAAATTACCCAAAACATAATAATAATAATAATAATAAACATTTTCAAACAGAATGTAAACGCGTTATTATCACGACAACCAAAATCTTATTAGCTAACAGCAGAGGCTTTCAAAGGGTAATGAAGAGATTCGTATTTCGCTTCGTTAGTGCATACTATCACCAAGCAGATTGCTGGAATCCACATATTTCAGATTTGTTTTACCGTGGTGGATATTACGATAGTGGATATTTTTTATTTAAAAATATATTAAAATTATATATATATATATATATATATATATTTTTTTTTTTTAAGAAAATTACTTTTATAATTAATACATTAAAACCGTAAAAACAAACATCAGGCTTCGCTTGTTGATTTTCGTTGTTTGCCTGGTTTTACTTTTGCTCCGGGGGTGGCGCATGGCTGTGCTTGCTGTCTTGACTGTTTTTGTTTTTAGAAATGGTGGTTGTGATTAAAAGTATTTTTTATTTAAAAATATATTAAAATAATATATTTTTTTATTTTTTAAAAATTACTTTTGAAATCAGCACATTAAAATAATATAAAAATATAAATTTTATTTTAAAAAATTAAAATTTTAAAAAATACAGTTTCTACCATGTTTCTAAATAAACTCCTAAAATTTAGCTAACGAGTGTTGTATGTCATTAAAGCATACTTAACGTAAGGAAAAAAAATCACCATCAGATATATTATTGAAAATTTCAATTTTGATAATTATCTTTATATTTACAAGTTCTTGATACATATTATTATTATTATTAAATATGCATGTGTGTGTGTTCTATTTTTAAAATATAAAATACATAAATCTTCTATATAAAACTTATGTACATATATAGTTAAAATAATGAAAAATGTATAACTAGATAAAATATACATAATTATACACTTGTTGTAGCGATATATTTTTAGTTATTTACATTCTTGTGTTAAAAAATTAAATAAATAGAAGTTTCCCATGAAAAATACGGTACGTATTTGTGAATACTTTTATTATTTCTACTTCATGGCTATATATAGTAAGAACTAAGAAGTAAGAACATTAAAATTGTGATAAAAACAACGACAAATTAATCACATGGCAAAAGAAAAGTTATAGATATATGCACTGAGGGTCTTGGCCCGGTGGTGGGAGGGGCTTGTCTCCTTCCGCTGCTCCTGGGTTCGAGCCCTCATGTGCACGTCTGTCATCTCCGCGGTGTCTTACATGTTCACTGAGTTTGCAGGGTGTTCAGTGAACCGTGGGATTAGTCGTGGTGCGCGCAAGCTAACCCGGACACCCACGTAAATAAAAAAAAAGAGTTATAGATATAATAAACTTAATTAATAATTAAAAGTTGGTGAGGAATAAATCTTTGTTACGAGTGTTTGAAAGTGTAGTAATTGTTTTTTTAATTATTTTTTATTTAAAAATATATTAAAATAATATATATTTTTAAATTTATTTTTTATATTAATCTAAAAATGTATAAAAAAATTTAAAATTTTGAATTTTAGTTAACCTCCCCTGGGCTAAATTGTGTAAGCTATGATAGAAAAAAAAAATTACACAAAAGAATAGTCAAAGGAAAGGGAAAGGCCAATAATCTATTATCCACTATGCTCCTTTGTCAAATTAAGGAGGCTGCAAGCAACCTTCCACTAATGCTCTAACTTGCATCATCTCTCTTCCAAACCAAACCCTTTCAATCTTTTCACTTTGTATCTTCCCATCCTCTCTTGATGTTCCTCTCTTTCTCTCTCCAAAACCAAGCTCAAAATTCTGTCTCGCCCTGATCTTTAATGGCTCTGCAATACAGAAGGTTGTTGTTCGCGTCTTACGATGATTGTGTCGTATCATGTCAAGCAAAAAATTACACAGAAAGCTGTAACTCAGAATGTTCAGATTTATTTGGTGTCGACTCTTCACCACAGCAAAAGCTTAGCAAGATTGCATTGGCAATGATTGTGTTATCAGTTATAACTAGTGTTCTTGCTACTTGTTATGCTATCTATGCCAAGTTCATAAGACCAAGAAGAAGGAGATCAACACAGCGAGAAGAAGAAGCAGAAATAATTGAGACCCGTGATCAGTTTGCGGATGAAGATGAAGGTCGTGTAGTTGACCATCCAATATGGTACATCAGGACAGTAGGGTTACAACCATCTGTTATTGGTTCTATCAGAGTTTTCAAGTATAAAAGTGGTGATGGTCTTGTTGAAGGTACTGAATGTTCTGTTTGCTTGAGTGAGTTTCAAGATGATGAGACTCTTAGGTTATTACCAAAGTGTAGCCATGCTTTTCATATCCCATGTATTGATACTTGGCTTAGATCCCATACTAATTGCCCTTTGTGTCGAGCTCCTATAGTCACCAGCACAGCCATAGCAACATCATCACAGGCTAATCTTGATGATACAAGTAGTGGAGAAGAAACCAGGATTGAAGTTTCGGAAGAGGATCAAGAATCTAGTAGAGAGATGGAAGGTAGAGATGGTGGAGTGAGGGTTGTAACAGAGGAGGAAAGTGAATTACAGAGTGAGAATTTGAATGAGGAAGAGGAGGAGGAGGTGGAGGAGGAGGATGGGATACAGCCACTGAGAAGATCAGTTTCTTTAGATTCTTTGTCAGCTTTCAAGATAATTCAGGCTCTTGCTAATGTTCATCCTGCAGTGGAATCTGATAGGAATTCAGGTACCAGGAGGGCTGGCGGGGGGGATGGATCCAGTGGAGAAAGTGTTCAAAACAGAGGTGGCGGAAATCAGAACTTGATAAAATTAATGGCTACTTCTTCTTTTGGGAGGTCTTTTCAAATAGGCCCAAGTTCATTGAAGAGGTCAATTTCCTGTAGTGGGAAATTTTTCTTGTCAAGACCTCGCCGGAACCGGAATTCAGGTCTTCCTTCATGATGCTTTGGATCTTTTTCATGGTTTTCTCTGTCAAGTAAGGAAAATGCAAGCTGGCGTGTTTTGAAATCTATCAACAAGCAGTGGATTTCATAGGTTTTTATAATATAAATGCAACATATACTGTAGTATTAGGACAAAAGAAGCTGAAGTTTTAGGACATCTCAACGGAAAATGAAAGCGATCCAAAATGGGATCATATTCGGCTTGTCACAGTTTGAGTTTTCTGAAAAAGAAACATTCAACTGTGAGTAGAACTTTTTGTCTTGATGAAGTGGTTTTGCTTTTATCTCGTCTTTTTTTTGTGTAAAAATTGCTGCTGCACATCCATATTTCTGTTCAAGAAGAACAATACTTGTACTTGGCTATTTTCCTGCTGACTTCTTCCATAACTCTTAACCTTATTAGTTTTGGATTATGAAATTTGTGATACTCAACCTAAGCATTGCTTGGTCCTGAAGTCAATACGAGCGTTGATTTTCCAGCCTATTTATTTACTTTTCTCGGTTGCTGATTCCAAAAACAGCAACGCCTAGTTCCATAATCAGTGGCTGAAATCGGCTATTCAACTTGCCAACAGCATTGCTTGGTCGGTCACCAATCTACTTCACATTTCTTGGTCACTCATTCCTTAAAACAGCATTACATAACTGTATTTTGTATGAGCAAAATCAGTGGCTGAAATTGGCACTGCCAACAACATTTGTTGGGTCACCTATCAGCAGTAATTTTCTTTGTATTTTGTTTGAAAATCTGCGGCTGAAATTGACATTGTCAACCTGCCAACAACTTTTGTCTGTTCCCTAATCGGCATCAATGGTGTTACGGTCCTTACGGTCGACCATATCATAATCCACACCACAGTATGTCATCCAGCGACGAGAGAGGTAGGCCCTTGGTTTACTATAACGACAACTTTAAAGCCATCAAGACTTAATTTCTATTTCTTTGAGAATTCCAAAGTTCCATAACTTTTAACCTTCATGAGCATTAAATAGAAGCGGAATTTTTAATGTCTGTGCTATAGATTGAAGCCATTAGATGATAGCAAAGTTTGCACAAGCTATTAAAAGAGATCGGTGTAACTTCCGAAGGAAATCCCTTGTGTTTCCACTTCCTGACATTTGACTTTGAGTTGTATGATTTATGGATAATGAGATCAAGAATTGCTTGCCACAACGAAGGCATCGGTTTTCTAACAGGGGATTGTGCTTTATTTTTAGCCAAAGTTGCATTGCTCAGTCATTGGTTCCAAACAGCTTGACATAGCTACTAGTACTATTACTTTGTACAGGCACCAGACGGCTGAAATTGCAATGCCATCAACTTGATTAGTGGGTCTTCATTAATCAGCACCAATATAATTCTCTCCTTATCTTGTTTGATTTTTGCGTTGGCCCATCATGTCTTAAGCTAACTATTCTACTTTACATTGATGTATGTGAAACTCTGTTCCTTTCTAAATCAGGTGATCAATCATGGAGGGCCAGAGAGCTTACTCAGGTTATGATTGATTGCTGAAAATATTTTTTTGATCTATCAGAGGAGGAGAAGCAAAAGTCTCAAGGGAACCATGTATGGGTCCCAATAAGGTGTGCAACCAGCTTTTCAGTTTTTCAGTGGAAAAGGTTTCCTTTTGGAGGGATTTTGTCAAGCTTTTCGCACATCATGTGTTTCACACACCTGCCAAACCTGCTGGCCTCATGTATCATCAAACTGTGGGAAAACTTGATGGTTCTGGATATGACTTGGAGTTTAGGAAATTGTGTGCGACAATTTCTTAACTGTGGAAAAACTTTTCCATTTGTTAAGTTCTTAAGATGAAACAAAAAACAAATTCTCAAAAGTTTTTAGTTTGGCTTTATTAAATAGGTTCATTAGGGCACTCCAAAAGAGTTAGAGAAGTATCGAGGTAGTTCCTGAAAGGAATATCAGAAAGCTTGGATTGAAAGGCAGCTATGGAGACAAGGCACTGGATTTGGAAAAGGGGAAACAAATACTTGTTAGCAAATTTGCATCCACCTTGTCCACGGCCAGAACATGCAATGGGATTGCCTTCTCATTCTGATCATGGCCTGTTGACACTTCTAATACAAAATGGCAACGGTGGCATTCAGTTTCAACAGAGACGGAAGTGGGCCAACGCTGGCATCACCCCACTTTCAATTAGCCCATAGAGTAGAGACATATTTTTCAAAACCTTTAAGCTTATTGAAATATATCTGTTGCTTTCATGGAGGAAACAGTCAAAGCATATATACATGGTGCGTACAAATGCAAATATTTTCAGTGCATTTGATTATATTTATCATAACCTGACCAGCACAGCAAAGGGTTGCAAAATTCTAATTTGCAGGTCACATCTCAATTCCCACTTCCATATATCATGATATTGTTTCTGTCAGAATTTCTACGCCGGGGTTCACATGGATAAATTCTCTCACTATAACAGTTGACAGTGATCGGCGACCATGATAGGTAGGGGGCCTGGCTTAGCAAGTTTCAAATATGTTTAGAGCAGTTTATGACTTCTTAATTTGGCCAATGTACCCATAAATTTTCAAGTAAATAGTCTACTCTTAACCTGATATAGTTTAAGAGTGCGACATGGCAGCATTTTTAGGTATTTTTTTATGCTGAAAAAATCCATTGATTTCCCTGTTCAAGTCATGATAGTTGAACCTGTCGTTCGAATCCTTCAATGAGTTGATTGCCAAGTCCTACAGTATGTATGCTTTGGCCGACGAAATTCAATAAATACAAACAGAATTATTACAGTGAAATAATTCCGTCGGCATATTTCCAACCGAAAAAATAAAATTTAATACGCATTTTCTGTCTGTAAACCCATTGGTTTTTAATTTTTTTTTAGCAATAAAATTAGCGACAAATAATGAAATTACCAACGAGCGGTATATCAATAGATACATTATGTCGGTGAATTAATTGGTAAAATTTCACCAACAAAAATCTCACCCCGATGGAAAAGCTTTGCGGGTAAAACTATTAAATGTTGTAGTGAATATGCCCTTCAATTCTAGGCCTATTTTGGATTAGATTTTTATGAATCTGCTGCTTATGTAGTTCGGAGAAGGAGAAGAACCATCAGGTCAATCATGAATTCTATATTATAGTAGTTGGCTTGTTCATTGCAGGTGTTCTCTTTGCTAGCCATCAAATTAACTACATAAGCCTAGATTCCGAGCCTCTCTTGCCCCATTTTTAAAATCTTTCAAGGCCCATTTAGGAGATTGAGATAATTCTATCATAGAAGTAAGGTTTGCTTGCTAATTTCATCTAAATTGATGCCCTTATCTTTATTTTTACCTGTTCAATTCCTGATGGAATATATAGACAGAAAAAATGGCTTAATTAAAAACTCCAATAACATAAACCATCTATATATTTGATCATGATTTCAATTTCATATCATTTTGGAGACTCAGTTTCTATGAATGTTCACTCTCCACAAAAGTTGTGGATAAAAGAATTTGAGTCTATAACTCCTTTCTTTTGGCATGTGCTTTAACCGACTTGGAAAAAAACGCAGCACCAGGTTGGTTCCTTGGCCTCAGCGTGGCCAAAATATTTATACAGATCACGAGACTCATGTCATCTCCTGCCTTAGTACTGTTATCTCCTAATTCAAGTCTAAATCCAATGAAAATTAGGATTCAAACCTGTGTACGTATATATATATATATATAGAGAGAGAGAGAGAGAGCCAATATTTTATTGCATTATAACCACTGCAGCCCTTTCTTTCTCTCTATCGTGCGAAAAATCTGAGGCACTTTTTATTACCTTTTGATCAATATGAAAATGATTCAAAAAAGGCTTCGATCCCTTGCAGCAAGGTTAAACTTGAAGAAGCAGAAGAAGGGTTACGAGAAGCAAGTGCCTATACCAAGCAAACACTTTCCAGTGTATGTTGGTGATCAAGAACTTGAAGGAAATCTAAAACGTTATGATGTTCCAGTTGCATGCACATCTTCCATAATCTTCCAAGCTTTGCTTCGTCAATTCGATGATATCCTAGCAGTAGACGAAGGGCCAATCACATTATCTTGCTCAAAACAGATGTTTGAGTCTGTCCTCAAACTTTCTCTTGACGGGTTAAGAATAGAAGAGGTGAAGAAGTTGACAGATTTCCACCACTAACATTGGAGGTCGCAGCTTTGCTTTATTTTTCCTCTGTTGTTTTTTTTTTCCCCCAGGTTTAACAAAACTTGGATGTAAATTTTTTTCAATTTTCTAATCTATAAATAGTTTTCATTGATATGTGAGAAAAAAGGATTGCCCTTTACACCAGAATCAATTCAAGAATTGATCCTCTGTATTCAAATTGATCTCTGATTCCTTTGGGAAATTTTCTGAAATAGTTTCTTTTTTAGGGTTATTTATAAAAAAAGCTTAACTAGCTGGAAGGCCGGCACATCAACAAAAGCGATTATGGACCGTGATTGTGTTTCATAAGGGATCCGGTTTATAACCGATGAACTTGTTGCATGTGATTAATAATCGAAATTCGATTTTCTTTCCTATGGATAAACCAAGGTCACCTCATAGTTTTGAAACTCAGCTCCGCCTGGTGAGTCGACCCAGAACTTGGCCAACCCAGGATTGGAATCGGGTCATGTTTAAGAAAAAATAGAGAAAGTCAAAACCCAGTGTGACCCGACTGACCCGGCAACCTGATCAAAAATCCGGTTGCAACCCGTTGATTTCTGTTTTTTTTTTACTAAAACGATGTTGTTTTGATTTTTAAAAAAAAATTAGAATTGACCCAGGCGACCACCCTACCTATAAAAAGAAATAAATATAAAAATAAAAATAAAATTGAAATATGGAGAATTTTTAATACGATTTTTTTCGTAATATTCTTATTACCTAGTATTATCCTAATTGTCATATATAATCTTTAAAATAAGAGAGATAGAATAATCTATTTATTATTTTATCAAGATATATCAAAATCTATCAAAAAATTAACTAAGCGGTTCTTGACATAAACCCTAATTCTTAAAAAGAAAAAATATTAATATATAATTTTAGAGTTATTATAAAATCTATCTAATATTAAAATTCCTAAACTAAATAAGAAAAAAAAAATTTCATCCCTCTTTCTAATGAAATTTTTTATGAAGTTAAAGTTATAATTAATTTTTTAGTGTTTTCAAATCATTTTAATGTGTTAATGTTAAAAATAATTTAAAAAATAAAAAAAAATATATGATTTTAATATATTTCCGAGTAAAAACCATTTAAAAAAACAATCACAAGTATATTTTTAAAAATCCTAAAAAACAACAATGAGGGTGGTTCAACTGGTCAGATCTTAGGTTTGCTCCCTAGAGGTCACCAATTCGAGTTCCATAAATCTTAAGACTACTAGAAGCTTATATAATCGTTAATTTTAGAGCCCGTGAGATTAGTCAAGATATGTATAAACTAAACCAAATATCCTAGTTAATTAAAAAAAAAACTAGGAAACAGTAAAGAACATATGGGCCTAAAGTGCTCTGAAGGTACCTTTAAATTCACCAGAGCTGTTGCTCCATGTATATATCTTTTCATCTTTACAACCTGTTGCCACGTACTCTCCACCAATCTATGCAATGCGAGTCCCTTCACTCTACACCACAAGGAAGAAGATCCTTTGTGAGACCAAATATTAGAAAGCAAGTCAAGGGCTACTCTGTCTACCAACTTTGCAATACTTCAACAGGAAGAAAACAATCTAGCGTAAAAAAATAGGTGAGTGATGCAAGAGATTCTGTAAGAGCTGAGCTGTAGAACATGGAGTTGATGATGATAGACATTGAAATGTCTAGCAGATATATTCATGAATTAGATGGACAAAGACTGAATACGTCAAACGTGTTTCGTAATAAAAACATGTATAATTTTTAATCTTATTATTAGATTAAACTGGAATTTTGCAACCAAATAAGGTTATTTTCAAGTCAAATTAGGCTCAAAATATGCCATTTTAAATTGTTTTTTTTTTCGGATTTTTTCTTTACTTTCATTGTTGTTTTAGGATTCTTTTTCCTTCCCATCTGACGTCGGTGCCTATTTAAACAATTACAAGTTATTTTCAAAAGAGTTTTATAAGAACATTATTCAAAGGTTTAGAGTTCTCTCAAGCCCTTCTCATTTTTTCCGTCTTCCTGATTTTCTTTCAATCTCAATTATAGAGTCGAGACTGCGTCAATGAGGCTACAGGTAACATAAAAGTCGTAACAGTTTGGTATTGAACAGAGTTCAACCAGCCTCATGTTTTCATATCCATGCCGGTTCTGATGAATGCTTCCGTTCCCAGATAACAAGTTTCTTATCATAGCCTCCTGTTTTTTTTTTTAATAACTAAAGAATAGCATGAAATCGCCAAAAGATGACGGGAAGGAGTAGATACAAATCTGCAAAACACTCAGGTTTAGCAAAAGAAAACAAACGAGGAGGAGAAGACCAAGGAAACCACACAAAAAACAGAGCAACAGATCATCAATCAATCCTGTTGCTACCCAATCAATCCTGCCACCAATGTTTTTGTTCAGAAACCTGTAATAAGTGAAGTGCATAGGCTTTCATCTTCTCTACTAACTTCTCCTCCCTTAGCCAAACATCTTTGCCTGTTTTGAAACTTCTTTTTTTCCTTGCAATATTGTCAAAACTTTCCAAAAACTGAAGGGGATGATCACAGAGCAAGAGAGAATAGGAATTACTGCTTAACTGATCCTTGGCGCATGCCGATACAAGAGATCTAATAATCCGAATGAGCAGGTAGAGATCTTACCAGCTTGTATGGAATACATGTATTTATATAGTCACCAAAATCTTTACGCCATGCATGCAGTAGAAAACAAACAAGAGAACACCAGTTCATACAAGCTGCAGGGAACCATTCCAGGATGATTTATATTATATTGTGATTTTTCTATAAATTTATATTATATTGTTTTTACTAACAATTATTTATATATACCAAGCTTTAAGAATTTGGTCCTTAAAAATTATATAAGATTCCCAAACTTGTGAAAAGTTACGTTCCCATGATGAAAAGTAGATGATAAACTGGGCTCCACGTATATTTTCATAAATAAAAAAGAAATCATGGTTTGTAAACCTGAGCTGATAAATTAACTTGAAAAACCTGCGAGATATAGCCTAATTCAAGTCATATTTTTATTGAATTATTTTTAATATTGATTTGGCCTTATATATGACTTAGTTAATTTTACCAAACTTAATGGAATGAACACTATAAATAATAAATAATAAATAATAAATAAAACAAGATAATCTTGAACAAAAATAATAAATCTATATTGATTTAATATCTCACAGGTTGGTCTGAATTTGAGCCCGTTTCCAGGTCAGATCCAGGGCCAGATACAACTATGAACTACGGAAGAAATTGTGAGCAAATGTGGAATGAATGACAAGTAGTTTACAAAAGGCTATTTAACTCATAGGAATTACATGTAGTTCAACTAAAACTCGCAAAATCACCCAAACTCGATGAAATCGTAAAACCGAGTAACCGACCGATTTAACGAGTTTGACAATAAAAATTAAAAATTTCGCTGACTCCATGAGTCCCCCGACACTCCACCCACCCCCTAGTTTTCCCTTTCCCCTTTCCCAAATCTCAAATTCTCAAGTCTCAACAACCAGCAGCGTAGCTGGTTCCACTCTCTACTCTCTACTCGCCAGCAGCGGCATAAGTCATAACCACTCAGCAGCAGCGCAGCAAAGAGTAATCTTCATTTTTTTTCTTTACTTTGTTTGCCTCTGATCTGAATCTAATTGTCTCCAGACTCTCCACTCTCCACTCTCTCAGCTGGTTTTGCAATTAAATAATCTTAAAGTTGCTGTTAATCTTGCAAAAAGAGGAAATCTTCCTGGTGCTGAAAATCTGGTAAGTGGTAAACACATTGCTTGCTTTTAATTTCGGTTGGATATTAATTGTGTTTTGCTATTAATACTCATCTGCTTGAAAGAGGAACAAAAGATTAGCTTTGAGATCGTCCCTGTCTGTTGTACTGCAGTGCTCATAAGATTGTAATCTTTCCTTGCTAGATGCTTCTAGTTCTCTCATTTCATCCAAAACTATCTGCATATATCTGCACTCTATGCTACAAAAGCTTTGATCACCCCTGCAATCACATATATTCAACAGCAGTTTTTAGAAATCTTGCATGAAAGATTTAATGGAAGAATACAATTTCATATGAAACTAGTCCAGCTGACATGGCTATCTAATTAATTAGTATATACCTTCTTAATCAGGGTTATGTAATTTAGCAGAAAGGTATAAAGATTCCAAAATAAGCTTTTAGCAGCTGGAATGCTGGATCCCTTTTGATAGCTGACACTTCTGCTGGTCATCTGCCAACATTCTGGCTATTTCTCTGTGCACACCAGAAAAAAGAACAAAAGAAAGCATGCATTAACACAGGGTTATATGAAAATATTTGAATTCTCAACACCTCAAAATATTGTTGGATCTGTTTGGGGCTTTCAGAAATTTTCTAGCAGTTTTCTAGGTGGGGTTTTACTTCTTTATTATTTTTGCGATTTGTTCAATTGTTGAATGCTTGGCTGCTAAAAAAACTGTGAAATTTATATTCACTTCAATTCACTTTGTGTTTAGTTAGAAACAGTTTGAGATCCCAAGATAAAGAAACAGTGTCTTTCTCCATCACCCCCAAGTTACTAGGCTTCAACTCTTAAGAAGATAAAATAGAAGGAAGCAATGTGATATCGATAAAGCCAAGTGATGACAATTGAAGCTATTTAATTGATCAACTGTTGGGAATAACCCTAGTGGGTATCGGTCAGTCAAAAGGTTTTGTATCAGATTGTTTGTTTTAGGTTTGTTAACTTTTAGTTAATGAAATTCTATGGACATAATTATATTATATTATATTTTTAAGTTATTTAAACCATGTATGAATTTTTATTTGAATTATATATTTTATAATGTTTGGACATTTGTATTGTTTATTTCACTTTTATTTAAATTGTGTTATATTATTATTTACTACTTGACTGGAATTGTCAAAATATAATTAGTTAAAATATTTTACTTACGATTTTACGATTTGAGTTTATGATCCGAGTTTATATTGTATATTCCGTGTCGTGTCAAAAAAACATTTTTAACAACCTTGTCGTTTACCACTTCATTATCTGATTTCCTATTTTATCCCTGTCAATTACTGACAATCCCTGTCAATTACAAAAGGCAATTTAACTCGTACCCTTTACTTCCCGTCCCTCTTCTGCTATAGAAACTTACAGTTTCTGCTGTAAAACTTGTAAAGCACCGGCCTTTCTCCACACAAAGTTCCCTCTTGCCCACCTCAGTTCCTCCAAAATCACAACGTTGTACACACGTAAGTACGAGAATCACTCTCTCCCATTTGAGTTTTCTATTTAAGATGGATGATTCTGCTTGTAGGATTTCTACAAGTTTGTCTAAAGTTCTAGTCTTTATGGATTTTCCTTAACATGTTTAAGTTTGATTAGGAGTTTATGCTTTCATCGTTTACATCTGGGCTGTTTATTTTCTTGCTAATTCTTCTATGAACGAGCAAAAATATTCATTTGTCTGAATAATACTGGTCCATGATGTTGTCATAAGGGGTATTTTGGTTAGGTTGTTTGAATTTTTCCTAATGAGATTGATTGTGTTCTTTAAAGAATAGAAATTGTAGAGGAAATGCTTAAATTGTGAATCATGATGGCATTACTGTAATATTGTTTTGTTATTTGAACTTGGTTTCTGTATGCTCTTGTTGATGCATGAACCTCGCATTGAGATGTTTATGGTGTCTATAATTTAGTTGACAATAACCTCGTGATCAACCCTTCATAGGCAGGTGAGACAAATTAGTTTGCACTTGGTGAGTAGCTATGTTGATTCCGGTGCAATACTAGCAGTCTTGTTGTAATCTAACCATCAGCTTATAAGGAATTGGTTTAAGCAGTATCTATGACGGTGCTATAATATGTTGCTTGCATTCTTTAAACTGCCAATTGAGTTGGTGACGTTTAGTACCAATGCTGCTTATATTAGCTCTCAAATTATATTGTAATTGCTCCTGCATTTGTTGATTGGATCGGCTTTGCAGTTGTAGAGCTTCAGTAGATATAAGCTTTTGTTTTTGGAAATTCAAAGATATAGTGATGATGGATATTCCAATAAATGTAGCCTGTCAAAAAAATTGGAAAACATTAACTAATTTTTGTATGGAATCTGTTCCCTTGTTATGAAAGCACATCCTGTTAAAAGTTAGGTCTAAATTTTCAATGTTCATTCTTCTTTAGATTCTGATTTTCATATAAGAGCAGCTCCCTGGTTCCTGTATTTTTGTTATATATGAGCTGCTTGTTTGTTATGGAACCTTTTGATATCGGTGCTTTGTAGTCATTTTTATGGTAGATGCCACAGTGAAGGCGTCCGTAAGAATATACAAAGAATTTTAGCTTAACATGATTTTATCATTAATGTTTGTTGCATGATTTATGTGGGAGCTCAAACAATAATTCACAGTTATTGTCATGTCATATGATCACTTAGTATTCATTTTCTCCAAAAGTGACCTTGGAGGAATCAAGTAAATCCATCTAGTAGTAGATTAAGTTGAAAGGAGAGAATACAGGATGAAATAATATGATAGTTGCTAATCATGTTCATATCTTGTTCTATACCAGGTAGCAGGAGAAGCAACTAAAGTCAGTGACAATGAAGGAAGAAGATGTGAACCGATGCCAGATTCAGGAATGGTACCCAAAATTCAAGCCTGTATCTATCAGAACAGTAATCCATGAACTTCCAGAATCTTTTGTTGAGTACCTCGTTGATGATTCAGGTCCTTTCCTCCTCCCTCTTTCTATCTCAGGCGAAGATGCCTTGCCAAATAGAATTCACAACCCCATAGATGAAGAAGACTATCAGGTGTCAGAGGGGCCCGGAGATGAATCTGAACAACCTCCATTGCCCCCTTCTTTCCCTGAACTTGAATTGAATATTAAGGAGTCAATTAATACCCTAGGAGGTGCAGTTTTTCCTAAGCTGAACTGGAGTGCACCAAAAGATTCTGCTTGGATTAGCACATCTGGGACCCTTCGCTGCACTTCATTCAGTGAGATAGTGTTATTGCTGCGGTCATCTGACTCATTGGTCCATGATTTGTGCCACGCCTATGATTCATGCATTGACAAAACCTTGTCAAGACCCCCTAGTTTCTTTCTTGCACTTCGCAAGTGGTATTCATCTCTCTTGCCTGAGATGGAATTTCGTTGCTTTGTTCGGGGCCAGCAGCTAGTTGGAATCTCACAGAGGGAGGTCACTACATTTTATCCCACTCTCCTTGAGGAGAAAAATGACCTTGAACTGTTGATCAAGGAATTCTTCACTGAGAACGTGAGACAAAAATTTGAATCAGAAAATTACACGTTCGATGTTTATGTGACAAAGGATGGGCGTGCTAAGATATTGGATTTTAACCCATGGGGTGCGTTTACACTCCCACTGCTTTTTACTTGGGAAGAACTGGAGCAGAATCTCGAGGAAGTGGAGAATGTAGTGGACTTCAGAATCGTGGAGAGCCAGTGTGGAATCCGTCCAGGTCTGAAAACAGCAGTTCCGCAAGATTATTTGGATACTGGCCCAGGGAGTGGTTGGGATCAGTTCTTGAGGAAGGCTGACAAGGAGTTGCAGCAGCAGAAAATGGCTCCTGGAAATGGTGCCTGAGGTTTCCTTTTTATTTTTGACAGAGGTTACTGTGTTTTTCATTTATCCTCATTGATTTCATGTGTTCTGTAACGAGCAATCAGTAGTGTTTGTTGGATCGAGTACTTTACTTTTGCCCAGCAAGAGATATTTTTCAACATGTTTTTCAAGTGGTGAAAAAAATTGCAAACATTTATTAAAATAGTTAGGGTTACATGAACAAATAAATTTAAAGAGAGATTCTAACACCATTTGTCATCACAAACCTAAAACATATCGGTTGCAACATCAAAATCAAAATCAAAATCAAAATCAAACCAACTAATTCAATGATCTTTCACTTCAATTATTGGAGCAATATTTTGCATGGTTATCCCCAGAAAAAGGGGGGAAAAGGAAAAGTACATGTAAATAAATAATTAATATTGGAGTGGTGAGTAATCACGTCTAATCCCCCCTATTTTCTTTCACACTAAACTCAAATTAGAATTTTATAAAATAAATATTTTTTTTGTTTTAATATCTATAATACTTCTCGACTAAGCAGTTTTTACATTGAGACTAAAATATTTCTCCATTCTTAGCAAATCATTCAAAACTAAACGTATGTTTACACAAAATTTATTTTTTTCACAGCCCTTTTCTAAATATGAATCAAAATATTAATATCATAAACTACCTTAAAATCTTATAATTCACGAATAAATATGTTATTTTTAAAAGTAATTTTTAATTATAAATACATAAAAATACTAGTAATGTTTAGTAATGTGATAGTAATTATTTTTTAAAATATTTTATTTTAAAGATATATTAAAATATTTTTTTATTTTTTAAAATTTATTTTTAATATAATATATTAAAATAATTTAAAAATAACTAAAAAAATAATTTAAAATAAATTCTCATTTTTTTTTAAAGTACAGTTTGACGACCAAAACAAAAACTGGCTATACCTGTATGCTACTAGTAGTTAATAGAAACGCGCGAGATTCCAACGGTTGTTGTCGTTCACGTGTAGACAAGTGTCCTTTTTCTTTTTCTCTCTAAAAATCAAATATCAAAAACTAAACTTCTGCTAGTTGAAGGAAACTTTCCCTTTCCATGAAACCCTTCTTTAATCCTCCTTAAACAACCATAAAGTTTCGATCTTTCTTTCATTTCTTCTCCATGAAGGTATGGTGTTACGTTCACATCCTTCCTTAGCATTCTCTTTGTCCAGTTTCTGTTTGCTTCCTGGGAAAATATAAGAAAACAAAAGGAAAGTGGGGTCTTTTCCTTCTTCTTTTTTCTTTTCTTTTTGGGATTAGATAGTGAGTTAATGGCATTAACTAGACCAAACCCACTTATGTTTTAGCTTTATTTGAGTTGGGTATTTGCTTTTTTCACTGTTAGTTCCTTCTTTTTTTCCCCAGTTTCAAGCAAACAAGTTGGGTTTTGTTTAATTTTTTTGTTGTCGTTGGTTTTGTTAAATAGAGAGTTTAGTTCTGTTAGGTACTAAATAGGTAAAAGTTCATATTTGATTATGGGATCTATCAGTATATTCCTTTATTTGAAACTGCTTAGGCAAGTAAGGCCTTTTTGTTTTTGCTTAGACTTTTTATTCTCATGTTGGGGTATTTTTAATGACTGCAGATTTTGTTTATTAATCCAAGTCAATCAATGTCCGAAGTCTTTGAATCATCGATGAATATGGATCGGAAGAAGAAGAACAAGAGGCTTCTGGTGTTCAAAGGTTCCATCTTGCTTCTTTAGTTCTTTAAAAAAAAATATTTGTGTAATTTTTGAAGTGATTTTGAATTAATATTCAGATTTTTTTTAATTAGTATCGAGTAGAGTAAAAAGAGTGTTTTGATTGATACCCATTTGTTGGAGTTGCAGAATGTATGCAAAGATCCAGTCTTGTGATAGAGTGCTTATTGCTTTGATTTCACTTGAAGAGAGTTTTAGGTTATCTTTATTCCTTTTGTAAGTTTTTGGAGCAATGTTATTAGTGTAAGGATGTAATAATTTTCCGGGTTGCATGGTTGTGGTGTTTTGGAATTGCTTGATTTTAAAGTTTGATGGAATCCTTAAGAAGGAAGAGGAAGGGCTTAGAAATTTTGCCTTCATTTGGTGAGTCCCTTGCTCCATTAACAGTGATTTTGCCGCGCTTGTCATTGGGAGATTATTCGAGGCAAAGGAAGAAGTATAAGGAAGATGAGGATAAAGAAGCTGTTGGTTCTAGTACAAGTGTAGTTAAAGGTGTTTTCACTGCTCCACCTTGTAGGAGTGTCTCTGCAGATCCACCTTGTAGGGGTCTTAAGAGGAAAATTGGGTGTATTGATGTGGCAACTCAGTTGGGCAGGAAGAAAAAAATTGAGAAAGAGTATGACTTGGGTGCGTCTATTGGGCAAGGGAAGTTTGGGTCGGTGGTTTTGTGTCGAAGTAAAGTGACTGGAGAAGAGTTTGCTTGCAAAATGCTGCGCAAGGGAGAGGAGCTTGTGCATCGGGAAGTGGAGATTATGCAGCACCTCTCAGGTCATCCTGGTGTGGTGACATTGAAGGCAGTGTATGAGGACTTAGAATCCTTTTATCTTGTCATGGAGCTCTGCACCGGGGGACGATTGCTCGACCAGATGGCTAAGCAAAGGCAGTATCCAGAGCATAGGGCTGCTAATATACTCAAGGAAGTGGTTTCAGTTATCAAATATTGCCATGACATGGGAGTTGTTCATCGGGACATAAAACCAGAGAATATCCTCCTTACAGCCTCTGGGCTGATGAAGCTTGCGGACTTTGGCCTAGCTGTGAGGATGTCAAATGGTAATTGTGATTTGTTAATATGTTTTTATATGTATTTTGCTATATCCAAGCACATTCCCACAAATATAAGTGTGTATATTTTATTCCTTTCAGATTTTCTTTTCTTTCTCAAATTCCTTCTGTTTTAACTATTTACTGTATGCATACATAGTTTTCCAAAATCTTCTGCATCCTTCAGTTCTGCAATACTGGTGTCATTTCCGCTGTTGTTTCTCTGCAGCTCAATCGTGTGTTGTTTGCTATAATAAATAAACTTGTGTTTTGTTCCTGCAGGTCAGAGCCTCAGAGGTGCGGTTGGAAGTCCTGCCTATGTTGCGCCAGAAGTTTTAGCTGGTGATTATTCAGAAAAGGTTGATATCTGGAGTGCTGGTGTCCTCCTTCATACCTTGTTGGTTGGCGTGCTTCCATTTCAAGGTGATTCATTGGATGCTGTCTTTGAGGCTATTAAGAAGGTCAACCTTGACTTCAAAAGTGAATTATGGGAATCAGTATCTCAACCTGCACGGGAGCTAGTTGCTCATATGCTGACAAGGGATGTTTCAGCAAGACTAACTGCTGATGAAATACTAGGTAAGCTTCTTCACCACTCTAACAAACTTTATATAAAAAATGGTTCTAGGTCCGTCTCGCTAACTTTGAGGCTATAAAAGATTCAAAGAATGTTCACTTTCTCGCATCAAATTTCCACGAAGACAGCCTGGCTGCATCTCACAATTTACCATAAGCTCCATTTGCTTTCTAGTAAATGCCACCAAAAAAATATTTTCTTTGTTTGAACTCTGAATCTTTTATAGGCCAATCTAGTTTGATTGCTTAAGAGAACAAAACTAGGAATCAGGTCATCAAAATTAAGAGACTTCTTTAAGATGATTTACCAGTTGAGGTGGAACCAAAAGCAGGAGTGCAAATAGTTTGTGTGCATTGTATTGTTATGGGTGGGGTTTATCAGAAGAGGAGAACCATCAAGCCTTTTTAAGGGTTGGGAACCCTTATTGCTGCTATTTAGACAAGAAAGTTGTCTCTCGTTTTCTTTTCAGTACATGACTAATATTGAGGTTCTCTGTGGAATACATTGAATTGTCTCCATTATCTTGTCCAGTTGCACCAGCTGCCTGCAATTCTGAGTTGAACCCAGATGGTAGTATAATCTGATAATATTTTTATGGGAGTTGGTTATTTGATAGTCATGCAATATGATAATCTCAGAATCCTACTTGCACAATATTATGATGTTTGACTCAGTATTTACATTAGTGTAATGGACATACTTAAAGAACAACTTCCTTGCTACTATTTAGATTGGGGACCTGTGCTATATTTCATGGAGTAGTTGTTTATTCATCTATTTCCAAACTCAGCAATTCTCATGCCATTAATTTGCCTACAGTTAACTATTTAATGATCCAGATTTTCTTTCTTTTGAGACATTAAAATCCAAGTTCTCTATCTCCCAGAGTAGTTTTATTACTGTATGAGTGTGTATGATCAAATGCATGATTTTGCAGGACATCCATGGATCTTGTTCTATACAGAACCAACACGGAAGGAACTTACCCAAAAACCAAAGTTTCAAGACCATGCAACACTGACTTCTCAACAACTAACTGTCACAACTAGGTTGGAGTCAGAGAGATACAGGATAACAGCCAGTGGTTTTCTCAGTGATGACTCTAGCCTAATTTTATCATCTGATGGTTCTAGGTCAAGGTTGGAAGAGCAAGACTGTGGATTGGTTGATGCTCTCACCGTGGCAATATCACGTGTGAGGATATCTGAACCAAAGAGAAGCAGGTTGTGTTGGCCCACAAGCCCTATCCGACAAGAGTGTTCCTCTAACATTAAGATTAACAATCTCTGTACAGCATTTTGATCCTGTTGTGTAAAAATGCTGACTCGGCTGCCAGGCATCGCCACTGTTAGTTGTAACTGCAACGGAAGAAAACTCTGTGGCAATAGATTTGTTGCTGCTTGGAGAAGGAAGAATAAAGACCATTAATAAAACAACCTTTTAGGTGAAAGTAAGTGGCAACTAAAATATTCTTGTTTCTTTAATTTGTGAGAACCATCTGGTATTTTATTGGTGAGCTCCTGGTTTCATTTCTTTCATTTAGCCTGATCTGTAATACTAGTACAATGTGGCTTCTAAGCTTCCTGTGTAAATAGCATGTGTTACTGCTTGGCATGCTTTGCCTGAAGCTTCAGTTCAATGTTAGTTTTTTTCAACAAATGAAGCCTAACATGTAACATATGTACGATTTTGAGTTGTAGAACTAAATGTGTTGAGTGTCTGATTTTATTTTGGTTCTGTCTATTTTCATATATCGTTATTCATCAAACCATAGACTCGAAACGGGTGGAATTTTTGGGATCTAGTAAGTGCGGATTTTGAGTGTTGACAAAAAGAAAGAAAGAAACAGCTGATTTTGAGTAGACTCCGTAGAGTGTTGGATGGGGGATCCCAAAGCTGTATTATATTAATTTAAAAGAACATTAAACATGGAAATCATTACAAGTAACTTGAGGATACAGTTTCAACTAGTAAATTTGGATCTTCTCATGTTGTACATCATACTCTTCCACTCGTGTCAATTGCTTCGACTGTCAAAACTTGCGTTCAGAAGTCAAGAAAACAATAAAATATTGCATGATTGTAGCTTTTCGATGAAGCTCGACTTTTGAAGTATACCATGACCGTATGATCCTAAGCATGAAGATAAACATTAATTACACAAAAAGGTTTAAATTTATCATGTAATAGTCCAATGACTTCCAGCGTAGTCAATTCTCATGAACTTGGGATAGTTTAGCATATAGTTATTAAACTCGATGTTGATAATCTGTTAATCTAGAGTTAGGTCCGGGCCAGGTTTTCTTTCAAGTTGGAGTGAATGTTGGCTTAGTTAAACTTGATTGATTAGCATGGAAATTCAAACTCGTAACTTGATTGATTTAGTCAAGTTTATGTGAGAATTGCTGAGTTAACTCAAAGAATTGTTTTTTTTCTTAATTTTTGTTCAAATCAACATCATTTCAGTTTTTTTATTTATTCAAAACAATGTTATTAATTTCTTCGTAATAATCTTGACTTGACAAACCGCAATACAAGTTTTGAGCTCGGTCAGATCCACTTTCAGGATATGTGCAGAAACTGCATGTGCAAGTTATTTCAGTTTTGTAAGTCTATGCAAGTTGTGGTCACATGATTGCGTCTTTCCTGTTTTTTTTTTTTTGTTTACCTTTACTCTTGTTTTCTTCTTTTGACTATCTTGCTTCCATTTGACACCACATTTAATTTGGGGGGTTTGTTTTCTACTCAACTGTATAGTTTTTAAGCAAGAGAACTATGCATGATATGGTGATCTAATTTCTTTACAATGACTTCTCACTTTTGAGGGAGAAAGAGAGAAAAAGAATCTCATTACTTTCATGGCCAAATCACCTCCAGAACTAAGCAGACCCACATATCCCACTCTCAAAACTCCTTCCTGTCCTAAACAACGCACTACCATGTCAGCCTCTTCTCTCTACTCCCCTAAACTCTCTATCTTCCTTCTAGCCCTTTGCGTTTCTCTCTTCACTCTCTACCACATCCGGTTTCTCCATGCTCCACCATCTTCAACTTCATGGTCTCTCATGCACCATTGGGAAAGAGTAACCAATTGCACCCAAGAACTCGAATCCATGGCTGAAAAACTGCGGCAGGCGGTCACATTTCTCCCCCTTAAGGACTTACGCTATGCAGATACAGCTCCTGAAGGTCACACGTGGTTCATGAGCTCTATGCATGATACTCGTGAAGAAGGTGAAGTGCAACATCAGCAGTTTCCTTCAGAATCGTCAAAAGGTAGGTTACTTTGCTTGAAAGGAAAGGAGACACATGATGGTTCTTGGAATTCATATGCACTGGCATGGCCTGAAGCATTGCCTATCAATGCCACTCTTCTAAAAGGACTAACCTTTGTATCATATAACCATTATAACTATGATAATATTTGGCATGGGTTATCAGCAATGGTACCATTTGTTTCTTGGCATAGAAGAAATGGGTGTGAATCTCCAAGTAGATGGATTCTGTACCACTGGGGTGAGCTAAGGTTCAATATGAGTCCATGGCTAAAGATCCTAATAGAGGCAACATTTGGTGGAGCCCCATATATTGAAAACTTTGAAGGGGTTAATGATAGTCAACCAGTTTGCTTTGAAAAGTCTGTGGTGATGAGGCACAATGAAGGAGGCATGTCAAGAGACACGATGATTGAGACTTATGATTTGATGAGGTGCAAAGCTAAGGTGTATTGTAATTTAAGCTTAGAAGGTAGGATTGCTGAGGTTAATAAGCAAGGTTTACCAGTGATTGGCATGACCCTGTTCATGAGAACTGGTACAAGATCATTCAAGAATGAATCTGCAGTGATTGGAATCTTTGAGAAGGAGTGCGCTAAGATAGATGGGTGCAGGTTGATGGTGGCATACTCCAACAATCTAACATTTTGCGAGCAGGTTTGTAAGATTCTGTCTATTTTCTCTTTTTTCATTAATAATTACAACCTAAAACACATTAAGTATTTTAACTAGCTAGTGGGATATGTGTGAATCCCAGTAGAGAGAATGCATTGACAACCTTAAAGAGAAGAGCCTTTTAGCACAGCACTTAGGACTACTATATTGAAAATGTTTACACAAACACATATGTGCTCATAAGGTTGCTGGTCATGTGCGTTGTTTTATTTGAGAGAAGGTGGAGGTCATGCTGGCACTTGTTCTACCTTTTCGTATCAACAGGCAAGCCCAAGTTTAGATTTTGCTGAAAATTGTCTTCGTTCATTTGATTTGCGAAATTCATGGAGAAGGAAAAGATAAAGAGTCAACGATTTTCATTTCTTATGGTCAAGAAATCTTCAATATTAATATTCCCTAAAGAAAGCTCTATTGAGTGAGGCTCAAGACTTGCCCAAAAGGCAGGCCACATGATAGCATGTACACAGCATTAAAGGCCACTCCCCAATTTTTGGTGAGTTCAAACTTCAAAGTAAGAGAATGCCATAGCTAGCATAAATAACCACTGATTGTGTGAAATGTTATAAATTCTACATCAAGCACATTAATTTCGAGTACACTCCAAATTGTTAAGGTAGAACAATATAGGAACTTTACTTGTTTTAGTATTTGATGCAAACATGAGACATAGCAAATAACAATTTTGTTCATAGCCAGATTTCTATCTTACCTTTCCTCGCGGGACAGTTTTGCCTGAACGCTCAGCTTCATCTGCTCAACACTTTAAATACTGTCTATCTTTGCTAGTAGTCTAGTTAAAGAAACACAAAATGATTGTATATGATCAACACCTTCTTACATTAATGAAGCCAATGCTTGATAAATATTTTCTTGATATTCCCAGGTGAAGTTGATGAGCTTGACAGATATTCTAGCATCTGCTCATGGTGCTCAGTTAACAAACTTGTTCCTAATGGACAAAAACAGCAGTGTCATGGAGTTCTTCCCAAAAGGATGGTTAAAACTTGCTGGTGTAGGCCAATATGTTTTTCACTGGTTGGCAGGCTGGTCTGGGATGAGACACCAAGGAGCATGGCGAGACCCTAATGGAGATGAATGCCCCTACGGCGAAGATGATCGCCGGTGCATGACAATTTACAAGACTGGCAAGATTGGACTCAACGAGACTTACTTTACTGAGTGGGCTAAAAAAGTTCTCAATGAAGTTAAAATAAAGAAGTTGGAGGCAGCAGCAAATAAGACTAATGCTTCAGCTTCTATTTGTGCTTGTGGCTAGCTAACTTGCTCTCTTGATGACAGATTTTTTGTTTCATTTTTTTCCTTTCCAATGCGTACTTTCTTATGAGATAGCTTTGAAATTAAGACCTCTTGGAAGATAAAATTAAGGTCATTTAAACAACTGTTCAGTGACATTGTTATTGAATTTTATTTTTTTTACACTAATCAACAAATTATTTTTTTTTATTCAATAGGATTATACTCAAGGCGGCTTGAGTGTCAACGCATACTAATGTGTTTGTTTAGAAGTATATTATAAGTTTTTTTTTAAAATGTTTTTTATTTGAAAATATATTAAATTAATATTTTTTTTATTTTTTTAAATTTATTTTTAACATCAATACAATCTAAAAAACAATTAAAGCAAAAAAAATCAAATATTTTCTAAAACACGATTAGATCGTAATATTAGACAAACCCTAAGTTTTTCTCTAAATAAGATCTTAAATTATTTTTTGTTGGTCTCTTAGGAAAAAAAATAGATATAAAAAGGATAAAAATATATTTAGGTGGAAGAAAAAAACAAATAAACAATTTTGAAATGAGTTATAGTTTTTTCATAACAAAAAAAAAACCAAGAGGTATAAAAGATATCTCAATATCTCTATTTCCATTAATTACCTTCGTTTTTTCTATTTTAAAACTGTAATCAAATACTATTCTAATCAAACATCAGCCTAGTTTGCTAATAAATTAATTTTTCATTCTAAGATCTGTATAGACTTAATTGAATCAAGGAAACAAAATAGTTGAAATTAAGGTTGAATAAAAAGTAATTTAATGTGTTTGGTTAAGAATGTTTTTTAAATAGAGATTATAAAATAATTTTAAAAAATATATATTAATATTGATGGTTTTTAATTTAAATATTGTAGATTTAACTACTGCTATTACATCATGAAATAAATAATATTTTATATAAAATATTTTTTATTGTTTCATTAAACTATCTACAATTCCATCACGTATAAAATACATACGATAAGGACTACAGTTTTCTTGGTTTTTTAAGCGCGCAACAACATCAGGTAAAATATAATAAGGAACAAAATTGGGATTGCAATCAAATTCTGCAAATGCTACGTCATCAAGCGATTTTCGTCTAATTTATGTAGTGATACTTTATAATGTTAAACACTAATCTTTCGAATAAAACACAATTAAAAATAAAAAATTTAATTTAATTTTTTTTTATTTTACTGGGTCGGAGCCGGTTCAATGCATTTAGCTTTGGACCGGACCCGACCTGATCTGGTCGGAACAATGGAGAATGACTCCACTGTTCATTTAAGTGAACAGTGGAGAGTGAATTATAATTCACTCTGTGACTAGTAGAGAGTGATTCACTCTCCACGGGAAGGAAAGGAAAGCAGCATTGAGCTGCTTTTAATGACCCTGCATTTTAAATGCAATTAATGGTGGGGTCCATGAACAGTAAATAAAGTTTTACTCGTTACCAAACAATGATTTTCCGTGGTTTATTTCAAAAACAGAAGCAACCACGGAAACAAACAGGCACTTAAACATTAATTTAACAGCAAAAAACTAACTAATAAAAACTAGCTAATAAAAACTAATATGTAACCATCTAGTATGTGGCTTAGTGGTAAGAGCTTGAGACCAAGGGGTTTGCTCCCTCTGTGGTCTCAAGTTCGAGCCCTGTGGTTGCTAATATGATGGTTACTGAAAGCTTACATGGTCGATAACTTCAGGACCCGTGGGATTAGTCAAGGTACGCTCAAGTTGGCCCGAACACCCACGTTAATAATAATAAAAAAAAAAAAAAAAAAAAAAACTAACATGTTATTTGCTGAATTAGGCAGCCACAAATGGAGCTAGATAGGCATAAACATATATTGACGATGAGTCGACTTATTAGCTTTTCAAAAAAGCTTAAGCTTCGTGGCCCGTCTGAGCAGGAATTAAAATTGGCAAGCCCTACAATGTCAATAATAATGCAAACACAACAATGGAGAGGCAGCCTGTTGTTACCAACAAAATTTCATAGACACATACATACCTCTGTATGTCTATACATGTAGTTATGTCTGTACCTTTGGTGTCCGAAACATTCTCATATCATTCATCAATGGAACCCTCGAATGGACCTAGTTCTTCATAGTTTCGGCCGAGCTAAAACAATGTAACATATATCTAGATGGGCTCTGTCCATTTTTTCTTCCTTCGGAACTCAAAAGTGAAGTGGGTCCAAAAACAATTGCACGGTTGGATTGAAATTGTGTATCATCCACACTCATATGTAGAAGTTACCATAATTAAACCCTGGCTGGTCTAGCAGATAGATTCGATTAGCAATTATTTTTTAAAATATTTTTTATTTAGAAATATATTAAAATAATATTTTTTTATTTTTTAAAAAAATTATTTTTGATATCAGCGCATCAAAATAATCTAAAAATATCAAAAAATATTAATTTAAAATAAAATCAGAATTCAATTTTTTTCAAAAATACTTTTGAAAAGCAAAAATAATATTTTTAATTGTTTTGGATATTAAAATAGTTAAACTCAAGTAATTTGATTAGCTGATCCGTAGAGTAGAATGATTGTTTTATAAAACTCTGGTGAGACTAACTGATTATGTTAATTTCAAAAAAAAATTCAATTTTTTTTGTCTAAAATAACATTATTTTATTGATTTTTAATTTCTATCCTAAAACATTCATCCGAATTAACTTAGAGCGTGTTTGACAGTGTGGTTGCAGGTGCTTTTCAAATAACTTTTCGTGACAAAATGCATGCCAATTATGTTTTTTCATTTTTTAAAAAATTATTTTTGACATCAGCATATCAAAACAATCCAAAACATACAAATCATATTAAATTTTAATAAAAAAAATTATTTTTTTTAAAAACACAGCCGCAGCAGCGTTCCCAAACGTTATTAATGACTCGAGAATTAACTCAACAACTTAACCGCTAGACTTGATGACTCATGGTTAGCCTTAACAAGGTTTGATAACTATGAAAGTAATTATACTATACTATACTGGATTGGATTGGATAGAAATTTCGCTTGTATTATTGGTGTTCGATATATATATATATACACCAACTAATTAACTACAGGACAACACTATCAGTTCAGCCAGCTAAGGTTAGACAGTGTGATCGACGTGGTCTCCTCCATTTATTTCCTTTTCTACTACATGATTACTCCAATAATTTCATTTTCTAATCTCTGGTGGACGGAGTTGTTTGAGAGAGAGAGAGAGAGAGCTAATACTCTACTGTATAAGAATCTCTTTATTTTAAAAGGATTTAAAAGATTTTTCAATAATAATTCGTATAAATTATCATTATAAGTCGAACACTTATATAGGTTGTGATTTGT
>Ga0307510_10001267_pt1 | contig 27507 bp, 24 predicted proteins | sample 12_EM_MG_FD_207224 | JGI IMG/M metagenome (GOLD analysis project Ga0307510, IMG submission 207224) | Populus trichocarpa ectomycorrhiza microbial communities from riparian zone in the Pacific Northwest, United States - 12_EM | ecosystem: Host-associated > Plants > Roots > Unclassified | place... | reverse complement strand
ATGTCGCTGATGTGACGGGGTAGTGGAAGCCTGGGAGTCCTGACAATCAATCGGGAGTCGAATGCATAAGCAGAGAGCATAGGAGAAGGTTTGGCTAAGAATATTTTTTTAAAATCTTTATCTAAAATACATTCTACGCGCAGGTAGGAGAAATACGGTGTACGAATTACCGGATTAGCTATATGAAATAGCTACCATCATACTAATCAGCGGACTTAAGGGGGAAAGCTTTTAGAAGGAATCTTAGCAATACAATATAATAAGGGTTTTCTTTATTTCCTAATTAATTCAACAAAATAGAAAACTCGGTTCGCTGTTCGGAGATCGTCCGAAGCGAAAACTCAAACCCATGATTGAGGAAGATCTCGCGGACAAGGGTGAGACCAATGCCCGTACCATCTTTTTTCGTGCTAAAAAAAGGAGTGAAAAGATTAGCAGCCTGCTCGATACTGATGCCCTTGCCCGTATCCGCAATAACCAGCCCCTTCTCTGAAGGACGGGTGATCACCGTGACCAACCCTTTCTGATCGATGGCTTCAATGGCATTCTTGATGATATTAATAAGCGCATGTTCCATTTGCTGCACGTCCGCTGAAACAAAAAAAGGCCCTTCCGCCAGGGATCGCTTGAATTCAACCCCGCTTTCTTCCGCCTTGTTTCCCATAAGGATCAGAACCGATTCGATCAGCTGATGCAGATCGAACAGCTGCCGGTTAGGTGCAGGCAGCTTGACGAGATCGGCAAAATTGCGCATAAAAAGATTCAGATTCTGGTTCCGGTCGATCGCAATCTGCAACGCATTCCGCAAAGTGGTAAAGTCATGCCCATCCCAAAGCCGGCCATTGATGAGCGTAGATTGCATGATCGAGTTGACCGGGCCAATCGTATTATTGACCTCGTGCGCCATCATACGGATGACCTTCTCATAGACTTTTTTCTCAGCCCCCATCATTTCCGCCGTAAGCTCCTCCATCATGACAAAGTGTCGCGAGACACCCCGGTCAACAAAATGCGTCTTCTGCATCTTATAAGTGTTTACCCCTTTGAGCTTGACGATGGTAGCCTCCCCGGAACGAAGATTCTTGATCTGCTCGTATAGGACCTCCGTAACTTCGCTTAAGGGGATGGTAGAAAAATCCTGTGAGTCGATGCCGAGAATATGCGCTGCTTTTTGATTGATCTGTTGAATGTTATCGTCGAAATCGAGAATAATGATACCCGTGGGCGAGATCTGTATCAGCTTCTCCAGGAAGAAATGTTGCTGCTCCTGCTTGGTCCTTTCTTTCCGCAATTCATCCATCATACGGTTATAGACAGCGATCAGCCGGTCCATTTCCTTGTTACCCGTAGGCATGAACTTGACATTGAAGTCTTTATCTTTTATGGTCTCTATTCCCTGCATCAGCAGCTTCAGCGGTTGGATAAGCTGCCGGTATAAATGCCAGGCAAAGGCGATGGATATGACCGAAAAGACCTCCGAAAGGATGAAGATCAGCTTGTTCCCGCCGGCGAGAAAATAGACCAGCACCTGCAGGACGATGATGAGGAAGGAGACAAAAAGGATATATTTAGTCTTCAGTTGCATCGTAAGCTATCTTATATTTATCCATTCTTCTGTAGAGAGCGTTCCGGGTAATGCCCAGGGAGGAGGCGGCACGGGAAATATTATTCTTATGGTGGTCCATCGCCCGTCTGATCATCTCCATTTCCATCTCCTCCAATGTCAGCGTGCCTACTCCGGGCATCTGGAAGGTATCCTTCCGGACGGGAGACGTCTCCAGCTGTGACCGGAAGTCGTCGATATCAAGCTCGTCTTTCCTGCTGACCAGGATCGACCGCTCGACAAGATTCTTCAGCTGCCGGATATTCCCGGGCAAAGGCAGCTGCTGCAGCCATTTCAGCGCAGCGGCCGTTACGGAAAGATCAGGCCGCCCATAAAGCAATTTGAGGTTTTCCGCAAAGAAGTTGACAAGCAAGGGTATATCCTTTGGCCTTTCCCGAAGGGAAGGCAGGTGTACCGAGATGAGATTGATGCGATACAGCAGGTCTTCGCGGAAAGCAGATCGGGCGATCATCTCGTGCAGGTTCTTGTTGGTAGCACAGACGACTCTTACGTCCACGGTTTTTGTGCGACTGCTGCCCAGGGTCTCATAGGTCCTGTCCTGGAGCACACGCAGGAGCTTGACCTGGCTGCTGGGATCGAGATCCCCGATCTCGTCGAGGAAGATCGTTCCCTTATTGGCCATTTCGAAGCGGCCTATCCGGTCGAAACGCGCATCGGTGAAGGCCCCGCGGACATGTCCAAACATTTCGCTTTCGAACAGGGAAGTCGATATGCCGCCCAGGTTGACCTTTACAAACGGCTTTTTCTGCCGGGTGCTGTTGTGATGGATGGCTTCGGCGATAAGCTCCTTACCCGTCCCACTTTCCCCGGTGATAAGTACCGAAGCGTCCGTTCCCGCCACCCGGCCGATAGTCTCCAGGATCTCGATCATCCTCGGATCAGCTCCTATAATATGTTGAAAATCGTATTTGCTGTCCAATTCCTTCCGCGTCGGGTTTTCGACTTTTCGCTCCTGCAGATCGAGCAGCGTCTGTACGGACTGAAGCAGGTGCTCATTGTTCCAGGGCTTATTGATAAAGTCGTTGGCGCCCAGCTTCATCCCCTGAACGGCCAGGTCGATACTACCCCACCCCGTGATGAGGATCACCGGCACAGAGCTGTTCTTTTCCCGGATAAGCTTCAACAGCTGCATACCCTCTATCCCCGTGGTATCCATAGAATAATTGAGATCCATGACCACCAGCGAGATCTCGTGGCTCAGAAATTGTTCTATGGCCTCCTTGAGAGAGGAGGCTGTGACAAGGGTATGATCCAGGGGCTCCAGCAACAGCAGGAGGGAGGTCTGAACGGCCAGGTCGTCGTCTACTATAAGAATGGTTGCAGGCATGGTAATTCGATACAATAGCAAACTTAAAGATTATTCCTCATACAACGCAATAGCCGGATAGATCGCGGCAGCCTGACTGCCGGGATATAAAGCACAAACGATTACCAGCAGGTACACAAACGCAATCGCCAGCAGGATCGACAACACATAAGTAAAGGTCGGCACCCCGAAGACCCCAAGTAATGGGAACTGGATCGCAAAAAATGTTCCTACTATCAACGCTATGGATGCCAGCACCGTCGCTTCAGCGATCAGTTGCCTGGAGACGGAAGAGGCGCTGGCGCCGATAGCCCTTCGCAAACCGATCTCGCTGCGACGCTGATTGATATTGTACCAGAGCACTCCAAACAGACCCAGAGCCACATTGAAGATGAGAAATCCGGCTATCACCAGCAACACGATCATCGGCACAAGCGTAACACTATCCCTTTTTGTCTTCATATCGGTAAGATGCCGGATCTCGAAATTCGAATTGCGCATAGAATTGGCAAGGGTCTTATAAAGACGGCTTTCAATGACAGAATTGGCATTCGGGTCGATCCGGATGACAAGATCATTCAGCGCATGAAGCTCGGACGTATCCAGGCGTTTGTAGATGGCGCCTTCACGTGCCTGGAAATCGGTCTTATCCTTCATGTCAGGGATGACACCCACGATCTTTTCGTTGTCGATAACCTTCCCGATAGCTTCCTCGCTGCCAAATAATTTTTCCTTCAGTGTCTGATTGATGACAACCGGCCGGTTCTTCGAGCCGTCGTCCGATTTTGTAAACCACCTGCCTTCCAGGACCTTCATATTGAGTACGCTCGCATAGTCGTCCTCGACATAATATTCATTGGTGCTGACCTTGACGTTCTTATACCCGATGTCATAGCGGTTGTTGACAAAGGAATAGGGTAAATTATTGGTGGAAAAGCTTATCGCCCTGACCTCTGGAGTGGCACGCAGACTCTGTCGGATGGATTCGCGGAACAGGGCACTCTGGCTGTCTTCCGCAGTGCCGGCAATGGTAGTGTCCGTCGCAGCCTTTGTACTGTTGGTAAACGAAATGGCCCATACGTTCTCGTGCTCGAAACCCGGCGGCCGGTGAAAGTTATTGTAATTGAGCACGATCAGCGTGCAGACGACAAAGATGACGAGGAAAGAGACCAGGATCTCCGTCATCAGCAGGAAATTCTGTCTTTTTTTATTCCAGATCATTTTAAACAAATGGATAAACATAGACTCTTTTTTAAGTGGTTATTTTACCTTGATCTTTTTCAGCGCCGAGATGATATTCAACCTGGACATTCTCCAGGCGGGATATACTCCGGAAATAAAACCAAAAAGCATACAGGCCAGAAAGCTATAGAACAGGGTAATAAAGTTGATGTGCAGCGTCGTATCCGGTAGCAGCTGGCTGTTATTCAAGGCCTGCAGAACAAAGAAAGCGAGAACTACGCTGAGGACTCCCCCCAGGATGGTCAGGATAATATTCTCGACAATGAACTGGCCTACGAGGGTGAGGGAACTCGCACCGAACGCCTTGCGAACACCTATTTCCGAAGATCTTTCCAAAATACGGCTGACGTTGATGTTGACGAGGTTGAGAGTAGGCAGCAGCATAAAGATCAGCAGCAGCACACCCGCGATGATACTGAGTTTGGTAACCCCGGAATCATCCCCGTCGCCAAGCAGGTCGCGGGTATAGCTTTCGAGATACGAGTCGGCATTACAGGACAGCTGATCATACTGCTTGTCATTTGTCTTTATGGCTGCGACACGCTGACGGAACTCATCCTTTACGGAAGAAAGATCGGCCTTCGATGACGCCAGGATGATGGCGGAATAGTCGCCGTGCAGCGATTCGTCCTTATAGTTGCCATTGGAGGCGGTATAAGGAACATACATGTCGGCAACGGAAAAGGTCATGGAGGCCGGTACCGTTTTGACCACCCCTTTGACACGGTATCCTATATTATCGACCTCGATACATTTCCCGATAACCGAAGCAGCGTCGCCAAAATATCTCTTTTTCGTCGACTCCGTAATGATGGCGATCTTCTCCCCGTTACCGATGTCCTGTTTGTCATATGGTTTTCCTTCCAGGAAAGAGAAATCAAGCACTTCCCACCAGGCCGCATTGGTATACTTTACGTTAATGGACAGCTTCTTGTCGTTGACAAAGGCCGTGGAGACGGAATACTGCGAGCCGATGGCCACTTTCTCCGCACTCTTCAGCGACCCGGCATAAGTGTTCAGGAAATAGAAGCTGGGTGGATTGGACCGGATATTGCCATCCTTCGAACTTTTTTCGATGATCGACTTTACATACAACGACCGGTCGCGGTTGACTTCCGGGTAGTTGGCACTGAGCATATTATCGATAAATGCCGTAATAACGATCAGTATGGTCAGAGTGAAGCTGATGCCAAAGAGGCTGATGAAAGTAAAGAACTTCCTGCGCCTCAGCACCGCTATCGCTATCTTTAAATAATTCTTTAGCATAATACTGTTTTTAAAAATTTACTATTGCACCCGTGACCCGTCAAAAAGCCGAACAAGCCGATGTGTCTTCTTCGCCATGTTCTCGTCATGGGTGACCATCACGATCGTGGTTCCGTCGGTGCGGTTCAGCTCAAGCAATATATCCATCACCTCATTGCCCATGATGCTGTCGAGGTTTCCCGTGGGCTCATCCGCAAGGATGATATCGGGTCTTCCAACGATGGCGCGGGCAATGGCGACACGCTGTCTTTGTCCGCCGGAAAGCTGCATCGGAAAATGTTTGACACGGTTGCTGAGCCGTACTTTTTCCAGGGCTTCAACGGCCAGCTTTTTTCTTTCCTGTGAAGAGGTCTTCCGGTAAAGCAGCGGTAATTCGACATTGTCCTGGATCGGCAGGTCGTTGATCAGATGATAGCTTTGAAAGACAAAACCAAGTTTCTTATTCCGGAAGGCAGCCAGTTCCTTATCGGATAAGTTCTCGGTATGCTGGTCGTCGATGGTGAGCTCGCCTCCCGAGGGAGCGTCGAGCAGCCCCATGATATTCAGGAGAGTACTTTTTCCACAGCCCGAGGGACCCATGATGGACAGGAACTCGCCCTTTTCAACGGTTAGATTGATGCTGTTGAGAGCCATCGTTTCGATCGTGTCCGTCTGGTAGACTTTTTCAATGTTATTTAAAGAGATCATAAAGGTTCATTTTTAGTGTTATAAAAGTTTATTTGTAGGTTATCTTTTCGCTGTGTTCGAAATCATAAAGGGACAGATAGCGCAACTGGTAGTACGCGCCCCAATAGTCCCGGAGGGAGGTGATATAATCCCTTTTGGCCCTGTCGTTCTCTTCAAAGGAGATGCTCAGGTCCGTTATGCTGAGGTCTCCGAGCACATACCGCTGTTTGGAGATCTGGTATTTTTCAGAGGCGATACTATCGGCCTGCGCGGTAATGCCGATCTGATCCTTCATGAGATTGAAAAGAGATACCTGTGTAACGATCTGCTGGCGGAAGGTCTGTTTGTCCTGTTCGACCGTATACTGCACCAGCCGCTCGTTTGCTTTTGCCGTCGCCATCCGCGCCTTCGATCTCCCCCAGTCGAGGATGGGGATAGAGAATTGCAGCTGCAGCAATTGCTGGTCCTGTGGATTCTGGTATACCTTGCCGATATTGCCGGAGGTCTTGGAGTAGCCGAGATTGGCGGTAAGATTGGCGGTCAATCCATTCTGTCCCCTTGCGATGGCGACATCCCTCTGGGCTTCCGCCACTCTGCGGACAAAGGCGATCGCATCCGACCGGTTGTGCAGCGCCTGCACCATCACCGTATCGGCGGATACTTCGATACTGCTGATCTGGCCGGGGGGCAGCAGCCGGATGGCATCGCCGCTCTCCAGACCGGTATAGCTGCGAAGGTTAAGCGAGGCTACCTCCATATCCCGTCTTGCTACACCGACGGCTTTCTGCGCATTGAGGATCTCCAGCTGCAATTGCAGGATCTCGTTCTTCGAGACCTTTCCGAGACCAAATTTTACTTCGGCGATCTTGAGGATATCCCGCGTATTGGAAAGGTTGGTCTCGGCAATGTGGAGGTTTTCCTGGGCAAGCAGAAGGTCGAAGAAATAGCCTTCTACCGTGACCGAGATCTGTTCCTGTGATTCGATATAGGCCTGCCGGCTTTCCTCATATTTGAGCGGCTCGATCTTCTTGTCCCATTTGAACTGGTTGTACTGGAACAAAGGCTGTGTGTAGCCGATGCCGTATGGCTCTCCCGCAAACAGGATGGTATGACGATCGAAATCATTATATCGCTGCATGCTGGTCGTACCGTAAATGGTACCGCCGGTTGCGGCAATAGCCTGGCTGAAATTCAGCTGCAGGCTGGAGTTGTCGTTGTGGATAGGCTGGAACAGTACGGTCCCGTCAGGCTGTACGACCTGCGAGAAGGTCTTGCTATAGGCGGGCACGAATCCACTCAGCGTCATCTGGGGCTGGTAATTGGATCTGTAGGTCCGCCATTGCCAGTATTTTGTTTCCCGGAGCGTAATGGCCTGTTTGGATGCGATGGAATTGGCTTTTGCCATCTCCACTACCTCCTGCAGAGAGAGACGAAGGGTATCCCGATAAGGCGATCCCGGGCCGCCGGCTATGACCGTGATACCCGAGATCAAAAAAACTATGGTGAACAGAGAACGCATAAGATAAGATTAAACGGTTATTTGACGATAACCTCGCTGGTGTTTTTAAAATCATTCATGTTCGAAAGGATGACGACATCGCCGGCCTTTAGTCCGTCGACTATCTCCACATAATCGAAATTGGTAAGACCCGTGCGTACTCTCACTTTTTCGGCGAGACCCTTGCGAAGGACAAATACGTCCTGGGCGCCCGAGCCTTTGAAGGCCGGGCCGTTGGCGATGCGCAGCGCTTTCTCGTGACGCTCGGTGATGGGGAATACATCCACCTTCATATTCGGGCGTAAGAGAGGATTATGCACGTCGTCCAGCTTGACATCGAACTTGATAATATTGTTCTGCACAGAAGGCTGGATATTCACTATCTCCCCTTTCAGCTTCGTTTCATTTATCCGTATGATGACCGGCATGCCGTTATGGAGCTGGTCGAGGTTATTGTCTGAAGTGCTGGCGACGATCTTGAAGCTGCCGAGATCGGCGATGCGGGCCAGTGCTTCGCCTTCCCGGACCGTAGCGCCGATATTTTTGTTGACCCAGGTGACGACACCGGGGCGGGTAGCTACGATATTGGCCAGGTTGAGCTTGCGTTGCAGCTCTGCCAGGTTATTTTTCTGGATGTCAGCAGCCAGCTCCGCCTCGCGGATCTCGATCTGCATCGTCTTCTGTTTGTTGGAGATCTCATTTTCCAGCTGCTTTTTTTCCAGATGCGCCACCTTCAGGTTGAGCTCGGCCTGTTCAATGCTTTCGCGCGTGCCACCACCTGCCTGGTAGAGCTTTTTTGCATTCTCCACCGCATCGGCCAGGTTGCTGATACGGAGTTGTTTGATATCGTCATTGGACGTTACATCATAGAAACTTTTACTGAGATCCAGCTTCAGCTTGCTGATCTCACTCTGCTTCGATTCCAGCTGAAATTTCTGGCGTTCGAAATCGGTTTGCGCGGCTGACTTGTCCAGTGACAACACCGACTGCCCGGGCGTTACTTTTTTGCCGGCATCCATTATCACATTCTGAATAGAAGCACTTATAGGACTGGTGAGGATCTCTTCGAACTCCGGCAATACCTCCCCCGAGGCAGTAAGGGTATTCTCCATATCGCCTGTCTCTGCAATTGCAGTGATAAGACCGGCCTTGCTGATCGTAGGTTTGACATAGGATCGGAAAGCCCAGATGCTGAGCAGCAGCACGACCATGGCGATGGAGACGACTGTTGTCTTTTTTCTTTTCCTTTGCAGAAGGACCTTTCTGCTTATTTGCTTATCCATATCGATATGGTTTAATGATTTGGATAAGAAAGTTGCAAGGAGTAGTCCAAACTTAATTTATTGAAAATGCAAGGATTGTCTATTTTCGTATTGTAAAAAATGTTCGATTCCGAACACATCGTTCGATATCGGGCTCTTTCGGTGACGCTTACCGATAATTTGATTTAATTTTCATCAAAATTTGCGCCCTATGCGTTTCAGAATTAACCTTATCGTATTTTTTTTAGTATGTTTCGCCTATGACTATGCGCTTGCGTACCCTTCCGCCCCCCCACATAACTATCCTATAGATCGAACACTACTGTCCTCTTCCGACCACCCACATACCTATCCCGCAGATCGAACACCAGCGTCCCCTTCCGATCACACCCCAATATCCCTTTCCCCGGGCGACACCCTAAAAAAATCGCTGCTCCGACAAGTCCCGCTCTGGATGGAGGAATACCATGTCCCCTGCGTCGGCGTCGGCCTGATCGATAACGGAAAGATAAAATGGATCAAAGTCTTTGGCGATCTAAAAAAAGGCGTCCCTGCCCCAACCAATACCCTCTTCAATATCGCTTCGCAAACCAAACCGGTCGTGGCCATGGTCGTGCTGAGACTGGTCGCAAGCGGCAACTGGGATCTGGACGAACCATTGGCGCACTATTGGATCGACCCGGATATCAGCAATGACCCTTATTTAAATAAACTGACGACCCGCATCGTCCTGAGCCATCAAACAGGCTTCCCCAACTGGCGTTCGGACAGCGATTCGGGTAAACTCTATTTCAAATTTGAACCGGGCACCAAATTCAGCTATTCCGGGGAAGGCTTTGAATATCTGCGACGGGCACTCGAAAACAAATTCAACAAAACCCTCGATAAGCTGATGGATTCCGTTCTGCTGAAACCATTGCGGATGCGCGACACCCGCTACTGGGGCAGGGATCTGGATACCAACCGCTTTGCCATGTGGCACAACGGACAGGGCAACCGGTATCCCTATGCGATCAAGACCCCGGTCAACGCAGCCGACGATCTCATCACGACAATAAAAGACTATTCAAAACTGGGAGTTTCTGTCATTAACGGAGCGGGATTACCCGATTCCATTTATGCCGATATGATCCGCCCCCAGGTAAAAACAAAAGAAGACTATTACCGGGGACTGGGCTGGGGATTGGTAAAAGGCCTTCCCGATGGCGAATATGCGCTTGAACATGGCGGTTCGGATATCGGAGTAAGGACCATGGCCATCTTTATGCCAAAATCAAAAAAAGGCATCGTCGTGATGACCAACGCCGACAACGGCATGTTCATATCCGACCGGATCATCAGGCTCGCGCTTCCCCTGGGCACGAAGCTCCTCGAGATCATGAATAAAGGTACTGCCACGCATGTGCGCATCACACTGCCGGACTCGACGATCGATCGCTATACCGGAACCTATAAGCAAACCAACGGTAAGCTCTTGAAAGTGATCAAAATGGGCAACGCCATCCAGGTGTCCGGCGACGGCGCGCCAACAGCGGTACTATTCCCGGAATCAAAAACGAAATTTTTCCTGGAAGGTTACGACGTACAGCTGGAATTCACCGACAGCGGTACCGTGACCGTGTATGAAGGCGGAAAACAGGTAATGAAGATCAATAGAACGATGCCTTAAAACAATAGGAACTTCCTATCACTGGCAACAATTATTTCTTTACAAGTAGAAACGGTTAGCTCATTGACGACCTGGACTTCCTTTTCGGATGCTTCCTTAAATCGAATCGGAGAATCGTAGCAGGAATTGATCGTACTCTGATTTTCTTCTGGCTGAATACTCAAACAATATTCTTTTGATAAAGGAAAATAAAGTACGGTATCGTCAGCTATTTCGGACATAAAATCAGCAGAAAAAAAAGGATATCGTCCTTCCTTTACCGCATCTTTACTGACACTAAATCCTGGATTGTCTGAAGTCACCCACGAATATTTATTAGGACAAGTCAGGATTACCCATTTTCTCTCAGATAACTTTTCCGTAAAAATCAACAATATATCTTGCATTTCCTTCCCTAGCTCATCCATCACTGAAGAATAGGCTGTCATTAGTATTCTGTCCTTCGGATGCTCGTCCATGAAGGCAATCTCTGTTTTGCTACTCATCAGAAAGGCACATTCTAACAATTTTAGTTTAAATTCATCACCCCAAATCAGCTTGCGCTCTTTTACAGTCTTGATAAGCTGAGAATAGTCCTTATCAATTTGACTTTCAATGCATAGATCAGGGTGATCAGCCATTCGTATTTCTGATCCTACAAGAATGGGAAAAGAGTCATCTACACATTGTTCCCGGTCGAAAACACAAACAAAAACACGGATACCTGATTTTATTTTTGAAAATTCTTTTAAATACGTTTTAGACATACCGCATCTACTAACTGCAGACAAAGCTTCTTTCTTATTTGATGTATCGAACATTCCTGTCCCCGACAATTTCATTAGTTCACTCGTTGGCTCCTGATGTTTGCAATTTTGCAACAACAACTTCATTTTATCATAATAATCATCCAATGTCTTAAAATGACATGTGTTTAAATTACTGAACAATTGATCGGGTCCGAAAATTGGTTGCCCATTTCGATTATTCCACGGAAGTTCAGCACGCTCTCTCTGTTCTAATTTATCTTTCGTTTCTTCTGTTAGATTACATAAAAATCGTCTCATTTTCCTTTTGTGGTCCTCAAAATAATCTAACAACTCCCCAAATGAATTTAACCCTTGACTATTTGCCACATCGTGCATATAATTAAGAGCATCATATAATTCTGAGTCTTTAAAGAAAGGTAAAATAACAGAATCACCGAACAGATATCTCCTGGTGGCCTCCAACTCTGCTTCACTCATGGGACAATTGATCAAAAATTGCTCCAACAGCGCAGAAAGCTCTGTATCCCGTTTTCCTGTGCTTGTCATACGCGACTCTTTTAATTTCATTTTGGTAAATCTGGCCGCAGATCGTAAATTTTTAATTCTTCTTTTAATCTGTATATCCGCATTTTAATTGTTGCCACAGTAACGTCGAGTACTTTGGCAATCTGCGTATATGTCCATCCCTCCCGAATTAGAAAACAAATTTTCCAGGTTAGAGTATCCGGATGTTTATATAAATAGTTTAAGACATCTTTGTTTAGAAGGAATTGATAAGGGTTTGGCAAATAGCTGCTCATTTCTGGATCAGTTATGCTAACACGACGCTCTTTTTTCGCTGCTCGAACATAGGCGGACACCACGGCATGGGCTCTTAACCAGATTAATACTTCAATATGATAATTTTCATTTTGACGTTGTTGGCTATACCACCACGATTGTTCTGCCGCAATCTGCAATAAATCTTCTACCATTTCAGCCCTATCCCCGTTATAGGATTGAATAATTTTGGCAAAAAGACTACCTAAGGCTGGTGTAAGCCGAATAAATGTTTCCACGAATTGGCTTTCCCTTTGTTGGGTCATTTACAGGAATTTAGTAGGTGTATTATTCCCCACTGGACAGCACGCCAACCAATCCACAACAGCAGAATCATCCTGACAAACCAATGTGGGATATTGTAAATAAAGAGGTTAATATGGCTATCGCGATAGGGCATTTTTAGTTGAATGTTCATGTCTACTGTTTACTAAATAAACAACAGCTCGAAATAAAAAGTAACGGCCATTACATAATTTTTTAAAAAATCATAAATATTCCCTTGGATGAGAATAAGTCAGATGATCGTATATACGCGATGAACATAAAATCTTTCATAAGAATCAGTACCCCATTGATCAATCCTAAAGACCTCTCAAAATCTGGGCAAAAGAACTTTTGATCCTGAGATCCAATCCACCTCAAATCGCTCCTCCAGACTTAAAAAATCCACCTAATTGCTTACTTGCAAGGCGATTTTACCGTCTTATAAAAAATTAAATAATTGGCTATCAATTATTTAAATAATAAATCAATCCAACCTTGCAATATTAACGACTATCGTTAAATTTGCAATGATGATTCAAAGAGAAATACAATCGAGCATTGCTAACGCCATGCGAGAATTTCCAGCAGTAGGTATCCTGGGACCCCGGCAAATAGGAAAAACCACGCTCGCACTTCAAATTGCACAAGCAATTAGTCCTGAACCAATCTATCTGGACCTGGAATCTCCAACTGATCTGGATAGATTAAAGGAACCTGACTTCTATTTCGAAGAACATAAAGACCGCCCTATTATTTTAGATGAAGTACAGCGAACCCCGGAGATATTTGCGACCCTCCGCGGGGTAATCGACCGAAGAAGGCGTACAGGTCATAGCGTTGGCCAATTCTTGATTCTGGGCTCCGCTTCACTTGATCTACTCCAACAATCTTCAGAGAGTCTGGCGGGCAGAATTTCATATTCTACCCTTTCAGGATTAAAGCCTACGGAAATAGCGGCAGATGATTTCACTGAATTATGGCTTAGAGGAGGCTTCCCTAATAGCTTCCTATCTTCAGACAACAACGCGAGTTTTAATTGGAGACAAGAATTCATCAGTACATACCTGGAAAGGGATGTACCTCAGTTTGGATCGCGTATTCCAGCCTCTACCTTGCGTCAACTTTGGACAATGTTAGCCCATATTCAAGGAGGTCTCCTAAATCTTAGTCGGCTGGCTGGGAGCTTAGGGGTCAGCGTACCTGCCGTGGGACGTTACATCGATCTATTGGAAGATCTCTTTTTAGTTCGTAAGCTGCAACCTTGGGCTTCTAATATTGGCAAAAGGCTGGTCCGGGCACCCAAAGTATATATACGTGATAGCGGTCTCACCCATACCCTTTTGAAAATAAAAGACTATGAGGATCTGCTTGGCCACCCAGCGGTCGGCGGAAGCTGGGAAGGATTCGTTATTGAAAACCTGCTGGCGAGTCTTCCGTCATGGGCAGCTCCTTATTTTTATAGGACGTCTGCAGGGGCAGAAATTGATCTGTTGATCGAATTTGGAAACAAAAAGATCATCGCAATCGAAATTAAACGATCTCTGTCGCCATCCTTAAGCAAGGGGTTTCTAATAGGATGTGAAGATGTCGGCGCTACCCATCGATACTTCGTCTATTCGGGTGTCGAGCGGTTTCGAATATCTAAAGAGGTAACTGCTCTATCCTTGACTATGATGATTGAAGAGATGAAAACTATTTTGTAATGAACACTTCAAAATCTTGGCAACTCCTCAGGAACAGAAAATGACGGCACCTTCCATCCCTGTTGGCAATACCCGCAAAAGAGTCAAACCCACTTGAATTCCCGCACCTCATTTTGCCGGTATCTTATTCATCAGATCAAAAAAATCCTCGGGTGGGGTGAACTCGAAAGTATCGCCATTCAACGCATAGGGCAGGTTTGTCAATTGCCCATCGCGATACCAGTAAAGGCTTTTGCTGATGGACCCGGGCCCATCCCTGAACAGCCCCAGCAAAATGGCGACCAACGGCTGAATCGCTCTTACGACCTCCAGATTATCGATCGGATATACCAGGACCGCGTGCCGGTTCGGAACGCCGACCAGTGCGCCATACTTACCGCTGGGAATAGGCAGCAATTGAAGGTCCAGCACGGCGTTAGCCACGAAGAAATGGTCGCCCTGTATAAACCATATCTTGATACCGTTGATGTCTTCAGCAGAGACTTTCGACGCATACTTCATCCTGGTATTCCCAAAGCCTGCTTCGTAGAGTTCCTCATTGGTCTTGTTCCATTGGATCGTGGTCTCCGGTTTGATATTGTTCACACTGTGTGGAAAATCAAACACCAACAAGGCTATCAGGTCTTCGGCCAGCTCTCGTTTGATCGTGGTTCCTTCACCGATATGGGAAATATAATCCCTGGGGTATACCCGAATGCCTATGTAAGGAGCAGCATAGGCATAGTCATGCGCCTTCATATAAAAGGTCTTCTCGAACGCAGCGGTTCGGAGCATGCCTTCGAAATGCTCCGTTATGATCGATTTCCACTGAGGACGGCGACTCTGCTTACACATTTTAGCCAGGTTAGAAAGCCCAAGTTGCGTATACGACCAGTTAGGATCATCCACTACGATCACATCTTCATTCACGGTGAACACTACTCACTTTTGATTAAAGTATTTTTTAACCAGTGTGATGAATACGTCATAGTCTGAGAAACTCGGGAAGTTGGTCCACTCCGGGGCGGCTTGCAAAGCCTTATTGCGTCTAAAAAAAGGGATCATTTGACTGGACTGGGTTAAAAAAGGGGTTCCCCTTTAAACGACACGCATAAAGGTATATTGTTTTTTTATCCAGCAAATAAAGTCTTAAATTAATCCCCGAATACCCTTAGATATATACCCATAAAAAAATGATCACAGAAGAATCGTTTACACAAATGGCACTATCCTTTCCTGGTACCGAACAAGTGCCACATTTCGAAAGAGTTGGCTTTAAGGTAACCGGCAGACGCATGTTCGCCACCTACCTTCAAAAAGACAACACCGCCAATATTTTTCTGACACCACAGGAACAGGCCGTCTTTTGCCAAATGAAAAAAGAAATCTATCCTGCCCCCAACAAGTGGGGCGAAAAAGGAGCCACGACCTTTGAACTTAACAGCGTTCCCCAACACATCGTCATGGAAGCACTTCTTTCCGCCTATAACCATCTACTCGTTCCGTAAACTCTTCGTCGGATTAGCCACCGCCGCCTTCACCGCCCTGAAACTCACCGTAGCCAGCGCAATGACAACCGTTATCCCCGCCGACAACGCAAAGATCCACCATTGCAGACCGGTGCGATAAGCAAAATTCTGCAACCAGCTATCCATAACCAAATACGCAACAGGGATCGCGATCAGCGTAGCCAGCACAACCGGCTTCAGCAGATCTTTCGACAATAGAAGTATAATATTCTGTACCGACGAGCCCAGCACTTTCCGCACCCCGATCTCTTTTGTACGCTTTTCCGCAGTAAAAGATGCCAGCCCAAACAACCCCAGACAGGCAATAACGATCGCCAAACCTGAGAAGATGCTTAAGATCGTCTGCTCGCGGATATCTTTTTTATAAAGCGCGTCAAACTTACCGTCCAGAAAGGTGTACTCGAACGGATAAGCAGCCGCGGCATTGGTATAGGCTTTCTTTACCAGATCAATATTACTTTGCAGGTTACCCGCCTTGAGGCGGACAACAGCCACTCTTCTGTCCATGCTTGGCGAGATCACCAGCGGTTCGATATTCTCTTTCAGCGAGGCATAATTGAAGTCCTCCACTACACCCACCACCCTTCGGCGGAGACTGTCCCGCACCGTATTCTTTATCCATTTCCCGATGGCCTGCTGCGGTGTCCACCCCAGCGCCGTTGCCGCCATTCGATTCAACAGCACCGCCGAGACCGTATCCGTTGGATATTGCGACGAAAGATCCCTTCCGGCGATTATTTTCAGCCCCAGCGTCTTGACGTATTCAAAATCGGCGAACTCAGTCTTGCTCTTCCAAACTATGTTGTTTTGTCCCTCGACCTCGAACGTATGATCATCAAAGAAACCACCCGGCTCACCGGACATCATAGACACCGAGACGATATTACTATTGGCCTGTAGTTCCTGCTTGAGCCTGTTCATGTTGTTGAAGATGTCGTTGTTGTCCAGCGGGAAAACCAGGCTCTGCTCCTGGTTATACCCAAGATTCTGATTCTTTATAAAGCTCATTTGCTTGGTGATAATGATCGTGCCGGTGATAAGGAATACCGATATGCTGAACTGGACAACAACCAGGGTCTGTCGGAAGATAGAGCCGCCTTTACCAAGCCTCAGCTTGCCTTTTAACGCCTCGATAGGCGAGAACCCGGAAAGAATAAGTGCGGGATAGCTGCCTGCCAGAAAACCCACGACGATAATAGTGCCGACAAAAAAGGCGTAGAAATACCAGGACGAGTAAGGCACGCTCAACTTGAACCCGAGCAGATTACTGTACAGCGGCATTAGTAGCTGGAGCAGTCCTATCGACAGGACACAGGAGATGATAACCAGCAACAGCGACTCACCAATGAACTGCCCGGCCAGATTCATACGAAGCGCTCCCATCACCTTGCGCAGGCCCACCTCCTTACTACGCTCGGCAGCACGGATGGTGGACAGATTCATGAAATTGATACAGGCAATCAGCAAGATCAGCACAGCAATGCTCAAAAAGACATAAACGACTTTTTTGTTGCCATGTTTTACCTTGTCGAAAGCCGATTCATCTGAGAAATAAACGTCTTTTAGAGGACTCAGCGACAACCCAAAACGATTGCCGATCTGTTTCATGGTCGGAGCCAGGTATTTCTCCATAAAGGCTGGGAACCGCCTTTCTACGCTCGCCCGGTTAGCCGACGCGTCCAGCTGGATATAGACAAAATGATTGTTGTTGATCCAGACCTTAAAAAAAGGCATATTGTAGGCAAAAGAAAGCGGCATCACCAGGTCAAAATTCAGATGGGAGTTGACAGGTACATCCCTGGCGATACCCGTAACCCTAAGCTTCCGCTTATTGTTCAGCTCGATGATCTTACCCATGGGCTCTTCGTTCCCAAAATACTTTTTCGCCGTCGTCTCCGTCAATACAACACTATTCCCGTCCTTCAACGCAGTAGCCGGATCTCCCTTCACCAACGGGAAAGAGAAAAAAGAAAAGAAATTGCTGTCGACAAGATAGACGTTCTTTTCATTAAAAGGCCTGTTCTTATACGATACCAGGTCGTTGTCCGGCATGACCCGGACAGCCTGTTTGATCTCCCCGGGGAAATCATTGAGCAGCGCCGTGGCATAGGGGCCGGACAGATAGGGCACTGGGGATTTGGAAGGGTCATAAAACCGCATGACCCGGTATATATCCTTTCCTTTTGTATGAAAATTGTCAAAACTGAACTCGTTCATGATGAACAGGAAGATCATGAGACAGACAGTGATCCCGACAGTCAGACCGAAAATATTGATAAAGGAGAAGACCTTACTCTTCATCAGGTTTCTCCAGGCAATTTTCAAATAATTCTTTAGCATGCAGAAATTTCGCCAAAATAATACCAGCTTTTCCCTTTCTGATAATCAATTAGTAATAAAAGAGGCATATACAAACTGTACGTTTCCGATACAGTTTAATGTCCGGTTTTCGTACCTTCCTTCAGGAGACTATGAAAAAATTATTACCACAGCTACGCTTGGTTATCAGCCTTTTTTTACTGACAATTGGTTCCTGCCATGAAAAAAGCCCAACGCCGGCCAGCGAAACGATCAACGCAATTCACCTGAAACGGGGAGAAGTTGTTTTATGCGGTCCTGCTGACAAACAATTTGGCTCCGTCGATTTTGAAATGTCTTATTCAGGTAAGGTAAAAAAGGATTTCAACCTTGCCATGTCCCTGCTGCATTCATTTGAATACGATGAAGCAGAAAAAGTCTTTGCGCAGGTTATTGATGAGGAACCGGCATGTGTCATGGCTTACTGGGGAGTAGCAATGTCCAATTTCCACCCCCTCTGGACTCCCCCCACCCGATCCGAACTCGAAAAAGGAGCAAAAGCAGTTGCGATCGCAAAGGCTATTCCACACAAAAACAAAAGGGAATCGGACTATATTGACGCCATTTCTTTGTTTTATCAAAACTGGGATACGACAAACCATCTTACCCGTTGTATCAAATTTGAAAAAGCAATGGAGAAAATTCATGCCGATTTTCCTGATGATAAAGAGGCTGCTATATTCTATGCTTTGGCCCTTGACGGAGCTGCCGACCCGGCCGATACGTCTTTGACGAAGCAAAGAAAAGCCGGCGCAATCTTAACCGCTCTATCCCCCGATGAACCATATCATCCGGGGATTATTCATTATATTATTCATAGCTACGACTATCCTGAGCTGGCTGCATTAGCCTTACCCGCAGCAAGAAAATATGCGTCCATTGCCCCTTCTTCAGCACACGCTCTGCACATGCCCTCCCATATCTTCACAAGGCTTGGGCTTTGGAATGACTGTATCAATTCAAACCTTGCTTCTATTGCTGCCGCAAAATGCTATGCGGATAATACCGGAATTAAAGGTCATTGGGACGAGGAGCTTCATGGAATGGACTACCTGGTGTATGCTTACCTGCAAAAAGGGGGAAATGGGAAGGCAAAAGCACAATATGATTCGCTCACGACTATTTCTGAGGTTTATCCGGTGAATTTTAAAGACGCCTACGCCTTTGCCGCTATCCCGGCACGCTATGTCCTCGAAAACAAAATGTGGAAAGAAGCCGCAGCCTTGAAAATACACCCGGCGACCTTTCCATGGGAACAATATCCATGGCAAAAAGCTATTTTTCATTTTACCAGGCTCCTGGGTTCTGTACATATTGGTTATATGGATGCAGCCAGCGACGAGTTGAAAAACCTGATAACGCTGTATGATACACTCTCTGAACAAAAAGACTCGTATAAAGCTAATCAGGTGCAAATCCAGATCATAAGTTCTGAAGCCTGGATACTGTTTAAAAAAGGAAAAAATGATGAAGCATTGAAGCTTATGAATCTCGCCGCAGTCAAGGAAGAAAATACTCAAAAACATCCGGTCACTCCCTGCGAAGTGATCCCGGCAAGGGAGTTATTAGGAGATATGCTGCTTCAAATGAATAAGCCGGAAGAAGCCTTAACGACTTACGAACAAGACCTCAAAAAGCACCCCAACCGGTTCAATGCCCTATATGGCGCCGGATTAGCCGCGCAAAGATCCAACAGTCTTAAAAAAGCAGCCTGGTATTATCAACAATTGATTGCCATCGCAGATTCAGCTGATTCAAACAGGCCCGAACTTGCAGCAGCAAGGGTCTTTTTAAAATAATCTTTTGGCCAGTTTATCCGCCATATTCCATAGGTCGTCCCATTTGCCCCCATGTTTTATATAGTCTGTTATCTTTGTTTGGAGAGATCGGACCAATCCTTAATTAAATAACAGGCCATGCCCCTTACAAACAAACAATCCATCCAAAAGATCATGGACACTTTAGCATTCTTCTCCAATCGGATAGAAAGCTTTCAGCTGAATGAGCAAAAAGAAACCATCATCAGGATAAAAAATGTCGCTGCGCAAATAAAAGTCCCCAGTATACCCCAAATACGTTTTGGACCCGACCCGCACCAAAGCGGAGAATTAAAGATCCTGACGGATTTGGTCAGCCTGACGCTCGCAGGCCGTCATAAGGACCGTATAATATTTAATGCACTATGCCAGCTTAGTACCACGACTGCCAAACATAAACCTAACTTTGCAAATGTAGACCTCATGCTACTGCTGGATCGCGTCGATAACATTCCGGCGCTCAATAAAACCTATCACAATTTGAAACAGCAGCTTAAAGAATTTGCAGAGAGTCTCGGGTTGCCCCACCCCTGGTCCAAATAACATTTTTACCTCTCATCTAAATTTAATTCCGCTAATAGCCATATAATATATCTTTAGATTATGAACCATCTGAAGATCAAAACAGCACTTCTGTTAGCCGTTTACCTGATCACAAACACCCTTTTTGGCCAGACGACCAACACTCCCACTGACCTCGCCCTCGTTGGCGCCCATATATATCCATCCCCTTCTGCTGCACCAATTGAAAATGGAACCGTATTGATCCGAAACGGGAAAATTATAGACGTAGGCAGCTCTGACAAGATCGTTGTACCCAACTCCTTTCGGGTCATAGCCTGTAAAGGCATGGTCCTGACAGCCGCTTTCTGGAATTGCCATGTCCATTTTATCGAGCCAAAATGGAACCGCGCCGACACGATCGCTGCTGAAAGATTTGACCAGCAGATGGCCGACATGCTGACCAGCCATGGCTTCGCTCATGTATTTGATCTGGCAGAGCTGGATATCCAACAGACCTTGCGGATCCGCAGCAGGATAAAAAAGGGCGATGTCTCGGGACCTGTCATCTATACAGCAGGTCTTCCCCTCGTCCCACCAAATGGGAGCCCTTTCTATATCGCACCGCTGAAGCTCCCCGAAGCAACCGATCCGCAACAGGCAGCCCTGCATGTCCGCCGTCAGATCGATTCAGGTGCCGACGGCATCAAACTCTGGACAGGATCACCCACCACACACGGCATTGTCCATATGCCCATTCCCGTCGTCAAAGCCATCGTTCGGGAAACCCATCGCCTGGGCAAACCGGTCTTCGCGCATCCCACCGACAACCAGGGCCTCGCAATCGCGCTGGACGGCGGCGTGGATATTCTTGCTCATACGACCCCCGACGGCGGCAGGGCCTGGAGCACAGATACCCTTCAGCTGATGATCGCAGCACATCTGTCGGTCATCCCTACACTAAAACTATGGAAAGATGAGCTCCTGAAACATGGAATAAAAGACGATATCCATAATCCCTTTATTCCGGTCGCCCAGCATCAGGTGCATGATTTCTCAGCGGCTGGAGGCAACTTGCTGTTCGGGACCGACGTAGGCTATATCACCGACTATTCGACGCAGGATGAATACAACCTGCTGGCCGGTTCCGGTCTTGATTTCCGCCAGATCCTCACGATGCTGACGACCGCACCCGCAAAACAATTTGGTTTGGCGGCACGAACCGGACAGATCGCACCAGGTATGGATGCCGATATCGTATTGCTCAACGGAGACCCCGCAACCGATATCCTTTCCTTCGACAAGGTCATCTATACGCTTTGCCAGGGAAAAATTATCTACCATTCACATTCTTATCCAGCCAGTCACCCATAACCACCAGCGTCTCCGGCGAAAAGCTCTCTTCGAGCTGTCCATATTCGGCGACCATACAAGTCTTACAGTGCTGGAAAAGATGGTTTAAACCAGGCATCAGCTGAGTCGTCACTTTGTTGTTACCTGCTTTCTTCAATGTAGAGTCGATAAAACGTAGATCGGCAGCGTTGGGCACCTGGATATCCTTTTCACCGCCAAGAGCAAGAACAGGGCATTTGATTTTGGAGTAGTAGTCGCCGGCCCTGTATCGGATCAGAAACTTCCACCAGTCAAGGAGTAATATGGCCGTTTGCGGCGCCAGAAGAGCTTCGTATTTTTCCGGTGACAGGACATAATTAGGCCTCGCGCTGTCAGGAGTAGCCAACAGATAAGCCCGGTATTCACTGTCTATACCTTTCATAAAAGATGCTGAATCGGTTGCGCTCAGCATATTGTTCAACAGTATTTTTTCACGATCCATTAAATAGGCGAAATACTTTCCCGATGCCCCTGATAATTTCAAAGGTTCCCCGGTTTGGTATATCATTGTTTCACGTCCGTTGGCGGGGCCTGCAAGTGAAACGATAAAGGCAATGTCTTTGCGACGCGCGGCTAACATCGGTGCGATCATGGCGCCTTCACTATGTCCGATAAGGCCGATCCTGCCGGCGTCAATCTGTTTTTGCGCCTTGAGCCATAAAAAGCTTGTCTCGACATCTTTGGCAAAGTCCGCGGTTGTAACCTTCCTGACATTGCCGGTGGATAAACCGGCCTCCCGGTCGTCAACGCGAAGAACAGCATAACCTCTGCGGGTCAGGTAATCGGCAATCACGGCAAAGGGCTTGTGTCCAAAGATCATTTCATCCCGATCCTGCGTACCGCTGCCCGTGATAAGTATTACCGCGGGGAAGGGACCTCCCTTCGCAGGATAGGTCAGCGTTGCGCCCAGATGCACCGTCTTATCCGCGTTGTCATATTCTACACTATCGCTATGATAAGGAAATGGAGGGACTGGCGTCTGGGGACGGCGGCGAGGCGCGTATTCTGCGGCTTCGGTTTGAGATAAGCGGTGCAGGTCCAGCGCTGTGCTCCTGCCTCCCTGTGACCATTTTCCCATCAGGGTAGAATCATTGACACGGGCAGCGGTATAGCTGGCCGCCGGAGCCGTCAGCAAACAGTTGATACTATCCGTGGTGATCGCGACGCTTTTTATGGGAAGGCCTGTCGCCCCTTGTTGCGGACTGTCCATCGTACCTTCTGTCTTACCGGAAGGCCCGGTCGCAAAATGAAATATCAGTTTGATACCCACGATCGTACCAGACCAGGTACCGTCAAGAGATTGTGCATCAGCACCAGTTGAAAAGATCAGGACAACCACGAAGGCAAAACAGAAAAGCTTCATACAACAATTATTTTGGCAACTGACGGAAAAGGATATACGAATAAACAACTGGCACAAGAGCCATGATCAGGGTCGCCGTGATAAAGGTGACATGCGCCGCGGCTTGCGGCAACATCCAGCCCAATATCGCCAGTAATATCCCTCCGGGCAGCCAGATCCGGGCAGCCAGCTGGTGCGTCTTACGCCAGACGACCTCATTCTCCAGTGTCCAGGGCGTCCGGATACCGACAAAATAGTTTGGTTTCACGTTATTGAACAGATTACCCAGGTAGGCGAAAAAAATACCAAGCGTAGGATACAGGAATTTTTGCGGGAGGACAAAATGGCCCTTTACCGACGCATAAATAATGATTACAGAGAGAAGGGAAATAAAGAGCAGCAACGCATAGCTGATCCGGGTAAAAACAGCCTGGGAATATTTTGCTTTTTTCTTTGGATCGATGCGTGGAAGGAATCGGACAAGAAGAGCCGTTCCCAAACCAATGCCGCTGATCATCAACACCACACCGACAAAGGTCCTGCGGGAACCATATCCGTTTGGATTTCCCGCCCCGTCAAAATGGATGGGAAGCGTAGGCCCCAGCGATGGATAAACACATAAGAGGTAGACAAGGGGCAATACCCATATCACAAGGAAAGCGCCATCTACCCAGGTAAATTTTGTAGGCATCTTACTTCTGCTTTTGCGTGAATTGAAGGATCCATTGCAACATATCGTCCATGACCGTCGTGTTGATGGAATAATACAGGAACTGCCCTTCTTTTTGAGCCACAACCAGCCCGGCCTTCCGGAGAATATCCAGATGGTGGGATACGCTGGGCCAGGACATGTCGAACTTCCCGGCGATGTCTCCGGCCGTCATGTCCTTATCCCGGAGCATCTCCAGGATGGCCCTGCGGGTCGGATCGTTCAATGCTTTGAAAAGGTTATTCAAACAGTCATTTAGATATTTAGACAAATATCTAAATAATATCGGAAAAAGCAAAGAAAATTACGGCACATATTATTTATGGCCATATTTATCGACCATTAAATTGGTATCGTGCCATACTCCAAAAGACATCTAAGGCCACGATCCGCGGCTTTAGGAACGAAATGATAGCCGGCCAATCTTCATTCTTAAACATATTTACACCCATCAGTCTTTTTTCAATAACGCTAACCCGCTTTCCATATTCATCCACCGAAACAGGCATCCAGGTCCAGTCATCCTCCCCTACCGTCTCATAAAAAATATCCTTCAACTGTACCATACGATCATAGTATAATTGCTGCATATCGAAGTCCGCATGATGCAATACAATACTGATCTGCGCCTGCCTGCTGTCTACGTCCATTTTAAAGCTGACCTGTTTATTACCCGTCTTATAGTTTAACCAGCTTATTTCTTCGCCATCAGCCGATAATACAGGCTTCATATATCTGCCAAAGGCCGTCCAGAATGCCTGCTTTTGTTTCGATATCTCCTGTTTCGTATACATGCTACATTCTATTCTCCATTCATTTTTTCCTCTTCCTCTTCAGCGGCGGTATCTTCCCGATCCGCGGATCCCTCCTGGCAATCAATTCACAAACCCTGATCGCCGTCTCCTCGAAATCATCCGCCGTCACCGATATCATTTGCCACCCGTTTCCCGAATCCGTTTCCTTCAACCCGGAAAACCTACGCAGCGCAGGCAGCTCCTTCTTCAAACTTTCATGTCCACCCTTAGCCGTGGCGATCCAGATCCCGTTCATTTCCGGCTCATTATCCCGCTCCCGAAGCATCAGCAACAACCTTTCACCAGAATATATGGCAAACATGCCAAAGTAAGGCTTGACCGTCGTCTCGATCGGTAGCAGGTAGTCGAAGATAAATTCAAAAGGTATCTCACGGTTCACTCCGTAAATTTACGACATATAAAATACTTTCGTTTTTACCGTAAATTCGCCCCGGTTCAAACAGTCAACAACAATATGCCACTAAGCTTAAAAGGAAACACCTTCAGAGCCTTCAGAAGCACTAATTATACCTTATATTTTATCGGGCGGGCAGTTTCACAGTTTGGCACCTGGATGCAGCGCACCGCCGTTGTATGGGTAGTATATTCCATCACACATTCCGCCTTTTTACTCGGGGTTACCATTTTTGCAGAAATATTCCCCTCATTTTTGTTTTCAATTTTCGGCGGCATCGTAGCCGATCGCTATAACCGATATCAGGTCATCAAGGTCACGCAGATCACCTCGATGATCCAGGCAGTATTGCTGGCCATTCTGGTACTGACAGGTCATACAATAGTATGGGCGATAATTGCCTTAAGCGTCATTTTGGGGATCATCAACGCCTTTGACGTACCGGCCAGACAGGCCCTGGTTCATGAAGTTGTTGCAGACAAAGCCGATCTTCCCAGCGCTTTAGCGCTCACCACAGCCATGGCAAGCCTCGCACAGTTGCTGGGGCCCGCTTTATCAGGCATCGTTCTCAATAAGTTTGGCGCGGCTGTCTGCTTTTTTATCAACGCTGCCAGCTTTGGCGGAGTCATCATTTCACTGCTGTTAATGAAGCTACCCGTCCATGAGCCCAAAACATCAGAAAAGAAAGTTATAACAGAACTTATAGAAGGCTTTGCCTACCTGAAAAAAACACCGGCCATCGGCCTGGTCATATTAATGCTTGGCTTTACCAGTTTACTGGTACTACCCTATAATACGGTCCTGCCCGTATTCGCAAAGGTGATCTTCAAAGGCAATGCCGCAACCTTTGGTTATATTTCCAGCTTTATCGGCACAGGCGCTGTAATTGGAACCATATTCCTGGCTTCGCGTAAACCTGGCGGCAATTTGAGAACAATACTGCTTATAAGCACAATTATCCTGAGTGTGGGATTGATCTGTTTCTCACAGATAAAGAATTTTCCGCTAGCTATGTTTTTTGCAATTTTGATCGGGTTTGGTTCCGTTGCACAATTTACTGTTTGCAATATCGTGGTTCAATCCGAATCCGCACCTCAAATGCAGGGTCGTATCATCGGTATCCTGCTGATGGCTATCTTTGGGATGATGCCGCTGGGCAGTCTTATTACCGGCGCCATCTCCCAATGGATCGGTGCGCCAAATGCCATACTGGGCCAGGGTATAGCCGCATTCATTATTGCTCTGCTGTTTTCCAGGTATCTTTACATATCATCATAATTATTCAGCGATGAAAAAAACGATCCTTTTATCCCTGGTCTGCCTCTTCCACCTGGTCTCATTTGCTCAGCCAGGCAAACCAGCCCTCCGTATCCGGCATCTGGTCGACAGCTTTTACACATATGTCAGCTATGGGGAATACAACGGTCAGAACTATCCGGCCAATGCCATGTATATGGTGACCGACGACGGCGTAGTCCTTTTTGATACACCCTGGGGTGAGGTTTATTACCAGGCACTGCTCGACAGCATTCAGATCAGGCATGGGAAAAAGGCGGTGATCTGCATCTCGACCCATTACCATGAGGACCGAACGGGTGGCTTGACCTATTATAACAGCAAGGGCATTGAGACCTATACCACAAGGCTAACCGATTCCCTTTGTATTGTCAATAAACAGAACCTGGCCACCCATCACTTCACCGGCGACACGACCTTTATCATAGGAGGTCACTCTTTTGAAGCTTTTTACCCCGGTCCCGGTCACACGCAGGACAATATTGTTCTGTGGTTTCCAACCGAAAAGATCCTGTATGGCGGATGTTTTATAAAAAGCTCATCCGATAAAGACCTGGGCAATCTCAATTCCGCGAATGTAAAGGAATGGGGCAACTCTATCCATCGGCTGCAAAACCACATCGGCAAACCCGCTTATATCATTGTCGGGCACAATGATTTTACCAACCTGAATTCCCTCGCTCACACACTTGAGATGGTCCAGGCCTACAATGCTAAAGTCAACTAGTAACCCAATGTCCGATCACCGCTACCATTTTACATTGGTTTTTTCAACAATACCAACGACTGAAACGGCTGCAGCACATACGGCCCGGCCGAATAATTCAAGCCAGTCACGTCTACATACCCCGCGGGAATATTGACAGATGATACCGCAGCAGTAGCATTGAAAAACAAAAGCATACAGCAGTCATTGCTGATCGCCACAGGTGATTTATGCGAATGCAGATCATAACCCGAGGCGCTCTGCCATCCCGCCAGCGTATAATAAGTTAACCCTCCCCCATTGTTCCGGAAAGTAGTTCCGTCCCTGCTGGGCCGCGCATAGTAATTGGAATCCATGACGGAAGCAACCTTATTAAAGTCCGCATTCCCCGCCACATAAAAAGACACACAATTGGCCGTACTGTCCTGGCTGATATACTTATTCCCTAAGAAAGTATTTCCCCGCATGGTATCCGCGGCATTGTCTTCCTGAAAATACCACTGGCTGATAGTATTGTAAAAGCAGGTATTGCTGTCACAAATACAATCTCTGGTGTAATGATTGAACAACCCGTTGTAACTGTTATAACATAGGGTAT
>Ga0307510_10001266_pt1 | contig 27509 bp, 10 predicted proteins | sample 12_EM_MG_FD_207224 | JGI IMG/M metagenome (GOLD analysis project Ga0307510, IMG submission 207224) | Populus trichocarpa ectomycorrhiza microbial communities from riparian zone in the Pacific Northwest, United States - 12_EM | ecosystem: Host-associated > Plants > Roots > Unclassified | place... | reverse complement strand
CAACAGAACTTGTTGGAAGGGGTTGCCATGGTGAACTGTATAAAGCGAGACATTTGACTTTAGTTATTTAATGGCGACAAAGCGGTCAAAACAGAAGAAGGATTTTGCTAGGAAAGTAGAGAAACTCAGGAGCATCAGACATTGACTTTAACTCGATTGGATTCTAATTTTTGTTTTCTTTGATAAATTTTCTTTTTCCATTTTTTTTTTTTAAATATTCATAGTGTGGTCTGGTGGGTTTGGGAATGCAGATTACAGCGAGGAAAAAAGAATGATGGTGGTGGCTATGTTTATTTTTTTTAGTTTTTGTGAAAAAATTGTAATATTTGACCTTTAAGAGCTTTGTAGTCATTAATTCATTTATAATAACAGCCACATAATTATTTTAAACAATCTTATTATCTTTTTTTTCCACATTTTAATCAAGATATAAAGTGTTATATAAATTAAAAACTATAGTAAGCAAACTGTAATTTATAAAATTACAGAGGCAAAATGTACTCGCGAGCAAATCTTGAAAAGCTCAAAGTAATAAAACAAAATATAAAAAAATAATGATTTGAAAAAAATTTATTTTTGAAATTATATTGAATTTTTATCAGCATATGTGAAATTTAGATACCAAAATTTATTTTTTTAAAATAGATTTTTGTCAAAATAACAATAGAATCAAACTATGAAACAATATTTGCCCAAAAATTAATAATTCAAAGATAAAATTGATATCGCAAGCCTCAATGTGCCACAACCCTAATAGTAGGGGGGGGTTTAATTCTTGTACATGTAAGCTAAAATGAACACTAATTATATATTAGTATATAATATTGCATCTTTCATATCTATACACATCTGGAAAAAATCTGTATACACTCACGATGCAATTAAAGTATAGAATACTCCAAGAAATGAGGCTAATAATGTATAAATATATCGCCCCATGAAGAAATAATATGGTTTATTACCTGAACATACCTTAAAATAAGCACGCAGATATTATCTTGCTAATTAAAAATCCAGTTGCTCTGTTCTCTCCAAAGTCAAAACCATGTGTAACTGCCAGGTGCCAAGAGCTCCTGTAGTTTAATTAATTGTTTAGAACTCAAATCTTTGCTAGTATTATAAAAATAAGGATTTTTTTTTTTATTAAATACAAGTAGTATTTGTCTCTCTTTTAAACAAAGTATCTGTCAGACTAGCTCGTTGTCAATACCCTTAAAATATCACAAATACATATACATGAGCACCTGAATTTTTTTTCTAATAAAATATTTACTGAATCATTAACATTAATATTAATATTAACAAAAATTAATATAGGGAGTTTTACTTTATCGCTCCTCCTATATTACTATTCACTAGACTAATATTTTTCTTTCTTTCTTTGGCCTTTATTTTTTTAAATTCAATTATATCTTTTAATATTATATTTATTAAGGATTTATATTTATTAAGGATTGAATTTCATAATTTTTTTATTTTTTTATGAGGTTATCTCAGCCTCGTAATCTAGACTATAAGTTTGATGAGTTAATTTAATTGATTTAAGTTTTTTTTCTCTTTTTCCAAGTGATTTTTTCTCTTGATTTTGTTCATAAACATTGAGTTGATTGGAAATTAAACTTCGTGATTTGTTTTGGTTTGCTTTTTATGAGGTTATCCTTATCTCATGACTCGAGTTATGGATTTGACCGAGTTATATCAAAACAATCCCCAAACAGTTTAAAAAAAATTTCTACTAGAAAAAAACATTAGCAATGTCCAGACATTATTTTTTATGTTAGTTTTTTTTTATTTGACCCACAACGTAGCACGTGCAAGTGATCTAGTTTTAATCTATTGGTTCATTCACCTTGGATTTCCCTAACCCAGTGATCCTAGATTGTTTTAAACAAAATAAAAACGTGCAATCCACAAATCTTTTTAAGTATAAAAACAATATTAAGAGCTTGAAGAATTTTTTACGGTGTTATTAAACCTGAACGAACTAGTTAATCTTGAAACCTCACGACTTAGTTCATTGTCTAACTCGAGTTTCCAATTAAACCGTGCGGAAGTTAGTTCGAATTAAATCAATCGTTTTCATGGGTCCAAATGCAATCTTAATGATTAGTAAATACATGGCCTAACTTTTAAAAAAACTCTAAGATGTCAATTTTTTTTTAAAAAAATATTGAAATGATAACAGATTGGATTGATCCTAGTCCCCCGATGACATGTGTTATGGACTATATTAAGTTTAATAATTTTTTTACAAATTATTTTTTTTAATTATATGATAAAAATATATGCTCATAAAATTGAACACCTACCTAAAAATAAACACTTATTTGAGATAGTGATAACCCTATGGAAAGCAATAAAAAATAAATCATGCAGTTTATTTCCCAACCAATCTAATATTAAAGAAAAAAATTGAGGAATTTTTTTTAAAAAAATCGAGGAATTTTTTTTAAAAAATCAAAGGACCAAAAATTAAAAAAAAAATCATATTCGTTCAGTAGGTAAATTCATCAAACTCGTGAATCAGGTTACTTGGGTTAACACACCGAACTTGTGAACCAGGATATGGACTCTAGCGGGATTATAATTTATTTTGTTTTTCAAACTATCTTTTACTTAACTATATGATTAAAAAAATAGATAATTGCTAAATCGAACACCAGACCAATACTAAGATGTTAAAAAAATATAAAAAAAAAAGGTTAAACTTGTCATACCTGTGAACAAGGTCAACCGGCCAAATTTGTGAACATGTCAATGTATTTTATAAAGTTAAATAATATGACTTTTCTCTTAAACTGTTTTTTTACTGTACGAGGAGGAAATAAAAAGGGCCACTGGAGATAAACCAACCATTTTTTAGTGACACGCGCCACCTCTATAGGGAGACGACATGGAGACGAACAAAACTACACGACAAAATCATATTTTTAACCACCGGGATGAGCCGCACGCGCCAATAGCTTTTTCAAGTTAAAAATTAATATTTAAATGATAAATTATGTTATTACCCCTGACCAACCCAATAATCACAAAAATAAAACCCTTAAGTGAAGAGATAGAATTACCCTTGTGTCAATGACTTAATGTTTTTTACACGGGTAAATTTATAATTTAACTATAAATCAAAAGGTTAAATACTTGAAAAACGTTTTGTTATGAGATGAATGATTTTTTACTTTTAAGTGTACTAATGTCATTTGCCGTGTATTAGTATGAGAAAATAATAATAAAACCCCTAAACAATTCTCAAATGACAATTAAATCAAATAAAAATACTATTTTACTTCTAAAAATATAACAATCTAGAGTGTTTTTTTGAAGGATAAAATCATTATTCTACTATTAAAATCCACAATAAACAAAAGCAAATCCACTATAAAAATACTATACCTTTTAGCTTTTCTTTTAATTTATATTCGTGGCGTGGGATATACATGTGTGTTGTATCAGAAAAGTAGCAATCCATCAAGAACCTTCCATATCGTCCACCTACTGTGTTTATTTCAAGATTTTCCGTCTAATCATTTCTCATCTTGGACAGTGATTATAATATGTATACCCCAAGAAAGCATATTTAGAGATTACTGTGTCATCAAGTAAAAAGAGGCCAAGCAACAGAAAAAATATCAAAGCCATGGATATCTTTACTGTAGTTAGATTGAAAGAAGAAACTCTGTAATTAAACATTCAAGAGTATGGGGCAGAGAGGAAGAAAGAGAATGGTCGTGTTTTTTTAATTTTTATGGAAGTGCTCCAAGAAATTTATTGCATCGACTCTAATCTTCACTGTAACTGTAGATGGATCGTGTGACTAATGTTTGTACTTGGCAGCTTAAAACCCAACCTGTGTAAGACTTGATTCATGAGTTGAGTTGAGTTGAGTTGAGAAGGTTAAGAGAAGGTTAATTGAAGTTAATTTTAAAAAAATTAAAATAATATTGTTTAGACTAGAAAAATTAATGGATTTTTGTCTATATTTAACGTAGTTCATGTGTTAACCTTGGTTCCATCAAGTAAATTTCGTTTTATATTATTTTTAACCCAGTTTAGTCTAAACTTGAATCAACTAGATTTTAGATTGATCTATAAGACATGTTTGCATTTTATAGCTAGACTTTGTCTGTGTTTTGAATTGTATCGTGTTTTTAAAAGATTTAAATTTATTTTTTTATTTAAAATAATTTTTTTATATTTTTAGATTGTTTTGATGTCAAAAATAATTTTTTAAAAATAAAAAAACTATATTTTAATATATTTCTAAATAAAAAACACATTAAATATCATTACTATTACAATCTGTTTTTTTTTTTAGCAAACACTCTTTATTAGATAAGAAAAAAAGCTTAACTTTCTGTTTTCAGAAAAAAATATTTCACGATACAACAGATCTTGAAAAAAAAAAAGTAACATGTCTTTTGATAGATTATTTTAATTTTTACAAAGAAACAATGCAATATATATATATAGACACACACTCACACACACACACACTACAAAAACTACCATCGTATCAAATGATCTCAAACTGGTAAAACCAAGATAGCTTTCGCTTGTTAGAGCTGTCTTTTGGCATGATTGAAACTGTTACAAACAAGTCTCGAAAACACTTTTCCAAAACTACATTTCATTGCTGGTCAAAAAAACTTTCAAAACTAAGAAATATGGGGTGTTATCAAAACTACCATCGTATCAACACTGTTTTTCATTGCTTAGTAGCAGTCCACGCAACAACAACAGCTACGACAACATGAATGAGATGAGAGGAAAATAACAGAAGAAAGAAGAAAAAAAAAGTGGGGGAAGAAGGCATCTTTTTCTTTTTGTGAGTTTTGGTTCCGGGAAGGGCGAGAGAGACACGCGGTGTGAGAAGGGACCCACCATTTTGGTGTTGTTGGATGGTACTGTTGTTGTCTCTCTCCCCCCCTCTCATTCCACATTACTTTTTTTTTTACTTTCATGTCTAGGTAAATAAAAGCACTAAAGATTGTTGATTGCTTCTATCTTTCTATGTACTATACCTCTCACCTTACCATTTCCACATCTCTTCTACATCATCATCGTCATCATTACACCACCTTTTCGCTCACTTGACATCACTTTCCGGCAACAAGTCCGATCTCTTTTCCTTCTCTTTAGACAGGATTATTAAATTACTTCCTGGCAAGTGAAGTCTTTTTTTGCTTACTTTTCTTTCTATGATTGATTCAATTGAGGAAATTCTAGAGCTGGAAGTCGGGTAAGGGTTTTTGGTTTTTTGTTAAGTGGGTTTTGGAGGGATAGGTAGTTTGATTAAAGGGTAATCTGGTATGTGGGTTGCGGTTAACTGGAATCATGGGTGTGTGGGTGTGGTTTTTTTGTACTTTTGGGGAAGAAGCGACGCTGATTAGGTGTGATTTTCATTTAAATCTTTCGTCTTTTTTGGTTTAGTTTATCTGGGGTTTTGCTGTTTTTCTTTTTAGTTCTCAGTGTTGGTTCAGTTTGTGAAATTTTGGATCTTTTGGGTACTCGTTATGGAGGCTAGATTTGGAGGTGAAGCTCATCATTTCTATGCTACGCCCCCCTCCGATATGCGGACAGTAGGGAAGAGAGGTTTAGAATGGGATTTGAATGATTGGAAATGGGATGGCGATCTTTTTATTGCAAGCCCTTTGAATCCGGTACCATCAACCGGTATCAGTAGGCAGTTTTCCTCTCATGGGGTCGGGACAGGAATTCTGGCCACCGGTAATTCGTCCAACAGTTCATCCTCATGCTCCGATGAAGTGAATCTGGGAGCTGAGAAAGGAAAGAGGGAATTGGAGAAAAGGAGAAGGGTTGTTGTCATTGATGATGACAATTTGAATGATCGAGAAACTGGTGGCCTTAGTTTGAAGCTTGGTGGTGAAAGGGATGCAGGGAATTGGGAGGGAAGCATCGGAAAGAAGACGAAATTAGTTGGGAGTGGCTTGAGCCGTGCAGTTTGTCAGGTGGAGGATTGTGGGGTTGATCTGAGCAATGCCAAGGATTATCACAGGAGGCATAAGGTTTGCGAGATGCATTCCAAGGCTAGCAAAGCTCTCGTGGGAAATGCTATGCAGCGTTTCTGTCAGCAGTGCAGTAGGTATGTGTTTAAATGCTCGATGCTCTGATCTTTATTGGTTATTTACTGCTATATTAGAACGGGTACATATTTTGAACATAAATAGTGATATCTTATACATATTATGGTTTGCAGTACCTTATATTCCTCCGAAAAAATTCTTTTAACCGATGCCGTGTCAACTTTTTTGCAGGTTTCATGTCCTTCAAGAGTTCGATGAAGGAAAGAGAAGTTGTCGTAGACGTCTGGCTGGCCATAATAAAAGGAGGAGGAAGACAAATCCTGATACTGTTGGCAATGGAAGTTCGATGAATGATGATCAGACCAGTGGCTATCTGTTGATAAGTCTCTTGAGGATACTCTCAAACATGCATTGTAAGGAACTCCATGCTTCTCCTATTAGAACTTATCAGAATTAATTCCTCGAGGATTCCCACTTTGTCCATTGATATTACCTTGATTTGCTGTTTCGTGTTGTGGGCTTCATTTGCTCCCTCTAAACCTGGGTCACCCTGTATTATCTTGTTGGATGAGTAACGTGTATTTGATATTTAATAATTCTGTCCCTTTTGAACTGCAGCCAATAGGTCAGACCAGACAACTGATCAGGATCTGTTATCTCATCTTTTAAGGAGCCTTGCAAGCCATGACGTTGAACATAGAGGAGGAAACATCTTTGGACAATTGCAGGAACCTCGAGATTTGAGCACATCATTTGGAAACTCAGCGGTAGATTCAACTTTACTCTCAAATGGTGAAGGACCCTCAAAGCCTTTAAAACAGCACCTGACAGTACCTATGTCTGGTATGCCGCAACAAGTTAAGCATTTGCATGATGCTAATGGTGCAAACATACAGACCGCATCTTCCTTGAAACCTAGCATCCCAAACAACTTTGCAACGTATTCAGAAGTTCGAGAGAGTACAGCAGGACAGGTCAAGATGAACAACTTTGATTTGAATGACATTTATATTGACTCAGATGATGGCATTGAAGATATAGAGAGATCACCTGCTCCTGTGAATGCAATGACTAGCTCCCTTGATTGCCCTTCATGGGTACAACAAGACTCCCGTCAGTCGAGTCCTCCTCAGACAAGTGGAAATTCAGATTCAGCTTCCGCACAGTCACCTTCTAGTTCCAGTGGAGAAGCTCAGGTATGCTGGCACCAAGAATATATTCCTATAGTCCCATTGAAAGTAATATTTTAGCACTACGATGTTATATCATTCTATAGTAGCACAATTGTCCCAAGATTTTCCATTTTAAATAGTAAGGCATTTCTTTTTAGAAGAACATCTCACCTTTCAGCTGAGACTTGGTGAAATGTTGATTTCTTGTATTTGTCCCTAGATTTATATTTCATTATGCAGATGAAGCATCTGTTCTGTCTTTTGACTTTCATCAGTAAACTTTTTCCCTTTTCTACCATTCAGAGCCGCACAGATCGAATAGTTTTTAAATTATTTGGGAAAGAACCAAATGATTTTCCTTTTGTCCTGCGTTCCCAGGTACTCAAAATTTAATTTGTTCAGTGCTGCTGTTTGATGTTTCTTTCCTTACAAAATATGATTCTCTGAAATGTTTGGGTTTTCAGATTCTGGACTGGCTATCTCATAGTCCCACTGATATTGAAAGCTACATTAGGCCTGGCTGTATCATTCTGACCATTTATCTTCGTCAGGCTGAGGCTGCATGGGCGGAAGTAAGCTTCATGCACTCTGATCATTGTTATTGATCCAAACTTCTCCAGACAACATTTGTGGCCTTACAATTTACTTTTCCTGTGTATAGCTTTGCTGTGATCTTGGCTCCAGTTTGAGCAGGCTTCTGGATGTATCGGACAACACTTTCTGGAGAACTGGATGGGTCTACATTAGGGTGCAAAATCAGATAGCATTTGTTTATAATGGTCTGTTGCCTTTGATTGTCCAAGTAATTTAGAAATCTAGAAGAATGGTTTAGTAATAACAAGACTTATGAATGAAATATTGTGAATTTTGTGTTGCAGGTCAGGTTGTTGTTGATACATCCTTACCTCTCAGAAGCAACAACTATAGCAAAATTTTGAGTGTCAAGCCAATTGCCATATCTGCATCTGAGAAAGCTAAATTTTGTATTAAGGGCATCAACTTGTCTCGGCCTGCCACAAGGTGATGATTGCTGGTTTTCATATGACATAGAATTGTTTAAGAAGAAGCTTTGGCTTCCTATATTTTGTGCAGTCTCTTTTTTATTGTGTTGGTTTAATGTGCCACTAAGCTACCTTTGTGCTTTCCTCCTGTTTTTCAGATTACTCTGTGCGGTAGAAGGGAACTATATGGTTCAAGATAATGCTCAGGAGTTGATGGATGATGTTGGTAGCTTCAAAGGTCATGATGAGGTCCAATGTGTGAACTTATCTTGCTCTATCCCCACATTGACTGGAAGAGGATTCATTGAGGTGTTGCCTTCTGCTTCTCATCTCAATCCTGTTCTTTTCTTATCCTTACTTATTCAGCATTGGATATATGCTAGTTTCGAATCTAAGATTTTTTTTTTCTTATTTCCACTGAATACGTGTGTTTATTAAAGTGGAACTTAATAAGTGAACAGATTGACTATTGAAGTACTTTGAATGTTGTGAATTAGATATATCTAGGTTGATTTGGGGATAACTTCATTACTATCTCAAGGAGATTATGAACTAGATGTATCTACGCTTGTCTGGAGCGAAATTCATTACTCTCTCAAGGATAATTCTTTTCTTGAAACTGTATTTTAAACTAACCCCTATGTTGAGTCATCTCGATTCTTTAGTATTTTCAAGCATTTGCAAATTTGCTTTCGTAGAATACTTGTACTTTTTTGAGTGTGCCTCTCTGTATGCTAAGTTCAATCTTTTTTCTATCCAGATCGAAGATCATGGCTTTAGCAGCAGCTTCTTTCCCTTTTTAGTTGCAGAGGAAGATGTATGTTCAGAGATTCGCATGCTTGAGGGTGCATTGGAGTTTACTGAAACAGATGCAGATTTTGGGGAAACTGAAAAAATGGAAGCCAAAAATCAAGCGACAGACTTCGTTCATGAAATGGGCTGGCTTCTTCACAGAAGCCAGCTAAAGTCCAGATTGGGCCACTTGAATCCTAGCATGGATCTCTTCCCTTTAAGAAGATTCAATTGGCTCATGGAGTTCTCCATGGACCATGAATGGTGTGCTGTTGTAAGAAAACTCTTGAACATACTGCACAACGGAATTGTTTGTACTGGAGACCAGTTGTCTCTGAATGAAGCATTATCAGAAATGGGTCTTCTTCACAGAGCTGTGAGGAGGAATTCTAGGTCTCTTGTGGAGCTCCTATTAAGATATGTTCCTGATAAATTTGGATCCAAAGACAAGGCACTGGATGGTGGAAGCCATGAGAGCATTTTGTTTACGCCAGATGTCATAGGCCCTGCTGGTTTGACACCTCTTCACATTGCAGCTGGTAAAGATGGTTCTGAAGATGTACTGGATGCATTAACTGAAGATCCTGGAATGGTAATTCTTTTTCTAATAAACTAATTTCTGGACCTTCTGAGGAGAGCTTTCTCATAAATTTTGCATTTGTACTCTGGCATGAATATTTACCACCACCAGTTGTATTTTCTGCGCCTCTTCAATCTGGATCACTGTGTTCATACTTATGTTGTCACAGCAATAATCAGTGATAGTAATTGAAATATAATCTAATCTTTTTTGATTGCTTGATTTGCAAACCTAATTTGATGAGCAGGATCGCTTTAGATCGAGAAGTTAATCAGGAGGGTGTTGATTTAGCTATATGTTCCCCTCATTTTATATTGTTCCTGGAGTTCTCTTTTTAATTCAATTTAGTGATGATAGACGATGTCTTGAAGTGAAATCTTGCTTCATTTGATTGTTTTATATTCTGGCCTTTAATATAGCGGCCTTGTTTTGTTTTCATTCCACTTCTCAAGGTTTATATTACTTGTCTTTATTTTGCATAGCCAGTGGATGGTTTTCCATTCCTCGTGGTGCTTTCATTTGTTTTTTTTTTTTTTTTAAAAAAAAATCATGTCTGGACAGGAAGCAAAATTTTTTTATCAGCAGTCATTGAATTACATCTTGGAAATTGAACCCAAGACTGCTTCTCAATCACTGTTACATATCTGGCGGGGATTTTTAGTTTGTCTTCGTTTTATATAAGACTTCACTTGTATGTTATATTTCAGGTGGGTATTGTAGCATGGAAGAATGCCCGTGACAGCACAGGCTTCTCGCCTGAAGATTATGCTCGCTTGCGTGGTCACTACTCATACATCCATCTGGTACAAAAGAAAAGTAAGAGACAAGTTGTTGGGCATGTGGTGCTTGACATCCCTAGCAATCTTTCAAACAGTAACATTGCCATTAACGAGAAGCAAAATGAAGGGTTGACCAGTGGCTTTGAGATTGGACATACAGAATTGAGACCCATTCAGCGCAACTGCAAGCTTTGCAGTCAGAAGGTGGTTTATGGAACAGCCAGCAGGTCTCAGCTGTACAGGCCTGCAATGTTCTCAATGGTGGCAATTGCTGCGGTTTGTGTCTGTGTGGCTCTTTTATTCAAGAGTTGTCCTGAGGTACTGTATGTGTTCCGTCCATTCAGGTGGGAATTGTTAGACTACGGAACAAGTTGAGACCCATTAATGCCCATTGTAATGACATATGAATAGGTGTCTGTATTATTTTGTATGCATTTAGACTGTAAAGTTGAGATTTCCTGTATAACCATCGACTTGGACATGCACAGTTAAGATTCAGTTATGTTATTGACATATTTATACCATCACCGTCAACTTTCAGCAGTAATTATAACCGTTGTGGGCGTGGCGGGTGGCATTATATGAATTTTAGTGCTTGTTTGTATGCAAATGATTTTATTTTTTTTTTGTTAAAAATAAAATTTTTAATATATTTTTAGATTATTTTAATATGATGTGAAAAATAATTTTTTAAAAATAAAAAAATATTATTTTAATATATTTATAAATAAAAAAATATTTTTAACTATAACTACTATTACAATCCAAAAAGCTTTAATAATCTCCTTCATTTCCTCATTTTAATACCCTAATAAAAGAGATTAAATTTCGTCCCTATAAATTTCCTTTGTTCTCCCCTCATTCCCTACAATCCATGCACTCAACTCTGTGGATGAAAGGCAAAATATAACACACAGATAAAGGATACGGAAAAAAAAAAAATACTGGTTTAGATTTTGATCTCAGAACAGAGGCCAGCAATACAAATGTGGATATATTGTTAACACGTGCGCAAAGCAATAAAACGTAAATTTATCATATGGCTACCGAATTACTTTTTGGTGCAATCTGTTGGCTTAAAAGACAGGGACTTCCCTTGAATGTTATATTCTACCAAGAAGTTCATTTGTGCAACGTTTCCGTAGATTGAAATTCCTGATGTAGTAGAGGCGAAGGCCAAGCACACAACATCGTCTGAAACTTGAACGAAGGTGTTAATGGGTTTAAGTTTCACATCCGCACCAGTGAAATGTGCAGTGATTGCAGGAACCTTGAGATCAGAAGTAGCGCTATAACAAACACTCAGAAATCCACTTGGGTCCTCAGCACGCCGTCCCTCAACTTGATTGCCTACCGCTGTTGAAAGATTGGAGAAGAAATCATCTGGAACAATTGTCAAAGTTGTACCTGAATCAATGATGATGTTTCCCTCACCGGTTCCCAAAGAAGAATCACCGAATTTTATTCTCTCATTTCCAACACTCATGGCTTCTAGAGTTAGAAAGTAGAAGCTGGACATGGTTTCTGAAGATAATAATGGGGTAGATTGAACTCCAGGACCTGAAACAACAGCGTTGCTACCAAAGTTTAGTTTGCTCGAGTTTCCAGCTCGGGAGGAAAGTGGCACCAAACAGTAGGAGAATTTGCCACCGACTGAAGAACCCATTTGAGAAATAAGGGACAGTGGACCGGCTCCAAGGCCAACGATACCTGAACCTTTGTCACTGAAGGTTCCATCATTTTCGTGTCCACAACCAATGACAGTTTTAGGGAAAGACACTGGACTGCCTGTTGTGGAATCCAAAGTGATAGTATCAGAAGCAACATTTCCCATGGTGTACGATCGATCACCATAAGAATATTGGTATTGGCAAATATTACCAGAGCAAGTACTTTCATCCAGCAAGCTGCATTGCCTTGCGTCACAAGAAAAATCTCTATAAGTTTTGGAAGACTTTGGATCAAAAAGAGGATCCACTTGTTTGTAACATCTCTCGCATGGCTTGCACTGTGTCCATATCAGATCACTTCCTGTATCTGCTATACCCATAATCTTAAAAGGCGGTGTCCCCAAGGATAAACTCATGAGGTATTCACCTCTGTTGGATGTAACATCAGATTCAGCCGCTTTAGGAGAGACCGAAGCAGCAGCAATTGGATCGAAGTGGTGGACACGACTAATGGATCGACGCAAAGCATTGTTGATACGCTGGAGGTCAGTCTCTTCAGAGTTGTAGAAAGGGGACAGTGGTGAATCACGGTGGATTAGGTCCACAGTGAAGCCAACTTTGCGGGCATAGATGCAGCCAAAGCTAGAAACACACAGAAGTGCAATTGCTAGAGCAAAAGAGAGAGGAGATTGAAAAGCTGCCATTATAGGAATATTCAGCCTAGCTATAGAGACGTCGTCGAGGATGTTTGCTTGATGGATTCAAGGTGGGATCGGGCTGTATAAATATCTACAGATTTTGAGAGTAATTATTGCCTTTCTATATTTATCCGGATGCATGCAAGGAGTATTTTTGGAGTTCGTATCTTCGTATCTTGAATGGATTCGATGCATATTCGTATTTCCATTCAATGTACATCGATTCTCATCTAGTACTGATCTTCGGCTGGCATGGATTTTCCTTTTAAATCCTTTCACTTGGTTAAGAAAATCTTTAGGTGAATCGTATTTCAGTATAATTAACATTAATTTATATACATGGTAATAACCACCTTTTGCTTGAATTTGGACCATTTTCTTTCTGAGGTCTAATTAATGTAAGAATCTCTTCACCATTAATGTACTATATATCTGGTTAATTTGATTAATTTCTGAACATAGCCTCCCCCCTTTTCGAGAGGAGTAATTAACCATCGGCTAAAACCAATTTAACATTAATAGATTGTTGATTTAGCCAGATTCATGCTCGTTAACTGCACATATATTCTGTCAAGTTCAAAGAAAGAAAGCAAAATGCAAATCTTTTACTGATCCATAATTGAAGACTGTTTCTTAATTTGATGACTTTCTTTTTTTTGGGAAGGTGAATTGTATAATTAAAACTATAAACGTAGTGATTTTCTTTCCACTGAATATATTTTGTTAATTACATTTATTTTTCTTAATTATATCGTTATTTTTTTCCTCAAAAAATATATTACCTTCCAGCCCCGTACAAAATTGGAAAGAAAAGGAAGAATTGGAAGAAAAGCTTGCAAGGAATCAAGTAATATTGCAGATTTATTAATAGTTATATATTTATTAATCAAATTTTAATTGCAGATTTATTTGGGGTTTTAAGTCACAATAACTATATTAAACTGGTTATATTTTATACTATAAATTAATATGATATAACCCACCTTTCAAGAATATTATAACAAAATTATTTCTTGAAAATGGATTATTAATTATAAAAGAGATTTTTTCTCTAAAATCTTTATAAAAAATAATCTCTGAGGAGCGCGATCTACTTTTCAAGAGAGTGAATTTGCACGCCTCAACTGGTAAGTTGATCTTTTATATATATTATTGGGATATATAATTTAATAATTCATCATAAGAATTAAAGGGGTGAACTTCTAAAGGGATAAAAAAGATAATTAATCGTGAACATGTGCACCACCTAGATATAGATAACCTGCTTAGGATCTAAGTTTCTTACCAAGAACGAATTTAATCACTATATATATATCAAAGCTTATTCTAAAATATTCTTAACAATAAGATCCAAAAATAAAATAAAAAGTGAAGATGTGACCATTTATGTACGTAAACTAACAAACGAGTAAATTGTGTAGAAATATAAAGATTTAAGGAAAACATATATAGATATTAATTCTCAAAGAATTATATATATATATATATATATATATATATATATATATATATAATTATGATAATTATAAGTATTTTTATGCATGGTAATTTTATTTTTTTAATTAATTGATTTGATTTTACTTTCATGTTGATAGTAGAAAGAAAATATAAAAAAAAGGGCGATAATCTGTAATAGAAAAGCCAAGAAGAAGAGAAAAAAAGGGAGAAAATACTATAATTCCAAAAATATTTTTACGCTGATAAAGGATGCTAGGCTACCGATTTGAGAAGTAGCGTCGAACTCTTTGCTGAAATGAACAGGGGTTATGATAATATATATAAATCTTGTCAACAAAATGTGGTTCGTAATATATAACAAGGGATCCATCCATTTCGATTGGTGTGGCCAATCTTTGCCTTATATTCTCAGAACCCCAAACAAGCCCTAACCGACATCCCTCAAATAAATTAAGAAATCTCTCCATTTTTGCAAAATTCCATCAAATCCATGCTGCACAGGTTCTTATTCTTCTTGGGCTGCAGCAATTATGATCAGTACTAAATTAAGTTTGAAAAAGGGAAATAAAAAAAGCTGCAACTTTACAGCTTGTTCATTCGAATGGTCTGCTTTCGGGGAGTCCGAATCCGAATCAACATCTATGCTTTCAAGTCTCGACTCCCAAATGATTCGAGCAACCACCGAATGCCCACGTAATAAAGACCCCCGAGTGATATTTTAAGGAATAATGGGTGTTTTTTAGCACATGATTTTACGATTTTTTTTAAATATTTCTTTTGAATTTTTCATATATTAATATTTTCTGGTGGCTCGATACACAGCGTGTGCCATACATTGCACACGGAATTGGATAGAGGACACTTGTTGCTGGTGAAGAAACAATGGAGGCGTGTTACAGTATTGTTTTTAAAAATATTTTCTCTATCAAAAGCTATTACGGATTCAACAGTTCCTCCACTGGAATTAAGGGAAGACGAAGTAAAATAAAAAAGTCAAGCAACCTCAAATAAATTATATATTTATCTTCAAAAAATACGGGTGTTTATATACAGGTCTAAGATTTGTAACATCCATGAAAAAATTAAATAAAGAATTCAAACAGAATTAATAGAGTGGAGCTAGCCTTTAAAATATAGTTGCTAGAAAAATAAATGTTAAAAAAAATAAAATAATTGTTGGGAAAAGAAAAATAAATCGGAGGAGCTTCAAAAACCATGGTTTCAGTTTGTGGTTCCTTTTACTCAACTCATAGTTTTATGTGTGCGAGTCCATCATATTTTTTTAGTTCATATTACTCCATATCATATATAGTTCGTTGTATAAATATTAAAAAAATATCTTGTTTTTCTAATATGAATTTAAAAACCTATTAGATTTAAATATTTCAACATAAAAATAAAAAAATATTGTATTTCATCTTTTGAAATAACTTTTTAAATAATATTAAATTATATTATTTACAACGGTTCTAAATAGAATCATAAGATGTTCTAATTTTTTTTTCATGTATGTAATAATGTTAATTTAATTCACATCTCATATAATTGAAAAATATATTTAAAATAAAAAAGGTTCATAATAATATCATATTAAGTGAAAATGTTCTAGTAGTTATTATTTTTAAGAGTGAAGTACATTTAAATTTTAAAAGGTAATTCAATTTATGTTCCTAATATTTACTTAAATCCATTAAAAACAATTCTGTATGGTTCAAAGACTAAACAAAGTATTTTAATTACAATTATAAAAATCCATGTAAAGTTATTTGAAAATCAAACATGTTTATTTAATAAATATTCAAAAGCATTCATTTTATAAATAACTCTAAGCAATTTATAAAAAAAAATCATAAATTTGTTAGATAATAAACATATGCGAAACACATTTCAAGAAATTAGTTCGAAAGAAAAGTTGAATAAAAACAGCTTGCAAAAGAATGAATACGTGAGCAAAACATTTCATCTATCCACTCAATATATAGCTAAACATTCTTTCCTTCCTTATTAGAACATTTGATGTCCGTATGCATCAGTGGAGGTTCCCTTTGGACCCCTAGCAATATTTATCATTGCCAGAAAACAAAAGGAAACGAAGAACAATGAACTGTGGTTAAGGAATCACAATTAGGAATATAAACCATGGGTCTTGATCGCATTTACATGCTTACTTGAAATAAATTCATGAAAATTAATTGCAAGTCTTTGCATAAATGTGAGAGATCAAGAGCATGAATGCTGGAGATTGAGTAATTTTGTGGGGCAAATGAGAGGATTGAACCAAAAACAGAGACAGAAACGGTGGTGCATGAGAGTGGAGACCTTAGGAACGAGACACTGTCCAAAATCAGAATTGAAAAGCTGCATGAATGACAACGCATAAACCACAGCCTGTTTACAGACGCTTGACCATTTCTGTTCAGTTACGAGACCCCAAGTCACCCAACAGGACTTCCTTTCCACCAGAGCACAGTGCATTGATTCTGCTTTTATCAGTACCCTTTTGGACTTTTGCAAAGCTGTTTTATCTGCTCCTTTTTCCCTCTTTTCCTTGCTAGCTAGGCAATCCCTTTGGAACATGGCACTCCTGTCACAATGGCCTTACTGACATTTTAATCATCTGTATCGCGTTTTCTAATCTTACCGGTATAAAATACACTCTCCCCATCAACGCCCACTAACTCATTCACTCTCAAAACTTCTTGGCTACTCTAACAATCTAACTAAGATGGTTATTGCGAAGTATCCCTCGGTCTGCCTTCTTCTGGCCTTTGCTTTACTTCTTTGTCTTGCTGTTTCTACAGGTCAGCAAGTTTTGCATCTCATGTTATATGTTTTCTTTTAATTTCAAGTTTAACGTATTACAAACTTCTAAATTGTATGTCTCCCACCATGCAGAGTCACAATCCTATGGCCATGGAGGAAACCAGGACCAGATCAGGGTAAAGGACATATAGTGTATCTGTGATTGGGCCATGGCATTACACCACCCCTTTATTTATTTATTTCCCCTCTCATGGGTCCTAATAAATCAATAAAATGCTTTATACTTAATTTGCAGGCAGATGATGTTCAGAGCAGGTGGTGCATTGCTAAACCATCGGCATATAATTTTGAGCTTTTGCGCAACATAGATTATAGCTGTGGGCAAAATGGAGTGGACTGCGGGCAAATTCAACCAGGTGGTGGCTGCTTTCGTCCAGACACTGCCTTTGGACATGCCTCCTACGCTATGAATCTCTTCTTCAAGGCTGCAGGAAAGCACCCATGGGATTGCCATTTCAATGGTACTGGCATTGTTGTTACTCAGGACCCATGTAAGTCACCTACTGAGATTCTTGTACCTGGGCATTTTTCAAATAACGATATTTAATTTGTCCTTGTCATTGAGCAACAACTAACCAATATAAGGATGAATCTTCATGTCTTTTGCAGCCTTTGGTACCTGCACCTATCCCCTGTAATGCTAAGAGATCAGCTCGAGACAAGAAGGGTCTTCATGTTTATTAGTAGTTTGAATAATTTTTCATTAAAGGATCCAAAATTATGATTTCCCATCTTGTAATGGGTAAAAGAGAGACAATCTCGTTTTGTGAAACGACGATGAATGGTGTCAATGCATTCCTTTGACTTCGACTATCTTCTTGTTTATAATTTTAAAGTGCAGTTTTTTTCTCCTTTTGGAAACTGAAAAACATAGACTGCTCGGATCTGTTCAGGTCGAAGACAACATTTTTCGTAAAGCTTAAAGCACAAAAGTTTTCTCCACCGATTACATTTCAAAATGATGAAAATGATAGACAGGGGTCCAAAAATTTTATTATTGCATCTCAGTTGATTGGCCCATCTTTTGCTAGCAAGTAGAAAGGTGTGATGAGCATGTGTACTTGGAAAACAACTTTAAAGATATGTTTGAAATTACAGTAGCAGTTATGAAATACTTCGAAATAATGTTTTTTTTATTTTTTAAAAATTACTTTTAAGATTAGCACATTAAAACGATCTAAAAACATAAAAAAAAAATTTAATTTTGAGGGAACGCGGTTTCAACCGCGTTCCCGAACGTGTTAATCACACGATTCATTAAATACCAGATCATTAGCGATAGATGGATAAAAAAAATTGATAATGTGTTTTTTTAATTTAATTATAAACTTAAAATATGATGCATATTAAATGATATTTTTAAAAAATATTAATACGACAATATATTGAAAGATATTTTTTAAAAAATATCAAAATTATAATATATTAAATCGGCGAAGTTAATTGTCAAATATACGAATCAAAAATAAAATTATAATAACTCTATAAAAAATAAATTAAAATCATTAATCATAATCTTTAAAAATTCAATGTTGAAATAAATTTAAAAATGATAGGAAGACACATCTTTTTTACCTTCTTGTCCAAACCATAAGCAATGGTAGCGGCAGTGGGCTCATTGATAATACACGACATTCAAACAAGCATCCTTTGTGAAGCAGAGACAGTGACCACTGCATTCTTCACAGGGCTGCCAAGATAAGCCTCAGCAATCTCACGCAGCTTAACGAGCACCGTTGAAGAGACATTATAACAAATTAAGTGACAGATATTCTGCAACATATTAAAACTCGTGCATCCAACAACTGAAGCAGGATATGGTATGATAAGAAATTTGTTGTTTTTTATTGATTTTGTGCAGAGGGTTGAAGTCGGGTTATGAATACCCGAATACTTGAAACTCAATCAGGTCATGATCGGATATTAAAAACCTATACCAGTCAAGTTTCAGATTAAGTATGGATAATAATTTAAAATTTGAGTTCAAGGATGAATAATGCAAACGTATACCCATTGCCATTGTCTTTTACACAATGCGAGTTTCAGTTGTTTGATGGTTGATAACTCCAAGGAGATCATGAAATTCATCACACTGATCTCCATGTAATATGACTGAGGATTGGTACGGGCATCGAACATAACTTTCATTGTGTTCATAATCGTAGACGCCAGTTTAGGAATTTTAGGGAAGCCACCGGAACAATATGGGCATTCCTTCTTTAAGGCTTCCCCATTAAAAGCTGATGACATGATCCAGCTGATATACATTACGTGTCATCACAGAGAGAGAAACTTCACATCAGCCTGTCATATCATGCTGAAAACTGAAAGGAAAGCCATGGCAATCAAATTGCAATGCAGTACTGCACGGTATTGAAAACAGAGAGAGTACAACAGTTTGTTTCGTCCAAGAACACATTACTACATTTTTGCTGCTGCTCTACAGCTACCTCGTGCAAGCTTAACAGGCATTTGTTACTTCCATTGCCGTAAATTCAACCAAAATTATCACACTTTTTCACACCACCGACACTGGGGAAAAAAAAGACGGAAAAAAAAACCCAAATAGTAAAAGAAAGGAAAATGAATAGGGAGGGTATCGTAGTGTAGACCATGGCAGATTGCTATTGATTATAGACCAGCAGCAAGAAAACAAGTCAAATTATTCATCAAGGACCAATAAAACAGGCATCGAACTAAAGGGATATTATAAATCACTCAAGCTTGGGGCTTCTCCCATTTGAGGGGCTTGACAACCTCCCAGGTGAAGTCTGGGTCATCCCTTCCAAAATGTCCGTATGCGGCTGTCTTCAAGAACCTATTGCCACCCCTCTTGAGATCCAGGTTGATGGTCATCATTCCAGGCCTAAAGTCAAAGTTCTCCTTCACAATCTTAAGGATCTCCTTGTCAGGAATTTTTCCAGTGCCATAGGTGTCCACAAAGACAGACAAAGGCTCGGGTACACCAATAGCATAGGAGACTTGCACAATGCACCTACGAGCAAGACCATTTGCTACGATGCTCTTGGCAGCCTGCCTAACAATGTAAGCACCACTTCTATCCACCTTAGTTGGGTCCTTCCCTGAGAAAGCACCACCACCATGGGCTCCCCAGCCACCGTAGGTGTCAATAATGATCTTGCGTCCAGTGAGACCTGCATCACCATGAGGGCCACCAATAACAAAACGGCCAGATGGGTTTAGGTGGAAGATAGTTTTCTCATCAAGGTACTTCTCAGGGATGACAGGCTTAATGACATGCTCCTTTAGATCAGCAGCAATTTCATCATTTGTGACAGTCTCATCATGCTGAGTGGAGATGAGAACAGTGTGGACACGGACAGGGACCATTGCACCGTTGTCATTGTAGTATTCAACAGTAACCTGCGTCTTGCCATCAGGTCTTAGCCAAGGGCAGGTGCCATTCTTCCTAACTTCAGTGAGGCGAGCCCCGAGCTTGGTGGCAAGTACATGGCTCAAAGGCATATACTCAGGGGTCTCATCGGTGGCATAACCAAACATATGGCCCTGGTCACCAGCACCAATCTCCTCTGGCCGCTTGGTAAAGTGACCGTGGACACCCTGGGCAATATCAGGGCTCTGCTGCTCAATGTTAACCAAGACTTTGCACTTGTCAGCATCAAGACCAACATCATCAGAAATAAATCCAATGTTACGGCATGTGTCACGAACAATCTTTTCATAGTCTATCTTGCCCTTGGTGGTGATCTCTCCAAAGACCATGACCATGTTGGTCTTTGTACATGTCTCGCAAGCAACCTTGCTGTCTGGGTCCTGCTCAAGGCAAGCATCGAGCACCGCATCAGAGATCTGGTCGCATAGTTTGTCGGGGTGGCCCTCGTTCACTGACTCGGATGTGAATAGAAAGGTTTCCATTTTCTCAAGCTGCAGATCACAAAATTCACAAAAGACCTCTTAATATGGTGACATGTGGCAACTGTGTGCTTAATTACTATGGCAGGCAACATTCCATCTACGCGTAGGAATATGGGGAAGAAAGAGCCAAAAATATCCTCAAGATTGATTTAGATTCTTCGTACTTTACAAAACAAGTTAATAAGGGCATAATCCAAGTACAAGAAATGACAATCTCAAAAGTCTGTACTCTTGAAAGAGAGCAATAAAAAAGGAACAAAGAAGAAATAGATTCCTTTAGCACTGGAATGAGATAAACTCCTATAGAATTAATCACGCTTGTCAAAAACAGAAGTTAAAATAAATCGACAACCCAACAACAGATCTACCGACAGTAAAACTCAGGTATTAACAAGCTATAGTGAAAGTACCGAGCGGCAAACAAAAATATTAGCTTCACGCACAGAGTGAAATTCAGGGGTGCTTCGCACAGTTTACAACAGTTTCTTTTCTACCATTAATCAAAAGTAGAGACACCAAACGTGCCTCAATTACTTGCAGAAGTGCAAAGTTAGCTTTTTCTTGGCATAACTTGTTGATCCAATTGTACGATAGAAATGGATAAGAAACACCAGATCTAAGCTACTCACACTGAGACGATTATGATTGCGACCATAAATGGTCCATTCCAATTATATAAAAACATTTTTCGACTCTGCTGGATATATTTCTAAACACTTTTACCCCTAAGAAAACTATCAAATTGTAAATAAAAACCAGATCTTCTGCACTCTACTGCAATGTTGCAAGTAAAACACATGACAAGTTTAATCTTCCAGACATCATGTACCGCACCCACTGACATTCAAAACGAAATCTTTAAAGTCACGCGACAAGAAGAGAGCAGAGTAAACCAAACTGATTGAACTAATAGATTAAAAGACCAGCAAGTACCCAGATCTGAAACTGTCTGAACCAAGTTAGCTCAAAAACTAAAGACCACTATATTGAATTTGAAAACCAACATTAACATTCATTTTTCTAGAGTTGATAAACAAAAGCCATAAAGAGAGAGCATGAAGGCTAAATATAGATGAGAAAGTGCAACGAGATAATACCTTAGACTAGAGTAACCCGTACAGATCTAAAGAAAACCTCGAGACTTTGTCGGCCTGAGTTTGTGTTCCTAACCAGACCTCAAGATTTCTTAGGTGGTGGTGTGGTACAATAAAACGGCTTTAGTTACTCTGTATTTATAGACCAACTACCCTACCAACTGGTTACCGGATTAGGTGGTTTGGATTCTTTTAAATCTACGGAGGAATCTGTATCTTGTGGTGCTAATTACTTAAAGGGCAAAACATAGCCGTTGGATGTCAGAATTTGGGGGCTGGGTTGGTGGGAGATAAGTTGGGTATTTTTTTTTGTTTTTCATCGTCATAAAAAAAAAGTAATATATTTTAAAATATAATTAGTAAACTAGTTTGGATATTATAGTTAGTTTTATTTTTAATAAGATGCTATGCTGTTTTGATTATTAGTGTATATTTATTATTTATAATTAAATATATTATGTTTTATTTATGTGAATTGTATTTTAATAGTGGAGAATTGATTATTTATGATTGTGTGAATTATATTTTTAACAAAAAGTTTAATAGATTGTTATCATCATCTCTATTAGTGAAACAAGTGTCATAAATATAATTTACAATTTCTTAATTTTTTTTTCTGTATTATTTTTTTAAAAATATGATAATTTACTGAAACACTCCCACGTAGAGTGAGAAATTAAATTCATTTTTCAAGGCGTTGAAAACTGTGGCAGTTTTCCTTAATTACATTTGAAAAACTATATGATGCTTTTTTTTACCAGATTTTTCGTTCCGGATTCAATATGAAATCTTAAACATTTTAGTTATGGACTGAATTTCATAAAAACTGATAGTTTGGTAGAATCTAATTATATATCATACAATTTAATTTACTAAATATTAAATAAAAAAATCAAAGAATATAATAGGTTATTTGATCGTGATTCTAAGGGGATATTCAATTATGAATTTCACTAATTCAAGGGTCGAGTGTATTTTTAAATTTCTTTTATTGTTTTTTAATATTTAACATTATTCTTTAAGAAATACTGTCTTTGAAAATGAAAAAAAAAAAAAACACTATAGTCAGACCCGCCTTGGCTGGTTACTGCTAATGATTTGTTTTGTTTATTGATTGAAATAACCGGAATGACTAGTTACTCACCAACCTTAGCCGGTAGCCGGCTCAGTGACCTTGAGTCATGAGCTTGGCTCTTTAGATTCAGGTAACTGATAACGATGTGAATGGTTAATCCCACGCGCAGCATGACGCGTTACTGCATCAGCATGGAGGTTTATTGCTGGTGGTCCTCGTTCATCAGCGAAGTTTTTTTTTTTTAATTAATTAAACGCGGGTGTTCGGGTCAGCTTACGCACACCTCGACTAATCCCACGGGCCTTGAAGTTAACGACCATGTAAGCTTCCAGTGGCCATCATATGAGCAACCACATGGCTCGAACCTGAAACCACAGAGAGAGCAAACATCTTGATTTCAAGCTCTTACCACTAGGTCACTATCTAAATGGTTCATCAGCAAAGTTTTCTCTAGATAATAGATAGGCAAATGGCACCACCGTAAATGATGATGATCGAAAGACATTGCCCCGTTTATTTTGGTGGTTGTAAGGAGTTTTTTTTAAAAAATTAAATTTATTTATTATAATTTAGTTTTCTTTATTTCTTTATTTTTCCATTCCCTCATTGGATCAATGAGAATTCCTATGTAGCCCAATAAATGATGCACATAAATTAGGAAAGTTCACGTGCCAACCGTACAAATACTATATATAAATAACATGTGTGCACTCAACAAGAACAATATGATAATTGACACCTACAACGACTCAATTTTCAAAATAAGCTTAAAATAATATTAAGAAAAAAAGTTAGAATCGGTCGGGGGTTGGTAAGCGTCACCAACTTTGATATTATTATGATTTTGTTTGAAAATAAGATAGTGGTTGTTTTTTAAAGTGATTTTTATTATAAAATATATTAAAATAATATTTTTATTTTTAAAAATCATTGTGCATCAAAAAAATCTAAAAATATAAAAAATATTTTTAGATAAAAAAATAAATATTATCCTTTATTTTTTAAAATGCAACACTAAACGAGGAAAAAATCAGAAACCTGAGCTCCTTTTTCAAGTCTGGCTGTGGATGGAGTTTGGTCACCAACCAAATAGCGAGCCACTTGCTTTTATTATTTCTACATTATGATTATAAGAATAAAAAACAAGAAGAAGGAGCTCAAGCCAGTTGGGCTCAAGCCGAATGGGATTTTAGCCTTAAAAAATGAGGTGGCAACAACTAGGCAAAGTGGCAAGTACACAAAGTGGGGCAGTAGGGATTTTTTAGGGGCTAAGCGAGGTGCGGTTCACACCTAGAAAAGGCATTTACATGGAATTCCCAAAAAGGTTGGGCTCACCGATTACCGGATATTGCCTGTCGTCGGTACGGTGAGCTGACTTGTCAGGTGACAGAGACCCTTCGAAGACGTAGAACATGGCAAGAATGCGGGTGCTTTTCCTTTCCAATTACAAGTTTGGCATTTTGGCAGATTTGGGATTATACTTTACACTATATTATTTAATTGTATTATTACTGGAAGTCGGATTAATTTTTTTAAGATAAAAAAATATTTAAATATTATTAATATTTTTTAATAAAAAAAATTTAAAACCATGTAAAGTTTAACTTTATATCATCTAGTTGAATTTATGGATGAAAAAACAATCTGGATAAACTTTAAAAATATAATTTTGACTAAAAAAAATTAAGATGATTTTTTTTTAATATTAAGATAATAATATAGTGGACTGGCTTGGGTCAACATATCAAATCCACGACTCAGGTTTTCAGACTATGAAGACCCTATAAAAAACAAATCAAAACAAATTATAAAACTTAATTCTCAATAAACTCAATGTTAAGTGATAAAATTGAAGAAAAAAATCAATCACAAAAGAGAACTAAAAAAGAGACCCAAGTTAACCTGTCAAACCGCGACCCGGTTCATTAGACCGAGATAACACCATAGAAAGCAAATCAAAATAAATTATGAAGTGTAATTCTCATTCAATGTAGTGTTGAAGGATAAGATTAAAAAAAAAATCAATTAAGAAAAGAATATAAAAAACAAACCGATTCAATCTGTTAAACCCATAAAGAGCAAATCAAAATAAATTATGAAGTTCAATTCTCAATCGACCTTGTCGGACCTAATATTGGACAATGAAATTTGTAAGAATTTCAATTAAAAAATGAGAAAAAAATAAGTCAAGTCAATGTGGGTTAATTAACTCATTAAGCATAATTCTTGGGTCATGAGGCCGGGATAACCCAGTAAAAGGCAAACTAAAATAAATCATGAAATCTAATTCCAATCAAACACGATATTAAATGATGAAATTGAAAAAAAAATCAAGAAAAAAACAAGTAAATTGTATTAACTTGCCAAACTTGCAACTTGGATCATGAGATGATAACAACTTAATATAAAGCAAATCCAATGTTGAAGGATTTATGACTCGGGTCATGAGACTAAAAAATCTTTTAAAAATAAAATAAAAAACGACCTAATTTAATCGGCGTTAAAATGCCAAACCCCGCGATCTTAATCATGAGGTCAATATATTCTAATGAAAAGCAAATCAAAACACATTACGAAGTTTAATTTCTAACTGATCCAATATTAAATGATGAAATTAAAAAAAGACAAAAAATGACTCAAGTCAACTCAGATTAACACGTTAAATATTATATCCGGGTTATGAGGTTGTAATAACCTAATATAAAGCAAACAAAACAAATCATGTACCCTAATTCACAATCAACTCGATATTAAAGGATGAAATTAAAAAATAAAAATTAACTAAGAAAAAACCCGAGTCAATCGGGTTAATCTGTTAAACCCGTGATCTGTCATGAAAGTGAGATAACCAAATAAAAAAAACAAATCTAGTATTAAATGATGAAATTAAAAAAAAACATTAATTGAAAAAAATCAAAGAAAAAAAAACAAAACACGAGTATAACGAATAGTATTTTATAAAGAGTTTGTGAAGAGGTGTGTAGTAAAAAGTAAAAACCCTTCTTCAATTAAAAAATATACAAAAATAATTCAAGTCAACTCATATTAATCCGTTAAGCACTGTTTTTAAGTCATGAGGTTAAAATAACTTATGAGGTTAAAATAACATAATAAAAAACAAATAACATAAATCATGAAACTTATTTATTAATCAATCCAATATATTAATTAACCAAATACTTTCAAATATATAAATAGAATAAAATATAATCCATACTACACTATGAAATATAAACAAATGTAGCAATTTTCAGAAAACAAAATATTTTTTAAAGATGGTATATTTAGGGAAATGCCAGAGTTCCTAACTATGGTTTCGGTATTTTTTTTTGTTTTGCTATTAAAAAAAAAAACTATCTGTGCTAGTTTTCTCATTTTATTTTTAAATATGTTAATTTTAAAAAATTCCAAAAATTCAAGGGGGTTGGTAGAGAAAAAAGAAGCATCAGATGAAACCCATTAATCAAAGAGTGAAAAAATAATAATAATAAAAAAGAAGAAGCATTATGCAATGACGTGGGAAAGATTAAGCTAGTTGGAAAACATGATGATGATGACGTGTTCGTGGATGTCTCTTGCTTTTTGTTGTCTTTAATTAGAGAGTGGATTCAATTGATTAGTCACTCTAATTATTCCTAAACATCCTTTCCGCAATAATGTATCATTATTTTAACACTTTAATTGATGTGTCCATTGCACCCATAGGCCATAGTGTATTAAGGACAAAATGTCTACCTACTCCTAAAAAAAATATATTTTTGACATCAGTATATCAAAAATATCAGAAAATACTAAAAAAATATTAATTTAAAGTAAAAAAAATTATTATTTCTTAAAACACTTTTAAAACACAAAAATAAACAAAGCTAATATCCAAGCAACCAAATTTATATTTAAAGCTTTTATTATATTAGTAAATTCGTGTGACACAAAGGTGCTAAGTGCATGCTTTTTTTGGTCATGTTCTTTGTTGTTTTTTAAAGTATTTTGAAATATCAAATTGATTTTTTTAGTATTTTTATAGTTTTAATGTGTTACTATTAAAAAATCTAAAAAAAATTATTTTTAAATATTTTCAAATGAAAATTATTTTAAAACAATATCATACATACAATAAGAATATATTGCTTCTTTTCCGTGACTAGCTAGAAATTAAAATTTTTTAGATCTTTTTATATTCCATGTACTAATCAATGATGGAAAAATCAAAGCACTGACTTTTCTACTAGCAAAGCCAAGAAGGCAATTACTAGATGTCTCCATCCCCATGGCGGATTAGGTCCCTCAGGTGGGTGGGAGTCTCATGTTAATATTAATAAAATGTAAATTATTAATAACAAGGAAAAGTAGTTCTTCAAAGTATACGAAAGTATGCAAGTGTACTGCCATTTATATTTTATATTCAATTTAGTATTTAATTTTTTAT
>Ga0307510_10001265_pt1 | contig 27520 bp, 26 predicted proteins | sample 12_EM_MG_FD_207224 | JGI IMG/M metagenome (GOLD analysis project Ga0307510, IMG submission 207224) | Populus trichocarpa ectomycorrhiza microbial communities from riparian zone in the Pacific Northwest, United States - 12_EM | ecosystem: Host-associated > Plants > Roots > Unclassified | place... | reverse complement strand
GTACCCGCATCACGTCGCACTTAGCCAAAATTATGCAGTTCCGGCATTGGCGACCCTTGTTTTCCACTGCCCGAGGCATGGGTACTCTTGGCGCTTTCTGTGTCAGTTTCAGCTTCAGGAACTGGCGTCTCTTGAGCCACGTCCTCGTTTGACTTGGACTTTCCCTTCTTCCCGATGCTTGCCTGGCGCCCGGCAACCGTAATATCGTCGCCGAAAACGCGCAGGCTCAACGCGCTGAGGGTGGCCAGGCGTCAACGCTACTGCCCCATTTCCACAAGTGTTGTAGCGCATGATAAGCCTACCTTTTGGCCTTCTTATCGATCATGAGCGAAACGGATGAGTTCGACTTCCAGATGGGCACGACGAGGTCATGTGTCAGGCTGCGTCGAACATTCCTTATCAGAGGTCTTGATGGGGCAATAATAGCCAAGACAAAACGCACGATGCCCCATCAACGCCACCGGCTCTGAATCGGACAACATGGCTTCCAAGCGCTAACATGTAGCCCCGATAAGTCAGCGGCTGCAGAAGACGTCATGCAGAAGGGTGCTCACGCACGTCTGCTACCAACGACTCGCCGGAACGCCTCGTCAAAGGTACTCAGCAACGGGTAGTACGCCTCGAGGAGGGTGCGCAGAGCTGGTATACCCGTGTCGAGGATAGTCTCAGGGTCGATGTACGGTAGCACAACGGGTAGGCCCTCGTTCAACAGTCGAAACCGAGGTATCTTTTCATCGCCCTCTTCTGCGCCGCCGTTGCCGCCGCCGCCACGACCGAATCCGCTCTCTTGCCTCGTGAATATCTTTGTCCCTGCTGTCATGACCCGTATGCGCTTGTAGTCGTTCGCAGACAGGACGGCGTGCACGAGGTCGTTCGTGAGGTAAAGTGACCGGGCTGGCTCCCCCGCAGGGTTGCGCACGAGCAAGTTTGAGGAGGGAAAATCGGGCGCTAGAGAGAATTGTAGCCTGTGAAAGCCACCCCAGTTAAGCGTATCTTCCAAGGGCTACCGAAGAAAACCAAGGAAAGGACTTGCTTGCATTGTTCAACGGTTGGATCGTTAGAGGGTACGAAAGTATATGGCATTTCTTTGAAAACATAGTTTTCGCTGTCTGGCTGTTTTTGTTTCTGAGCCTCATCTTGTGCTGCCGAACTGGTCTCGACCGGAGGTGTGCTAGAGGGTGTAGGTTCTGCAGCAGGGGGTACGAAAGTCAGTGCCCATGGTAAATCTGCCGGAGATAAGTACTACGTTTCGGCGTCGAAAACTCAGTTGCAGATGCTGCCAAAGCACCCTTGTCACCATCACGGCGTGCTTTTTTGGTATCTGGCGCCTCTGATACGCCCTCGGCTGTACGTTTTCCTTCTCTAATACAGGAAATTGAGTTCATGCAGGCAGAAAGAGGCGCGGATATACTTTGATGCAGCCGGCGATCGCCTGTGTTGGAATACGGCGACGAAGAACCCTCCCGTGTCTTGAAGGTGCGGATATATGCGTATACTGCCTTCCATTCAGGGCCAATATCCAATTCCCAAGCTGATTTGAACTCACCACCGATCCAAGCCGAGTTCTTCCGCTGGTGGCCAATGACTCCGTGAGAGACGCGCTGTACCCTTTCCACCAGGAAGCGAATTGAGATAGTGTTCATGTGTCTCGAAGAATTGTAGATCACGGCCGATCGTTGGGAGCCATTTTGTCAGGCCAGGGCGGCGAACGAGGGACGGCAGCGATTCCGATACGTCGACCAGCTCGAAACCTGAACGGACATATGAGATACTCAGTAAAAAGACACAGGCAAAAACATACCAGGGACAGTCCTGAGCGCCTCCGCCACCACTGCTTCGTTCTCCACTGGATTCAAGGAACAGGTCGAATACACTATCTTACCTCCCGGACGCAACATGCGCATAGCGCGCTGCAGGATACGGAGCTGAAGACTAGAAGCGCCGTCTTGATTTTCTCATGATACGCGAACCAAGATTGAAACACACCTATGCAAGCCGTTCGCCTCCATAGGATTCCACTTCTTCCAGATGCCGACATTCTTTCGAATTGTGCCATCTCCGCTGCAGGGTACATCGCATAAGATGCGGTCAAAGAGTAGATTTGAAGGCCGAGCCTTTCGTCCAGATGAAGCCGCGGTGTTCTCGGGCGGAAGAGAGAGAGTTGGGAAGATGGATGCATCGACGTTGGTGACCAGGAATGCCGGGCTTGGAAGGCGCGCAGTTTGGTGTATAAGCAAGTGGGTGCGCTTGTAGTCGCTATCGTTGGCTATGAGCAAGCCCGAGGGTATGCATGACTCGAGCATGGATGGAGAAGAGTGCAGTGACTCGAGGAGCTGGGACGTCTGCGCGGGATGTCATCATGCGTGGATTTAGGGATAACGGCCAATCGGGCGTACTTTTGATCCTGGTGCGGCGCACATGTCCAAGACAACATGGTGTGGTTCAACATCAAGGAAAAGTGGAGGGAGCATAGACACGGCTTCTTGGCGAGTGATGTTCCCCTATGAGGAGGAATCAAGGCTACGGCTTTGAGATTGGTTGGTGAGACGTACCACTTCTGTCTCGAAGACCAAGAAGGAATGAAACTTTTTGAATTCGGGCGATCTACGCAGGGCTTTCTTGGGTACATTGAGCTGCCAGGCGAGGCCGTTGGGATACCTCATCGGCAAGTAGTCGACGGGACGAATTGGCTTCAGCCTGAGCTTGTGCTTACCATGGAAGGGCCAGGGGTGGGGGAATAGGTTGATCCTCGAAGAGGACACCAGTGAGATGCGGAATGTAGGTTTTCTCCACCACGGAGGTGAGTACAGACGCCGTCCTGTTGAGGAGCGTCATGACCAAGAGCACGGGTGGCCAAAATGCAGGCAGACGTACTCGCGAGTACCAGAGATCCGGAAGGTTGACGGTAGGGGATCTCTGCAGGTGTCTAACAATGTACGCCACTCATCATCGTCCATTTCGAGCTGCTTCCTGTAGTACGTCTCGAATTTCTGGTTGTTCATGTCAGACTTTTGGAGGAGGTCGTCGCGTTTGTCATTGTCAGGATTGGTGGTCATAGGACTGCCTTTTCTAGCTCTGCCCCTCTTCGTCTTACGAGGATCTTGCTTCAGAACAAGGTAAGCAAACGATTTATTCAATAACGAGATGTGTAACGAACCTTTGTACGAGCCATTATGCTTGGGAGTCCACAAAAAGAAGGACAGTTACCCATTTTGTTTATCAGTGACACGCTTCTCAAAGTGATGTTCTCACGGTCAGATGTCTGCCCTTCAATCACGCATCGACGACGCCTTTTACCGCGCACTTTCAAACGCTTCATCTCGACCTGTCCCTACAAAGGATGCCCCAGGAGGATTCGTTTTGGACAACGACGACGAACTCCCTGGCGGTTTCTTACCTCCCTCTCCTCCCGCCATCACGCTTCAAAGCAGGGTTGGATCAGGAGACGACCAACCTTCTTACATCCCCCTATCGCGTATTCCATATGCCCTTCAGCTCCTAGATCTCCCCCCAGACGACGAGGAAGTCCTTTCCGTCTTCCACAACGCGGCGACCGGCTGGGGCGATGACCAGCCTTCATCCCGGCGGGCTATACGCGAGCGCAGTTCTACGGCCACAAGTGATCACAATGACATTGCTGAGGAACGTGTCAGTTTGAAAGACTGGAGAGCCGTGTGCAACGCCCTCATGGACGACGTAGGAGACGATGAAGATAACCTGGAAGGCAGTGGCATCGATGATGACGGGGATCCTGACGTCGCAGGTGAATGCCCATCATCCGAACTAGAGGAGTCCTCCGGCGGATCCTCAGATGAGTATCGCATAACCAACACCAGATCGCGGAAAGGGTCGCGCAAGTCGGTGTCAGCTGCAATCCCTGGCCCGACTCGGAAGACTCGTGCGAAGAAAACCCAGTCGGGAGCTGCGCGACGGCGATCCTCACCGTCTCGAACCACAGACGCGGACATCACCCCCCGACAGAGAAGTGAATGCCTGCGGACGTTCTTGCTCTTCTTCCCTGGCGTGCCGGAAGAGGTGGCCAGGTGCAGGCGTCTCGGCGTGCGTGAGGTGAATGCTGCTGCTACCGTGTTGAACGAGAAAATAAAGACGGAAGAGGTTTGTCCGCTGATTCTTGGTTGTTGTACGATAGGCAGGATGACTCTCTGCAGATAATAGAGATGCTCGAAGCTTTCTCGACTTCACCGGACAAGACTATGAGCCTCTCCGATTTCGAAAAGATGATGATGGCCACTCGGCTCGCGTGATCAATGAAGCGCACATTAAACGAAGACCCACATATCCTGAAGTTGCATCGTCAATAACCTTCAGCCTTCAGCCTTAGTGCTCCACATACAATGTTGCAAGAGGGGATAGTGTATCGTAGCGATGTCGTGCGTACAATCCCCGTTCCGTAAGAGAGGCATTAGACACACTTTTCGTATGTCATAAGTTGCTAATGATGACCAGCAACAATCTACGATCAGCTTCAAGTAAAGACAATGACTGAATGTGCGTGGAAGTGACAATCTGGATCGATCTCAGGTGTGCGGCTTACGCAAGAGCACAAGGTACATGAAGTGTATTGGCTAGGATGAGGCAATGTGCACGTTTGGGAGAGAATCGCTTTTTCGTCCTCGCGAAATCAAGGAAGGTATAGGACATATAGGACAGGAATTTGAACGGAATATAAAGGACGTAATCATAATAAGAGTTATGATGGACGCAGTGGGTATTTTGGATATTGATTTTCACGCGTATGAGGCAGGTGGTATCGCTATAGTCCATGAAGGATAGTGACACCCTGTGGCTAGTTGAGTCGAGAGAAGGACGACGGAGCAGGTAGACCACGCTAAGATATATTGATCGTGTTTACCTGTCACAAACAGTGCGTACATCGCCTGTAGAAAATAATGGCATTACTGCCAGTTCTCTCCAAATCGTGCGGCGGTTTTCGTACAGCGCGTCAACAACAATGTCCAGCGGGCTATTTAAATGTCGGATCGTCACATTTGCTAGCCCAAGAGTATGTCAAAGGCAGCTGCAGTACCTTTGAGGAACCGAGTTGAGCTCGGCATGCTGCTAATTCAGCAGCACAGCATCCAGCGTTGGACTGGCTTCGCCTCTTGACTTTTCCGTTAAGCGTAGCTCGACATAGGTTTTGTACTTGTCAGTTCCCACGTGGCAGATCGCACAGGTATACAATAGCGAAACGCTACGAGGATATTGGTGCGGGATCTACGGTATTGGGTTTGAATACTCGCATGGTATCGAAAAAAAGTATCGGCTCTCCGTTATCGACGCTGGGTCGAACGAGGACACACGGATTACCATTAGAGCATGTATGATAGTGCCCGGAATCCTTCTATCGTCCATCTTCAAAACATAATGGGTGTCTGGGTTCTGACTTTCAAGCGAGAGTAGCAAAACCGATGCGGCTATTGCCAACATCCCAAGCACTGTAGATGTTCTGGAGGAAGACGTCTCCGAGAATCCAAAAGGCTACGTTATAGTAGGTTAGCTTTTGTTGGCTTGGAAGCAACGAAGGAACTCACTTCCGGTCAGAGTCGAATCTGACGCTGCGCCAGCGACGCAGGTACTAGAGCCCTGGGAGACAGGACCGAGATTGAATGAAGCAGGGGAAATGCTGACGATCTTTCCCCCTACGTTGATAGATATTGGAGTGTTGAAGCTGCAAGGTACTAATATGTCGAAGATAAATACATGTCCTAGGTAGACTAGCTGTGCTCCACAACGCACCCGTGTAAATGCCGGGACCAATCTGCGGTGCCGATTTGGCACCACTGATCGGCTTAAAAAGCTTCGCGATGCTGTCCGGGTCACCGACGATCTGTGTGGTTCCAGTGTCGAATATAGCTGCTGTTCCTCCGACTGCGGTTTGTCCGTTCACAGAGATACTGTTGAAAGACGCTTGCCAGTAACCCTAATCGACGAATGATTTATCAGCGCTTGCGAGTGATCAGTGCTTTCATGTCATTACTGACCTCATTAGTTAAAGGGACCCAGGTGAAATCACCAGTGTAGAGGGCGCTGTTTGTCCCGCCGAGGAAGAGTTCAGAACCGGAAGTAGCAAACTTGAATCCGAAGACTGGAGATGTTAAGACGCCTTGGGAGATGAGAGTTTGGAACACGGGGGGTGCATTATAGACTGATATGGACTGGAAGGCCATGCCCATCAGGCCATCAGCTGGGAAATTGCTGCTCTCAAAGCCCGAGGAGTACTGTGTTGCAGCTCCCAGCGTCTGCGTATTAGCCTTGATATGGCACGTCAGCGTAAAGGTATGGGAAGAACGGTGGGGCGTTTCTACACACCGCCAGGCCTGCAATGTGGACGACATCAGTATATTGCTCGCCACGGACGGAGGAGCCATCCCCAAAACCAAGCGTAAATGTCTGCCTGAGATCTTGCGCACTTGAGCTTGCGTTCGGGACATACACTTTGTGCCCTGAGCAACTCGACCCACACCTTGGAGAGGGCAGGAAGAGATCGCTACTGCCAGTATCAAAGTCCACTGTATATTTCAATCGTCAAGCAGTGGCTTTGACCGGCATACGCTAGGGACCACGTACCAGTGAAAGAGACGGGTGGTGTGCCGACAGAGATAGTACCATACCACAACTGTTCGTCGCCATCAGTCAACGGGTCGTTGCCAGTGTCGCGCTTGTGGGGACTATTGACACTTCCAGAAAGAGGGTGTGCCAAGCCGGTATTCCTCTCGTATGCTACAAAACCTCTATTGATTTTCCTGTGAGTGTGATCAAATAGCTCAGTGACTAGAGCGACCAGCGAAGCAACGAATGGCTTACGCGACAGAGCGTCTGATCCCGTTCTGCAGCGTAGAGGTGACAACGACGCTATTATTAAGGCCACGCTTATTGATAGAGACTGCGACACCGAGAGAAGGGGGGGAGTTGGTCAGCGGGACGGCTGCGGTAAGGAAAGGGAGTGTGGCAAGAACGAATGCAGGGGAGAAGTACATATCAGTCAAGGCTCTGAAGGTTTTGGGAGCCTACTAAGCGTCCCCAAAAAACCAGAAACGTTGAGGGTCATCCGGGGTGTGCTTGAGGCTTTATATTCGTAGAGGAGATGATTCGTTGGGTAATGTCTGTGAGAGAGATGCAGATGGGAAAGGAAGTACTACCCGTCCATGAGTGAAAGCACTGCAACTACTGCATCGGATATACGAGTCCACTGCGGTATTTCCAAGAGACGAACAAGAACGGATTAAGACCACGCGGTCGGTCGATGGGCCATTTCATTTTCACGTGTTGAACGAAGTACAGTCATAATCATGGGGAAATGGCAAAGAACCGGTGCTGGTGACGAACGACAAGACAGCGTGAATGTCTGAGATACCCTGGGCGATGGATGCATAGGGACCGCATGCCAGTGGGACGATGCCAATGATCATAGAAGTGGGCATGACATCTATGCATTGAAAAGATGGTAGTGTCTGTCAAACATACCCGCTTGGAAACGGGAATCTCTGAACCGGAGTCATCTCGCAGTCACAGGGGGTCTGAATTCGCAAAATTCAGCGATTCCTCTAGTAAACGAATCTCACGGAGAGTCCTAAGGAGTGATTCGCCAACCCACGACCCATCTACAACCGGTGGGCTGTACGTCCCCCAGCAACAAATTCCAGCCAAGGAACCGAGTCCTGTCGAATAATAGATGACCCTTAACCATATAGGCTCCAGGTGCCATCATTCGAATCCCAAACTCTACCGGTCGGTCTTGCAAGAAAGGCGTGATTTATGGTACCGGTATCATGTTCAATGGTAGGAAGACAGTGAAGCCCATGGTCCTCCACGATTACGAAAGGGACGGGAATATAGATTGTGCGTGCCAGAGGCACTTCTTTTGGCTGTTGCTATGTTTTGGTACGGACCACATGCGGGTAAAATGGTTTGAAGGAGGTTGAAACAGAATTGCAAACGCGTGGACAGCGCTTCTAGAATGTCGAGCCGTCGCCAGTACGACACAGGAACGAACATGATAGCCATATCACTCGTGATGGGGATTGCTGACAACGGCCACATTGAACGCGAGGGGCAAGACGATATCCAGCCTTTACACGTGATCGGAACTGAACACCGGGGTTACGTTATGCACTGGTACCTCGGATCCGAGGACACTGCTACTGCCACCTCTTTCTCTTCAAGGTGCTATGTAGAGCATTTGCGCGAGGGACTGATTTTTGCCGTTCAGATCAAGGATGAAGGGACCATGCATCAGTCATGCATCGATTCATTTATTGTGAACGTGTAGGGGGAGGGGAGCATGATATCAATCCGAAAGCTCAGGGATACCCAAGCACTCAGCTGTGCGAACCTACAGTATAGACAGGCGACATCCCGGTGTAGCCAGGGAAGCTGCGTGGCGAGATGTGCAGGCAGACCGCGCCGGGATACATGGATTTCTCTGAGTCAGCGGGTGCGCCGCATGAAGAAACCAACGACATTACTACGAGCCCTATCCTATCAGACTGGACTGGCATATGAGTGGTACGTGACCGTGTGGTATGGCCTTCGGCCAGCTCGTATCACTGTACGCGTTTATCAGTGAAAAGACAATTCATGGCACGGGCTCCAAAGTGTTGGGCACGTCCTACCGTGATAGCGCCTCAACGGCAATGTGCCATTGGCAAACTCGAATGGCTGGGTCGCCAGCACGAGAGTACGCCAGGGTGGCTCTACCGTACTGTAACACCGCAGGAGCTGAGGTGGGCTCAACATGCGCTTCTAGTCAGTGACTATTCTGTAGCACCCACAGGTAAGACCGGCTTCGCACCTTGACTCGGACTTTTCCGATAAGTGAATAAATAGGTCTCAGTTCCCGCACAGCAGATATACAATAGCTGGACACTGCAAGGACATTGGTACAGGGTCATCTACTCGGCTATATATTGATCAAGTGAGCATTTCTATTTGCACGAGGTTGGCCCTATTGTCGGTGCTGGTAAGTCGTAGCGTCGCGTCGCGTCGACCGAGGGCACCCATATTACCATTCGAGCGTATTTGATAGTGCTGTGAATCCTCACGCGCCATATTTGTTGGTCAGTCCAAGCGACACGAGCGCAAATTCGGCAGCCGAGTGGAACAAAGTCGTGTCCCTTGCGAATGCCGCACCACCGACTAGCACTAGTTCGACATCAAGCTCCGCCGCGGCCAAGCCAACTGGGACGGCAAGGTCTTCATCGAACAACAATACCGCATCCTCGTCCACGGCTGAGAATGGAGCCATCGCTGTGGCCGCACCACGCGGCCTTCTTGGTGGTCTTGTGGGCGCGGCTATGTTGGCCTGCGCTGTAGTGCTGTTCTAGAGCTGAATGCCGTTCTTGTCTGTCGGCTGGTCCTGCCACACGGCACGGAACACTCATTGCTTTCCAACTTTATGCGAATCTAGTTCCGCGAGACACTTTCCCTTTTTTTATTTCTTCTTATAAGTTAGTCCTTGTTGCTCGAATGAATTAGAACCTTTTTTATTATTATAAACAAGTGAATTCTAAATTCTATCTCCCTTTTACAGACAGACTCGAAATGGAGGGTAATATAAGGAGTCACAGTTCCGATTTTCAAGCGAGAGTAGCAAAACCAATGCGGCTATTGCTAACATCCCAAGCACTGTAGGCGTTCTGGAGGAAGACGTCTCCGAGGATCCAAAAGTCTACGTTATACGTCAGCTTTGTTTGCATTTGAAGCAATGAACCAACTCACCTCTGGCGACAGTCGAGTCCGACGCTGCGCCAGCAACGCAATCATTAGAGCCCTGGGAGACAGGTCCGAGATTGAAAGAAGCAGGGGAAATGCTGATGGTCTTTCCCCCTACGTCAACAGAGATTGGAGTGTCGGAGTTGCAAGGTACTAATATGTCGAAGATGAATACGTATTCTTGGCCGACTAGCTGTGCTCGACAACGCACTTGTGTAAAAGCCGGAACCAATTTCCGGTGCCGATCTGGCACCAGGGATCTGGTTAAAAAGTGCCGCGATGCCGTCCGGGTCACCGACGATCTGTTTGTTTCCAATGTCGAAGATAGCCGCTGTTCTTCCGAGTACGGTTCGTCCGTTCACAGAGATACTATTGAACGATGCTTGCCAGAAACCCTAATCAACGAATAATTTATCAGCGCTTGCAAGTAATCAAAGCTTTCATGTCATTACAGACCTCATTAGTCAAAGGGACCCAGGTGAAATTACCAGTGTAAAGGGCGCTGTTTGACCCGCCGAGGAAGAGCTCAGAACCGGAAGTAGCAAGCTTGAATCCGAAGACTGGAGAGTCTAAGACGCCTTCGGAGATGAGAGTTTGGAACACGGGGGGTGCATTATAGACTGATATGGACTGGAAGGCCATGCCCATCAGGCCATCAGCTGGGAAATTGCTGCTCTCAAAGCCCGAGGAGTACTTTGTTGCAGCTCCCAGCGTCTGCGTATTAGCCTTGGTATGGCACGTCAGGGTGAAGGGACGAGAAGGAGGGTGGGGGTGTTTCTACATACCGTCAGGCCTGCAATTTGGACGACATCAGAATATAGATCTCCGCTGGCGGAAGAGCCATCCCCGAGAGAGAGTTCAAACGGCTTCCCGAGATCTTGCGAAGTTGAACTTGCAGACGGATCATACGTTGTGTGCCCTTCGCAACCCGAACTACAATTTACAGAGGGCAGGAAGAGATCGCTACTGCCAGTATCGAAAGCCACTGTATATTCAATCGTCAAGCAGTGGCTTTGACCGCCATGCGCTAGGAACATCGTACCAGTGAAATCGACGGGCGGTGTGCCGACAGAGATGGCACCATACCACAACTGCTCTTTGTCATCAGTCAACGGCTCGCTGCCGGTGGCGCGCCTGTGCGGACTGTTGACACTCCTAGAAAGAGGGTGTGCCACACCAGTATTCCTCTCGTATGCGATAAAACCTCTATTGATTTTTCTGTGAGTGTGATCAATAACTCAGTGACTAGAACGACCAGCGAAGCAATGAATCGCTTACGCGACAGAGCGTCTGATCCCGTTCTGCAACGTAGACGTGTCGACGATGCCATTATCAAGGCCACTACGCTTATTGATAGAGACCGCAACACCGAGAGAAGAAGGGGAGTTGGTCAGCGGGACGGCTGCGGTGAGAAAAGGGAGTGTGGCAAGAATGAATGGAGGGGAGAAGTACATGTCAGTCAAGGCTTTGAAGGTTTTGGGAGCCTACTAAGCGCCCCGAAAAGACTAGAAACCTTGTGGGACATCCGAAGTGTGCTTGAGGCTTTATATTCGTGGAGGAGACGATTTGTAGGGTAATTCATTTTCATGTTGAACGGATGGTACATGCGCTAGCCTCAGAAACGAGCTCCACCGTGACAAGCGGTCGCTTATCACTGCCGACCACGTGACGTCTCCAGATGCTCCCGCCAACCTCTCAAAGACCGCGGATTGCCCGACGCCACGAATGCGCGCCACCTCGATGGCCGTCATTCCACGTCACGCACCACGTGCACGGCCCCTCAACGTTGTTCTTGAGATACGCATCTTACTATATATAGGTTCATTCGACCCTCTTTCGGTCCTCGACCTCCCGCGCCCCAGCTTTCCCTTAGCCTTGCCATCAAACCACATCACATCCTCTTCGACCCTGCGCCTGCCGTCTCGCTCCAGGATACAACCACTTACCCTCCTTCAATGACGCCGATTCTCCTATCAATGCCGCCGCGCAGGTCTGTTGCTGGCAAGACCGACTTCACACTCTTTCTCTTCCTTCTCACTTTTTCCTCTACTCATTCTCCGTGTAGCGTACTTGGTCCCACTGCCTTGGACTCGCCTATAAATACCCCCTCGCCAAAGCTAGGCAATAGCTGTCCCATTTTCCTCTCTTGCTTGCATGCTTTTTGACTCTCGCCTGACCAATAGATGACAAACCGAGCCAACGAGCTATCGTTCATCTTCCTGTTTCGTGATTCGTACGTTCCCATTCCCTCACCGTCTTATCAAACTCACACACGTAAGCCAACTGTCTACGTTACATGACGGGGAAATGGCAAAGAGTTGATGTTCTTCCCCACTACGACAAACAAATTGGAGTGTTGAGTTACAAAGTTCTGAGATGTCGAAGATAAACATGGCTCTCGGACCTAGCTAGTGTTTTAAAAGGACCGACCCAAATACCGAAGGCCGGGGTCACCAACGATCTCTGTAGTTCCAGTGTCGAAGATAGTTTCTGTTTTCCAGGTAGGGTCTGTCCATCCACAGAGATACTGTTGAAAGATGCGTGCCAGTAACCTTGATCGAAGAAAGAATTATCAGGGCTTGCAGGTATCAATACTGTCGGGCCACAGCAGACCTCATTGGTCAAACGAACCCAGGTGAAATCGCCAGTTTAGAGTGCTCTGTTTGTGCCACCGAGGAAGAGCTCAGATCCAGAAGCAGCGAACTTGAAATCAAAGACCGGAGATGTCATGGCCTTCGGAGACGAGAGTCTGGAACATGGGGGAAGTGTCATAGAACGATAAGGACTGGGAGGCCATGCCCATCAGGCCCTCAGCCAGGAACCGGCTGCTCTCAAAGCCCGAAGGATACTGGTATGCTGCTCCCAGCGTCTGGTCATTAGCCTTGGTGTGGAATGTCGGCGCAAGGGAGCGGGAAGAAAAGTGTTTTCTCTATACCGCCAGGCCTGCAATGTGAATTACATCAATGTATTGCTCGCGCCAACGAAAGTGCCGCCTTCGAAAATAGATATGAACCGCTGCCCGGGACCTCACGCAGCCGAACTTGCATTCGGGGCATACGCTTTATTCCCTGAGTAGCTCGATCCCCACTTCGACGAGGGTAAGAAAAAATCGCTACTGCAGGGCATCAAAGTCCACTGTATGAACAAGTGTCAAGCAGCGCCTATAACCGCCATGTAGGAACACCGCGCCGGTGAAAGAGACAGGTGGTGTGCTGACGGAGGTGGTACTATACCATAACTCGCCATCGGTCAGCGAGCCACTAACTTACCAGCCACCGCCTATACGGACTGCTGATACAGACAAAAAGAAGGCAGTGCCGTGTCAGTATTCCTCTCGCATGCCACAAATCCTCTATCGACTTTCCTGTGGGTGTGCTCAATAAGTAGATGACTGTGGGCAACAAGCGAAGCTACGAAGCGCGTACACGACAGAGCGTGTAATCCCGTTTTGCAACCTAGCAGTGTCGGTGGCACCATTATTGAGGCTCCAACGCTTGTGTATAGGGACTGCAACACCGCGAGAAGAGGAGTCGGTCGGCGGGAACGCTGATGCAAGAAAAGGGAGTATGGTGAGAATGAGGGCGGAGAGAAGTACGTGTCGGCCAAGGCTTCGAAAAGTTTGGGGTGTCCCAAAATAGTATGGAAACCTCGGGAATCTGGGATTCTCGATGAGCCCTATATGTGTAGAGGCGATTTCAGTAAGGTTGGAATGTCATGGTGTATGTGTTGCGCGGTCAAGTGGGAAAGGCTAGTCCATGTATGAAATCAACCACTACACCTGACATACCAACCCACCACTGGCACGGTGTCCTCAAGAGAAGAAAAAGAACAGATTAAGAACCATACGGTCCGTTGATAGTGAGATGGATGAGAAAGTGGCCTGGATGTCTGAGATACTCTGAACAATGGATGCAGCATGGGATGATGACAACGACCGTGATAGTGGACATGGCACGCATACCAGTGCACTGTGGTTATTTCTGTCGAGCATACCGTTTCACAGATGGATACCTCCGAACGGCATCAGCGTATGGTTACAGCGGGTCTAGAATTCGCAAAGTTCAGCTATCCTTCCAGTAGGTAGACCTCGCGAAAAGTCTTGTACGATCCGCGGACCAAGGGCCATTTACACTACCTTGCCCATTTACGATTGGAGCTGGATCCCAGTCAGGGAACAGGGACGCGTCGAATATCAGACGGCGATTTTCAGTCCAGCCATCATTCGAACTCCCAACTCCATCAATCGACCTGGCAAGAAACGGTGATTTGCAACACCTGCTGCGGTGAAACAGCAGGGGACGGGAATGTGCATGATTCGCCGTGCTTGTATAATTACTAGAAGTAAACGGCCGCCGAGATATGAGTATTGTACCTGTTGCTGACTCCTGGCCCTGGTGGGTCGGGTGAACCGTTTTCGAGGGAAAGTTGAAAACAGAATTGCAAATCGCGGAGAGCGCCCCGATCGAAATATTGTGCGGTCGATAGACTAAGTAGGATCTGCGGAGCCGTCGCCAGTGCGACACAGGAACGAACAGGATGGCCATGTCACTCGTGATGTGGATCACTGGCAACGGCCACATTGAATGCGAGGGGCGAGACAATGTCTTTTGAATTGTAGAAGCTTCGCAGGGCAGAGAAGATCGTTTGGGAGTTGGTCCCCGAGTGATCGTGATCGTGATCATCGTAACCGTAACCGAACGCGCCCCGACCCGACCCCCTGTGGCACTCCTCGCAATAGCGCCCTTACTCGGGGTACCTGTGGCCCGAGGGCGTTGCTCTGGTGGTCTCTTTCTGTTCATGGTGCTACGTGTCTCATGTAGAGCATTTGTTGGGACCGAATTGATTCGTCGGGGTCAAAGGAATTATAATTCGGACCAGGCCCGACTAGAACGAAGGATGACCTCCATTCAGGTCCCTTTCGCTCGATGGTTGCATGCGGTGCAGGGGGCAGCGGAGGCACGTCGGTATTCCAACCGAAAGCAGACTACGGGGGATGTCTATGGTACAGAAAGCGGCTTGATACAGATGGTATGGTACACCAGCGGTTCACAATACGAATACGAAACCGCTCCGAGAGGCTAGTGCTGTGAGAGCATTATAGGGATGCCAGGAGACTTTGGACCCATGGGTTATTCTCCAGTCTTTCTTGATACGTGGAAAAACAACTCTTGAGTTCAGTTAATTGGGCTTCGGAAGAGAGATCGTCTGCCATGACGACGTCTTCATCATCAGCCGCAGGAGCTTGTGATGACCAGGTCTTCAACAGCTCCTCGACAATCTGAACACCACTCTCGATGACTTCTGGGGAGAACTGTGATTCTTGCGAAGAAATACTCTCTGAAGGAATCGCGATTAAACTGGAGGCCAGTTGGAGATCTCCTTCACACTAACCTGAGCCAAAGTCCTCCAGTTCTTCCGCCTTGCGCTTGGCAAGCTATGATCCAGTCAGACACCAGGTCATACATGTAGACGGAAGACATTACCCGAATAACAGGATCCGGGAAATTTGCCATTCTGGCGACGTGTATGCCAAAGCTTTGGTCGGAGACGCCTGTTAACCTCGTCAGATTGAACGCGTAGATTCATTTGGCTAGGGGGCATACCAGGCTCGACTTTGTAAAGCAACGTGATGTCACGCTCCTTAGATTGGCTCTCCGAGTCTGAAACGTGGGCAACGGCGTGCAGATTTTTGACGTGCTTGAGCTCCTGGTCCAGTGCTGTGAGCTCGTGGAAATGCGTGGCGAACAAACAAAATGCGTGAATCTCGGAGGCGATCTTTCTGTACGCAATGGGTGTAAACAAAACTCCGCTGTAATGGATGTAGACGTACTCTGATATGGCCCAGGCCAACCCGAATCCGTCATAGGTGGAAGTCCCTGAAATATGTAGGGATAAGTGAAGGTATTACCGTCGCTCTATGACTTAACGGACCCCTTCCAAGCTCATCGATGATGACAAGTGAGTCTTTTGTGGCGGACTGGTGTTGCAGGTTATATGTAAGCCACGCCAGTTTTGAGGAATAACGAACTCACCTTGAGGATTGTTGCGGTCTCTAACATCTCAGCCATGAAGGTTGAAATACCCCTCAACTGGCTATCCCCTGCGCCCACGCGGCATAAAACCGAGTCGAAGATAGGTAATTGGGCCTCCGAGCAAGGTACGAATGAACCGATCTGCGCCATGAGCGCGATCACTCCGACCTATACAAGGTATGAACTCTCTGGGAACGACATTCGACGCATAGGCAACGTACTTGGCGGATGTAGGTACTCTTTCCACCCATATTCGGACCAGCTAGTCGTCAAAAGTCATAATACTGTGGTACAAACCTGGCAATTGGACGACGAACTGATGATCTGGAATTCGGATTTATCTGGGAAGATAGAGATGAAGTGCGCTTTCGGTAGAATTGCAGGGGATGAGATGACGTACCCTTCACCATCTCGACGTCGTTCGGAATGAAGGATATATCATCTTGCACTTCAAGGCAAGGGTGTCGCGCATCTTTGAGGACAAGGTCTCCGGTGCCTATAAGGACAAAGAACTCTGCAATCGGCAATGTCTGCATATGATTAATAACGAACCCATCTCGAGGACGGTGGGTTTGACGTATGCTTCGGGAGCATTGACGGCAACGTGGGCGAGGCTATGAGGTCTCAGTGACCGCAGTGCCGCCAGGGAACAAAAAAACAGACCTCAGGATTACATCAAGATGTGCCAGTACGCCATTCAGCGATTCCAGCACAGGAGTGTACGTCGCTGCAAGAACATTGATACTCGGACTGAGCGGAAAAAACGGGGTACCAACATGCAATCGATACGACCTCCTTAACAAGTCCACTCTGGGTACGCGAATAGGCTTCAGTTGCCTCTTGGTACTCCATCGCGGAGTTTTTCAACTTGGTCGTCGTGAAGTACACTCCAGATTTGACCGTCCCGAGCTCGATATATTTACGCTTATTGCTGATCGCTCGAGCATCCTGACAGCCATTGAGCAATGTCGGGGTACATCAGAAAAGTGATACATTTACATACATTTTTGCTCAGTCGGAAGCAATAACCATAAGTCGCTGAGTTTTCTAGGTGTAGCTTCTTGTCGAGATCAAGACTGAGATCATTTGCTACATCACGATGCTCTTCATCCAGTCCGTCTCGCGCTGCGCTGATCTGGTCTGCCAGCTTGCGCAGACGTGGGTCATAGTCCGGTTTAATGACATAGTTGTGTCTTTCAAGCTCAGAGAGATCAAGCGTTTGTTCGACCATCTCGGCATACTTCTCGAGACTGGCAGCGTACTCTTCGAGGCGGCCAAGATAGGTTTCGTTGATAAGCTCACGACTGCGTTCGGTCTTCGCGTCGACATGTTTCAGAGCCTCAATAAGACCTGTTAACTGGAGAGCAAAGGGTCTCAGTACATGCTAGGGTCACCTAGCGATCTGAAGACCTTGCCTTTAAAACTGCCTGGTACACCCGTACAACATCCTCAAGCGAAGCGACTGACTTTTGGAATCGTTTGCTTATACGATTCATGTCGGGCATAAGTTTCATGAAGTCATCCTAGGACCACCACTCAGAATGTCGTCATGTCAATTTAAGCCAAGTCTGGCCAACCTGAAGCGTCCGACGTGCGTTAGAGTCTTCCACAAACGTCTCAACCAGATCTTGTCGTTTCACTGAATCATCATGGATATTAATAACCATGGAAAGTTGCTTGTTCTATACGTACGGATTTCATGGCGGTTGACAAGTGGCTGCTTCAACCAACTCCCCAGCATCCTCGTCCCCTGAGCGGTCTTGCCTTTGTTTAACAGTCCAAGCAGCGTTGTGTTCTTCGTTCCAGTATCCTGCCAAGAAACGGAATGAATTACGAAGAGTCTCCGTAAAGCTAGACTTACATTTCCACTATCCATGAGGTTCAAGGCGCGTAAAGCACTAGCATCTAAGCGCATATATTGACCGAGGTCGTGCGTGCGGATAGTCCAAGCGCCATGATTTGATGAATCGGACAGAAGACTCAAGTAAGTAATCAGCGCCGCAATAGCAGAAGGAGCGGTGGGTAAGCTAAGTTGCGCTATCAGAGAAGGTAGGTTAGCACTGCAGACTCGGCTGCGAGCGACCACGTACAGATCACAGCAGGGCTCTCTGCTGAACCGGGTCCAGTTTCCGTGGGTGCCAACAACCGCTTGAGATCTTCCTCAATCGTCTTTGCCACAAACTCGCCTATAGAAGTCAGGTGAACAGGTGTAACTGTAAGTTAGCACGGACGTACTAGGTTTTCGTTCAGTGATGACGATGCCACATCTGTCGAGTACGTCTTTGAGCTTTTTGAGGTCGAAATCACGATCAGTGGCACCCGACGCAGTTCCCGTTGGTATGACTGCTTCTTTGATTCCCAACTGAATCGCAACAGTCTGGAGAACACGACCGGTTAGTCCTCCACCAAATAAAAGACGTACAACGGCATACCTCAATATTGGAGAAAGCGTCATTATCCACGAAGTCCGCCACGCCGAACTGTCGCAAGCTGGTGTCGGCAAACGCGATGCCAACAGTCTTTGACTTCGTTTTGCCAGCTGAACCAGGGACTGTGGGTGTAGTCGCCAGCTTCACTGCCATGATGACAGGTGGAGACAGGATATCATTGTTTACGAAGAGGAGATCCTCTACAGCTTGGAGGTTCCCAGGTGAGGCCTTGGAGTCTTCTTTAGTTGAAGTAAACGGGTGAGAGTGCCTAGTCTTACTTCCTTGTCTAATTTGAATTTCGAAACCTTTTTACCATGTCCAGCTTCAGGTATCCATATCTCTACCTTCAGCTGCCTGCTTGTCAGTGCCTCTCTTAAGAAGGAAGTCGCGACCGTGGGCCTGAGTGTGACACTAGGCAATCCTGCCGCTTTGCCACCAGCGCCCAGATATTTTAGGACAGACTTGGTGTGATAGACGTGCTGAGCGACATAGAGTGCGTCTGTTCCATGGGCGCTGTAGTAGTCTTCATTGCTGGCTTTCCTGGAGAAGAGTCGGATAGTGCCATTAGTATCCGGAGACTTAGGGGGAAGCTTGTTAAAGAACGCGATGAAACCGGGGTCGAGGGAATCTGATCATTTGATAAGTCCCAAGGTATAGAAAAATAAAATGAGGACAGTACCTGTCTCATCGTCTTTCTCTTTACCGTACATTAAAGACATGTCTGTCGATCGTGGCGCTGCTGTGGAAATGAGCCCGTTTCTTACGATGCGCCACTGACGCGACGCGCGTCTTATGTAAGCAAGTGCCCAGCAGAAAAATCTCCCTGGCTCGATGCCTCTGCCTCTGACCACCGTGGCACCTTCAACTTCTGATGAAGCACAATCAGTTCTTCTCATTTCTTTTTACTCGCGAGTTTCATCCATTGCACTCTTGTGTACAGAAGCCGCGTTGACCCTCCCGTGGCCTCTGAAGTATTGTAGTGCAACAACGAATGGGCTTCTTGTGCTTACCAGCTCCGAGTCTGCTTCGATACTAGCCAACAGGGTATCGAAGCTCGGAAAGGAGTCCATATTCCCCCAATTGGACCATTTTTGTCTTGTCAATATATATGATTCCTAGTTTCTCTGTAATCAAGTCAATCGATGTGCTATATCAATAATTCTGCTCCGACGTGCAGTTCGGATGATCAACCTGTCCATTCTGATACTTCTGATATTCTAGACAATACCAAGTTCCAAAAGACTCCTACGAAAGAAGACCGCGTATGGCGAGATGTGTTGACATCGGGACTGACGAGGAGTGTTGAGACAATTGGGGGATCTTCCATAGTTCAAGTTGACTGTACCTATGACGGACCTTCCTTCACTTCCTGACACGCCACTATGCTCACCGTGAATGGGCAGCACACTGAAACATCAAAGTCCCAAGAATCGAAAACGCTGTGTCAATTCACGCGGACTGTGAAGTGAAACATAATCGACGTGGGAACATATCTTACGGGGAACACACCGACTTGGCACGGACCTCTGGGACCTCAAAGTGAGTTGCCAATTATTGAGAAAATGACATAAGAATAGTGCCGAGCTAGACAAAGTGAAACAAAGTTTTCTCATGAAAAGATTGAGGTACAGTATATACCCCGAAACCGGAGGTGCGTGATAGGGCCCAAAGTGGTGCCACCTCACCCAATTTGAGTTAAACATCAAAACGCTAACCAACAGGCAACGAAACTCGTCAAAGGCAAAAATTACCGTGGCACCCATCAGACAACCAACGGACCCACGCACTGGCACGCTAAAAGAATGATATGTACTCACACCCATGACTTGACTGAACACGTTATTCTAACGACGTCATGTCTTCCCCGACCAGCGGGGTAAACTCCCACCGAGGTTCATTGCGTCTCTGTTGTTTGTTTGGTTTTCTGTTGGGCTGGATTGGACAGAAATATGACCCGGAATACGAAATGAGTAAACCAGGAAAAGTTTGTGTATCCCTGTGTAACCCCTGGATACTTACGGATGGAATTCAGTAAAGGCGTGCCTGTTATCTGCAACGAACGACCGACGTGTCAAAAGTGGCACAATGGTGTGGTAGCCATGATACTACAATAAGGGTTGCCCCGCTGATGGTCATGATAAAATATTCGTGACTGAAGCCGTAACCTGAAGAGGGGTTGATCGGTGCCAGGCCCAGGAGGGTACAGTAAACCAACTTGTAGTAGACTTCCGGTGCGCTGGCACGAGACTATCCACGAATCCCGTCGGGGGTAGCTCATGAGCAATTGCACCCTGGCGTCGACATGCCAATTATCTGTTTGTCGAGCACATTTCTCAATCACACGAAAAGCTCATCTCCGATAGATGCAGCGTAAATATATCATCATGTGATCTTTTCTCATGATGCTGGGAAGTACCAGCGACTGGCTCGAGAGGGATTATTTGCCACTAGATTACAAGTGGGTGTTTTTACATCCTCCAGTCAGATGTAATAGTACAAAAAGTGCCGATAGTGTTTGGGGCCTCGAGTTGTGGATGATAATTGCTTGAACGGAACATGAGGGAGTGACAGGTTCGAGAGTCGAAATGCCCAGTTCGCCACCATTGCATAGATTCTGTCTTGAGACGCCACGAGTATGGTGCGAAGAGACCGTTGATCGAATTGGTGCCTTCCCCGAGGCTTATCGGTGGGTTCATGAGATCTTGTGTGTCCTCGGATTTCCACAGCATCCTTACCCTCGGGAATATCCTGAAATCTGGGTCTTCTCCGGATTTCTCCGCCCAAAGTCTAAGCCATTTGGCCGGTTGTGCGTCAAGCAATCTCGCAGTTGCGCCGCTATCAATAACGGGGAATTCTTCAGCCGTTCCATCGGGGGTGTAAACAGGCGGGGGGCGGACAGTTGAGCACAAGCTTTTGAGTCTAGCACACCCTGTAGGGAATATGATTTAGACACCAGGTAAGTTGACTGATCGTTAACTATTGATCATTCCCAAGGTTACCCGCAAGTGTGGTCAACTTTGCGCGTGATTGATGCGCTCTAGGCTCAGGTGCTGTAGCCCTGATTACCATTTTGAAAAGTGGGTAGACGGCATTGCAAATGCCGTATGGGGGTGTGCTGAAGAACAAGACAGGTGTAAAGAGGTCGAACGAAATTCGATGGTATTATTGCTTTTGTTCGCGGAATAGCTCCCAGCCCCCACCGTCGGATATGTGGTCGAGACAAAGCAACTGCAATTATGATCATCTTTGCCAGTGCGTAAGTGCAAGCTCGTGGCTCTTTTGTGGGGGAACCCCAAGGTACAATGGGAGAGCTCGCATTGAGACAGGCAAGTAGCGATACCAGGGCCCGTAGTTAATACAACCTCCTTTTCTTCAGAGATAATTTTATCATTTATAGCATCTCCCGGCCGTGTCTATATTAGTGCTGAGGCCTGAGGAACTGTAACCATCTCGTTGTACGCTCAAACAGATCCACGTGTGGCCGGCACCAGATGCACACCCCTCGCACAAGAACACCAACGGAGACGGAGCCGAGGGACCTGAATAGCCACGGAGATCAGAGATAACCTTGACGTCCTTGACACGGCGCGGACAGAGTTATTTGTGTGATTGGGCGTAACAAGACTGGTTTAAACAGGTGATGAACAGCGGCTGAGAGCCTAAGGTCGGATACGAGAAAGCGCCACGATGATGTGATGTGATGGAGATAAGAAAGGAGGTTTCTGTCGTTTACTGTCACTGTAGAAACGGATTGATGATGGGTTAACTAGGGCCAACTTCCCGGGTCTTGCCACCCGGGCCCAACCGAGCTACTGTACGACACTTGTACTATCTCCCACCATGTCCATCACGGTAAGCGAAGAAAATTATCTAGGAAGACGCTATCTCCGGACACTTGCCCGTTGTTGTCCCCACCCAGACAAACCTCTGTTCTGCAATAACTCTGAGAAATTGGCTGAGACGGAATACATGATCCCCCATTGCAATGGAGCGACATCATGATCACGACATCCAACTAACACCGTTACTGGCTTGACGCGGTCGAGTCTGGTAGAACACGTCACCGAGGAAGGCACAGGTCCATCACGAGAGATTTCCTGGCGAAGCGAGACTGCCCCGCGGGACTAACCATCCGTGCTCGCCTTTGTCTCAATGGCCTTGGCCGTCGAGGCCCGTGGTTGGTGTGCCTATGATTTTAGTTGGCCTCTGGGCATGGACAGACATCGAAGTAAATTGTTTGCAAGTGAGCCAGTCCCTCGGAAATGCGATTGCTTGCCCTACCCTTCCAGCCTGATAGCCCTATATTGATTTCCACACAGAGATTCTCCCCTCAACGTAGTTTACTCGACTACACCCGTTCACAGTACGTCCGGGAGCCAATTCTATAGCTCATTGGTTGACAGGTTCTCAGTAATGCAGTTGTATGGGTAAAGGCCACTGACAATCGGCATTACATAGTGGCCCTTGCATCTGTCATGCTTTACTTGCCCTTTCCTTACAGCCTGTCGCTGCTGTATTGTTCAGCGTGCGGGACGCATATGGGGAGTTGCTGGGTAGCTCATGCATAATCCATATTCATGGCCTTGCCTACTTGCTGCTCATAGCCACTTCCGAGTCTGGTATTGCCCATTCCTTGATGAAGTTGAGGCGTTCCTTCTTGAGAAGCAGCACCTCAATGAAATTAAGGGATGGGCAATACCAGAACTTTATTCCAGTGACAACAGTCACTGATCTTTGGGCGATATCTCTTAACCAAGCTCCGCAAGTCCAAGACTTACCAGGTACGTTCTCGTGCCCATCTTTGTAAATTCCTCTGCTGATCGCATGACTGAGTGTACAGGTTTCTTGGGTGCGTCTGGATTGGCATTTGCCTCGATGGTGTACAGCCTAAGAGACCCACCATTCATGAATGGGTGGATACACCGTCGGCAAATTCCAAGTTAGCTAGGTTATTAGTAACAACGAACTTCTCCGGAGCTTCTCTTACATTTAGCGACCAAGCGTTGAAAGCAAACACGACAGCTGTTCTCACAGATCCCGGCTGCCGCAACCCGAACCCGGATCAGGTGCGCGGGAAATGAGGAGGTATGCTTATCTGATTAGTTGATTTTGAGTCGCAGCCTGTGACAATGACCCAATTCCAATGGCAGTGGTTTGAATGATGGTAAGCTAACAAGAGTTTGGACTACTTGTTCGGCGCCCAAACAATGTCGAACTGTAGACGTGTTCAACACGACCAACCCACATTTGCCCCAGGGATCTTCTGGTTCTTCACGTATAGCCCCTCAGCGATGACTCCCATGACCGTGGATGCGCCGACGATTATGTTGCTGAGTGTCGGGGCAACACTCGACCTTGTCTCCTCCAACCAACCTCACGAAACATCCCACCGCTCAGCAATGCACGATACGCAGGCAAAACAGCACGGGAACTACATTAGGGAAACGCGTACAATGGACTCAACTGATCAGATGTCGTTGCTGAACCCTTCGTCGCTCGGCGTGTGGGAGCCATCCTGTTGGAGCTTTCCGGCCGCCGTGCTCCAGTATGCTGTGAAGCGGGGAAGGGTTGACCGCGGCGTTCGCTAACACCTCTTCGCTCTCCGCAACCGTATATGTGGGCTCCTCTCCCCGCGGACACTCAATGTGCATCAGTTGAAGCGCTTCGTACCGAGGAAGTACCTCTCCACCCTGGCAATATTGCTATACTTCATCGATGCGCGCAACCCAGACCATAATTGTGTCGATGTTCCAGAAGCGTCTTTACCTCCCTTACGGGTCTCCACGTCCGCGACCGCCGTGTGAGTCTCGGCGTAACCCGCATCTCAGCGATGTCTATGGCGGAATTGCTAGATGGCAGACAGCGACTAGACGAGGTGCCTCGGGCGTTGCAGAATCGCCAGTTTCGGATAGACCCCAATCGAATGAAGATAGTGACCGCGAAAGTGAGTCCGCCAGGCTGGCGGGGGGGCTTTTTCGGCGCTGCATTCTAAGGGGGTGGAACACCGAGCGGTGATGCACTGCTGTACTGTATCTGGGCTGAGTCCACAAAAGGATGCCCACTAGTACTGATGGAGTGCCCTGGACTTTCGAAAGTCAATGGTTTGTTTGTTTGTTTGTTTGTTGTTTGTTACTACACGTTCCGCCGCCTGTTCCACCGGAATCTTCTAGCAATCATGCCACGCCTTGGGCCAAACTTAATGGTGCCGTGTCCGCTGAATTGGATGTGCCTTGCCTACCTGCGACAATTCCATACCATTTTGCAATAAATTTCTGCGGAGCGTTTGGTATGAATGCCACGGTTGACAACTTCCAGGTGGGGATGGCAGCCGCAAGACGGTGCCGAAGTCCTTCCAAGTACATATTGGTGTGGCCTCCAAACGTCCTCTCTTGTGTCTTGACTCTTGTAAGGCACGGAATCTAATTGATGTGAACTGTGAACTGAGTACGTGGTCTAGCTAAAGTACGTCACAAGTCACGGACGGGCACGAGTGGCCAGTCTCAACAAAAGGGGTATCTGTTTTGTGCCGTAGGACCTGACCTAATTGATGGGCGTATCTCGATTACAAATTCGAATTCGAAACCAGACCGCTGCCGAACACGACACACGGCGAACGGGGCTACTTTGTCGCATCGGTCCTTTGGGACTGATGCGCTGACGAGCTGATACGATACTGCAGCCGAAACGCATCCCCATGGACGGAGAATCGTCTCACCGTGGCTCTTCTGAGACGATATTTCACACTCCAAACTTGGCCGTTGTGAAAATATTGCAAGATAATAAAAAAAGCATGCATGTGGGAAAGGTGACGTTTGATTCACACACTACTTTTTTTGGCCCAACTTATCATGATAAAGATAAATATTAATGTAACGTTACCTTTAATAGGCACCAAACTAGTACTGAACATTTCTTGACACGAATCTCCCAGGTGTGTCGGCCGGTTTGCCCAGCTGACGGAATTGACAGTCTTCGCCGTGGCACTGAATGGTGCACACGAGGCACTTCCGGGTGAACTACTTCCCTTAAAGCGCCCCTCAGGCTAGCGATCGTCCAGGCACTCTGGCATTAATGAACTGCGAGTCTTCTCCGCGGCTACCATGGGCGTGCTGTTCCTGTCCTGGCAACCACGAACCACGATGAGGGCGACGGATGAATTGCTCCGCCTTGGAGATCTCCCTTTTTTTTTCCCCTTCGTCAACCCAAAACGATTCCAACCATCGGGGTCAATTGAATTCTCACAATATAGAGTGCCGTGCTTCGCAAACTTACGTGAATTCCCTGGAAACTCATATCCCATAGGCCCAAGAGGGGAACCCGCTCGTGTCCAAAGATGTCATCTTGGTATTGCATCCCTAATTAACTGAATGGAGTTCAGGGGTCGGCCCCCTCCTCTGTTCAACTGATAAAGCAGACACCATGGTGCCCCGGTAGTCGCAGTTGTGCTCGGTCGCCCCCCACCCCCCCCACCCCCTCTCCGATGCTCCCTGACACCACCACACTTCACTTTGTCCCCTCGCTGAATGCGTCTGTCTCTCCCCTGCATGTCTTGATCGTCGTCGTCGTCGCCTCCTTGGCCTGGTCAATCTCTTTGGCTTTCTACAATGTCTACCTCCATCCTCTCGCGCACTTCCCTGGTCCAAGGTTAGCGGCGGCATCAAAATACTGGCTATTTTATCAAGAATTCGTCCGGGGAATCTCTCTCTCCGACATACGGGACGATCTCCATGCTCAATATGGTACGCCTTCTTAGTTTCCGCCGCCACCGCGTCGCCCCAATGGAGTTGATATTGACAAGAGCTTCCAATTGTTAGGCGACATTATTCGTTTGCAACCCAATTTGGTACGTTGGGTGCAGATGCTCGTTCCATTCGCCGGTGTTTAGACCTAACACCATTTGGAATGGTCAGCTACATTTCGCTAACCCATACGCATACAATGAGATATACAATGTGAAGAACAAGTGGGACAAGGACCCCGTCGTGTATGGCGCGTTCGACATGGACAAGTCATCGGCGTGCTTCATCAAGTACGAAGACGCGAAGCAGCGGCGGGACGTGCTCAGCCCGATGTTCTCCCGATCGTCGATTCTCAGGATGCAGGGCTTGATACAGGAACGGGTTAGCTACTTTGGCATAGTTGATCTAATCACTCCGTTCACCGCCTTGACATTGACAGGTGAACGTGCTCTGTGATGCACTTGCGGGGCAATATGCAGCGGGCAGATCGAGCAACCTCTACCTTGGCTTCCGTTGCTTTGCGACCGATGTCCTCACCCTCTTCTGTTATAACAAATCGCTCGAGGCCACCAAAGCCCCGGATTTCCACGCGGATCTCGTCGTCGCGCTCGAGGGCATGCTCCCCGTGCTAAGCATTTGCAAGTACTCGAGCCTGCTCGTCACGCTCATCCACTATTTCCCCGGATGGCTCGCGAAGAATTCAGGCTCGCCCGTCCTGACCGCGCTTTTCCGCATGCGTGAGGTCCGTCTCTTTGTTCCCCCATCTCCTTCTCAATACGCCGCCCTCTTGCGGCGTGTTGTCACACACATCACATGGTGGTCTCCGGTGGCGCTGATCTGTGACTTTTTTTTGGCCGTCCCACACACAGCTTCTAACGGCGCAGGTCGACGCCGTCCTGCGTGATCCGAGTGAACTTGCGCACACACCCCACCCTATCATCTATCACGCGCTTCTCTCGCCCACGGCGAACAAAGGTCGCCCCCTGCCGTCGCGCCAGAGCCTCCTGGACGAGGCCGCCATTCTTCTCGGAGCGGGCTCCGATTCTACGGGCGTCACCCTCATGGTTACTGCCTACCACTTGCTGCAAAACCCGCTGGCGCGCAAACGGCTCGACGAAGAGCTGCGCGAGGCGTGGCCCGTGCTGGACGAGGTTCCCCCGTACGAAGTCCTAGAAAAGCTGCCTTATCTGGTGCGTATCGTCTTTCTCATATGAAAAGACGCGGGGATTGCGTTTTTCCCGGAGTTTCCTGACGAACATTCTCTTCGCTCCTTATCGGTGTGTGTGTGTGCAGGCCGCAGTCACAAAGGAGGGTCTCCGTATGTTCCCCGGCGTCATCGCCCACCCACGTGTGGTACCTCGCGAGGGCGCCGTCATTTCAGGCACATTCATCCCTGGTGGTGTACGTTTCGACCCTTCTTTGCCCCTTGCACCCACCCACCCTCATTGCATCCTTTTATTTTTTTTCCCACACTTGGTTTTTCCGCAACCCCGCGTCCGCAGACCGTCGTGGGCCAGAGTTTCTGTTACGTGCACCGCTCGCCACTTATGTACGAGCGCCCGGAAGCGTTCCTGCCCGAGCGGTGGCT
>Ga0307510_10001264_pt1 | contig 27532 bp, 26 predicted proteins | sample 12_EM_MG_FD_207224 | JGI IMG/M metagenome (GOLD analysis project Ga0307510, IMG submission 207224) | Populus trichocarpa ectomycorrhiza microbial communities from riparian zone in the Pacific Northwest, United States - 12_EM | ecosystem: Host-associated > Plants > Roots > Unclassified | place... | reverse complement strand
TGGCAAAGACTTTCGATTGTTCAAAGACGGTTCAGAAAACAGAAAATAGGCACAGAGAAAAGCCGCACTCCAAGATCAAACTCGCCTTGAGAATCTCGGTTGTTGTGCTCCTTGCCTTCGTTGTTTTCAGACAAGCCCCTTTTCCTCCGAAATCTATACTACCTGCCAAGCTTTCTGTCTAAACCTAACCACGATCACATTACATGGTGTTTACCACTGTTTTCCCTATTGCCCATTTATCCGTCCGACAGTACTGTACTAAGGCAGCCAGTGCCTATGGGCCACCCAACCCGGGCGCCGCTATCCACCGTATCAGACTTCGTACCCTATTCATACGGTTGGCTGCAGGAAAGTAGTTGTGAATTGAACAGGACGACTCAATACCGGTACTTAGGCACAGTAATCATGAAAAACCCCCCCTTCCGTAATGCGGCATTACGCGCCCGGCCCTAATTCAACATTCTTACTTGATCCAAGAGGAGCGCCAAGTAGAGTCTCGAGGTGCGCCTTTGTTCACTTTTTTTTTGTTTAAAATTTAATCATAGTAGATTGCTTGGGCACAAAATTTACATGAAAGGTTGCTACAGTTATGGTGTAGGAAAGCCTGTGAGTTCTCCCCACACCGAGTAAAAGCGAGCCACCCCAAGTCCCTCCAGCATTGAACCAACTACCGACAGACAGCTCATGCAAAGGAAGGCCAAGCCCGTCCTGCTGAGTAGAGGAACCAAAGAAACCCAGGCCAAGAACAAGCAAGACTCAACAAGAAACCCCCATACATAATATCTGATAAAACTGTACTAGTCTCTGGGGGCAGCTCCTACGAGTGCGGCTGATAGATATATCCGGCACGTGGGTCTGATAAGAAGACTTTGGTGAACTTTTTTGTTGCAGTGTGCTCTGATAAAGCACGTGACGGATATATTTATCGGCCGCACTCGTAGATGCCTTCACAAGCGAGTGTGAAGGAAAAGGAAAAAGCAGCACGGGTAGCCCTGAGGGGACCAAAGAGAGGTCGGGCGGAGCGAGACGGTGGAGACAGTGGAATGGCACAAATAGGTCAAGTAAGTTGAGCTAGCCATGGGCCAGTGCTGCTTGGCTATTCAAAAAGTGTCTGGACGGTTTTGTGCCAAGATGCGTACTAATAAATAAAAGCGTCCAGAATCTTTTTTTAAATGGCCAAGTAGAGGTAGAGGAAAGGAAAACTCAGTCTAGCAATGTTCAGCCCTGCCGAGTAGAGGAGCAGAGAGCATGCTACTTGTCAGAGTGTGCTAGTAATTACGATACCAGCGAAGGGGGTGGAAAGTAGGTGGAAGAGCCAGGGAGGTTCACAGTCATATAGTTACTAAGAAAGCCATTCATTGCAGCGCATTAAAAGAAGCCACGCCCCCTCGCCTTCCCCTGCCGCAAGATCCTTCACACTTGTCTGATATGATCCCCACCCATGGGCCCTCACAACTCTCCGCCAGTGGAGCCTACAACACCACCCCCGACAAACCTTAAAAAAGTCAAATTCCCGAGCTCTGTGCTAGAAGCACTTCTGCAAAACGCTCTCAACCTCCGCCATCGACTTTTCCAGTCTACCCCTACCTACGCTCAATCACGAATTTCATCCACAGAGCCACCTAAAAGTCCCTACCCCATTCCCTAATTCATAAAATATAACATTCATCCAGTGGCCAATCGTACTCAAAGAAGTAGGGCGTCCGGCTCCAAGCCACTTCTGTAGCAAGCCATCTAGTACCCACCGGTTCGCAATTCTCCCCGGTATGATAGATGGAGTTTAGGATGGATCGTTACCTTACCTTGATTTGATTTATGGTAGTGTTTTCTGGATTAGTGTAGGGTCACAGGCGCCTAATCGAGCCAGCTCTTCCAGTGAGCACGGTAGGGGAGCTTGTGGTGTGAATTGACTGCTGAGTGGTCACTAGTACGTGAAGGCGGCCTCGTGGCGAAGGTGTGGGAGATGGACAATCCGGCTAGTCGCACCCTAGGAATTGTATATACCAAATTCATGCATACCAGTACTAATGCATGTCTGCTCGCATTCAGCACCCTGGCTCTAGAAAGTCCTATCATCTTTAGCTTCGTATCCGTGCCCAAGAGCGAGGCCAGCGTGCTTTGAGATCAATTAATTCCCAGATTTTGGCCCCAATGTTTAGCCCATGCTCCGCGGGATCCTTATCTAACCAGCGCGTGTGTAAAGATCGTCCATAGCGAGAACACAAGGCTCGGGCATGTAGCTTGTTCTAATAATTGAGAGACCCAGCATAGTGGAGTGTGATATAGCACTGGCGACTGCTTCTGTATTTTAGCAGCATATAAATCGAGTGATATCTGATGTCCCAATACTCACGGTTGACTAGGTCAAGCCCAAAGATCGGACGAATGCCTAGCTATGAGCTGATTTGGGATGGAGAACAGGGGCATCACAAAAACTAACTGAGAGGGGAGAGCGGAACATGGATCCGGAGAGTGTAGAACAACCAAAGTCCGCCTCTGTCATCTCTCATTCCCCCCTTGTATCATATTATCTACCATAGCACCAGCAAGACCAAATAAAACGGAACAACCACAATCACCAGGTCCCTTAGATCCCCCCAAAACTCCCCACGAGACCCCCTATCGTGCTCCCTCCTCACATCCTCCCCCATCTCAGTACTCTTCTCCCCCAAAGCAATTCCCAATAATCCCTCTCGCTCCACCTTACCCTCTCCTCTTCCTCTTCCTAGTCCCAAGCACCGGCACCACCACCAGAGAACACCCCTTCTCCTAGCCATATTCAAAAGCAGAATGACTAAAGTCTGGACAAGCAACTCCACATACCCTAGATAAATCCCGATCTGGTCCGGTAGTAGACACTCCCAAACCAATACCGTTTCCCTCCCATCCCTTAATCCGTCATTCAACAAGCTAACCATCAAAAACCCCGGCTGACGCACACCCATTGTCCAAGCGAACGTCCTAACAGTCACTTCCTCCGCCTTCCGCTTTCCGTCCTCGTATTCGTGGACGACAGTGCATGCGTCGTGGTCATCGCCGGAGAATACATGTTCTGCGTTGGTCTTGCGTAGGATCTCTCGCGATAGGGGTTCTGGGAGGGTGTTGGTGTACTGATATCCACCGCCGATGCGGATTGGGTTCCGGGATTGGCGGTGTGGGCCACAAGGGGTGTCTGCTGGGCGGTGGAGGGGTATATGCGAGAGAAGGATTACGGGGTTTGGATTGGCTTTTGCAGGAGAGGGGGGGGCGGGGGTTGAAGCATTTTGTATTACGTGAGGCTGAAGGGAGGTAGGAGAGAGGAGATCTGGGAGGGAGTCTAGGAAGTCTTGCGGTGGATTGCGGATCCTTGGGTTGACATCATTCAAAAGCGATGGGGTATCTAGTAGTATAATCGAGTGGTTTCCGAGAGTTAAGAGACTATTTCCGTCTCCGAAGAATAGCCGGAATCGCTCCAGGACGCTTTCCTTGATGTTATTACCTATACCAATATCGTGGTTTCCGGGCAAAGATTGTATGGTTCTTCGATACGGAGTGGAAGGGAATATTTTGGAGAACCGAGCATACTCGGATAACCAATAATCATCCTTGAGCGCTTTCCAATCCGGGAATCCCGCCGGATCATCGGGGATCAGAGCGTCGGTATGGTAATGCGCCATCTGATCGGAACCCCACTCCCGCCCTCCGTCAAAGAGATCGCCGAGAAAGATAACCGTAGAGGGGTTGAGGAGATCAACGATACTATCGTAGGAGCGGGACATGTATAGGTCAGTGTAGAATATAGTTGCAGAAAGAGCGATGCTCCGACGAGCGTATGTGTGTCGGTCTATTATCTGCGGGTCGGCGACCAGGACCATTCGGTGGGGGGTAGTTTCCGGTCCCTGGCGCTATTAGTTTCGTAGCTAACAATCGGGGGAGTGTGGTGAGAGGTATACCCAGTTCTCCCAATCGTCCCAATCACAGGTTGCCATCGCGGACCTGTACACCTGACGTTCACCATGGTAGACAGCGCCGAGCCAGAGTAGGCGAAGGAGATTAACGACAGTTAAGCGCGGCCATATTAAAGCCATGAAGTTGGCAAGTGGTTGAGGCCACTGAATTTGTTTACTGGCCATGATGCGGGCTATATTCGAGTGGCTTCATCTAAGCTGCGGTGTTGTGCTAGGTGGGGGGTAAAGATTATATGAAAGTGGTAAATAAGGATTAGAGATGTACAGGTAACGAGCGTATGATGGTCAGCTTCCAACGCTGTCTAAGCTCTCCCATCGGCGGGTGCTTTACTGCGAGGTTCAGTTGCCGGCGATCTCACAGTTCAACCTGAGGAAGGAGGAAACAGCCCCATCGTGGCAGATGCCAGTTGCTCAGGGGTGGTCCGGGCCCCAACCTTGCATTACTCACGAGACCAGTAAATGAAAAAAGGGGTCTCGAGTTACCCGGCCTTGAAATGACCACAATTCATTCAAACTCCCAAAGAGGCCTTTACAAACATTCTTACTGGAGCCGTGGAGCTTAACAACGTTTACTTCTCTCCTTTCACCTAATTCTTTCTTTCTTTCCTTCTCTTCTTGTTTGTTCTTTTACTTACTCCTTATAAATATGCGATTATTATCATGGCCTTCAATTACTCAACTATTGCTCGCTCCATTGGTTGTCGCCAAAGCCGGTGAATATAACGACTACAGTGAGAATCTACTCCTAAAGTCTCTTCCGGGAAACTCCCTGTAAGTCTCTGTCATCTTCCTCTCTTCTTGTCTCTCCCGCAGCTAGAACTGATCGTAAGGGAATCATAGATTAGCATCCTTCCGCTTTATCAGTAATGGAACATTCGACAGTCACCATTCGGTCTTTCCGCGCTCGCTTGCACAAATCCTACAACAGAGCCAAACGAAGGAGCTGCACTTGAAGTTTACGTTGGGTAGATGGGACGCTGAGCAATGGGGTAGGCAGGTATGGGATGGACGAACTGCTGGGGGCACAGGTGTGGAGCTATGGGCGTGGGTAGAGGCTGCGGACGATTCTGAGTTTGTTTGCTCTTCGCCGAGATTTAGGATTTCCATTAACCTAGTGGTGATGGCAGGGCGGATGCGAGATGGACTACGCTTAATAATGCGCTTTCGGGACTGTTTTGCGCCTCGCTTAATTTTATCGATTCCACGAGGACTATTAGACCCGTCATGTCCTTCCAACCAGCCGGACATCATACCCCAGAGAGATTGGAGAGACTGCACTTGCTTCATGGAACTCTTCCGCGGGAGCCGGTATGTACGGAGAATTTGACGCCGTTCTTGAAGCTGTTACCTTGTAAGGGCAAGGCTGGTATCTCGAGTTTGTTGGATGGGCATAGGCTGTTCGATGCCCAGTGGCAGAGTATGAGCATCGACGTAAAGCCCGTTTGTGAGGAGAGTGGGAAATGCCAACTACAGATGGAGCAAACGGTGGATATGGTGCTTGATGTTGAACGCTCGCTCGGAAAGAAGGACTCCCCAGTCCCTAAACCCCCGCCAATCGAGCAACTTTCATGCGATCAGGAGAAGCCTTACGCTGGCGGCGACTCTTGTTTTCCCCTTTCCGGGGTTACCGACCTCCCTTGGTCGCTATCTGAAATGTTCGGTCGTCCCGTCCGTGGCTCATGCCCGCTCGCCGTCGTTCCCACCGAAGAGGCAACTCATGTTTGTGTCAATATCGCTGAACAGCGGTCTATCTTCGTTTCCCAGGGCTCAGAGGAGAGAAAGAGGTCACCCGAGTTGAGATGTTTTACTCTTCACGGTAGCCTCATTCATATCTTATCGGAAGTAAAGGTCCTAACTTTGGCATAGAAAATCTTGATTTCGACATAGTCCTCCCAGAGCTTAGCCCTTCTACTAATCTTCTACTAACACCTCCTCCGGTGTATGCCTCTCGCTCACTAACTGGGCATGGGCAGGAACGTGGAGGCATCCAAGCGGTCCTAAACAACCCCTCTTCAAACTCCACTGTCGAGTTCGTGTATCTTGAGTCACTCCCGTGGTTCATGAAGCCATACCTGCACACACTCTCCGCGACTATTTCCGGAAAAGACGATGGAAACATTATCCAAGATATCTATTATCGTCCCGCTCTAGACAGAAAGCGCGGGACACAACTAGAAGTCAGGCTACGGGTTCCACCAGGAGAAACCGTCCTCTTGAACTACGAATTCGACAAGGCCGTCTTGAGATACACAGAATACCCTCCTGACGCCAATCGTGGATTCGATATCGCGTACGTTACTCTAACCCCTCTCCTGTATTATTACCGCTAAAATCATTATCATCATCACCATAGCCCCGCAATAATCTCCATCCTCGACTCGGCCTCCCAAAAATCCACATTCTCAATCAGAACGACTTCCCTACTCCTCTCCCTCCCAACCCCGGACTTTTCCATGCCTTACAACGTCATCATCCTCACAAGCACGGTCATGGCCCTAGCTTTCGGTTCCATATTCAACATTCTTGTGAGGAGGTTTGTAGGCGCGGACGAGGTCATCGGCGGTGGCTTGGTATCCAAGATTCACGGCCGGCTAGCGGCGCTTGCAGCGAAGAAGAGGAGGGCAGGTGGGGATAAGCCGAAGACGGAATAGATGTATTTGAGATTTCAAGGATATTAATTGTGTAATCTCTTTTGTTTTGTTTTGTTTTGTTTTGTTTCGTAAAGTAATTGGAATTGATGGCGTTTTTAAGAGGGGTTGGGTGTGAATGAAAGGGTGTTCTATGTTGGGAATTGCAAGATTGAGTCTGAATGTGTTGATTGTGATTTTCCTTCTTCCTCTATTGTTGCTATCGGAAGGTGTAGTCTTACAAGCGGTTATCTCCTAGAGGCCTCTCAACAAAATGCAAACATAAGAGTTGTTGAGGAGCTGACGCACTATACCTTGCAGCACAGCAAAGTTCATCACTACTGATATTAATAACTGAATCGACCAAACACTGCACCGGCGCTAGTGAATCTAATATAGGTTCAGCGGCCGTTCTACGGAATGCTATCACCCCCCTACAATACAAAACCGGGATCTAGCAGCGCTGATAACGGAGGGTCATCGATTCTCACTCGATGGTGGATCAGCAGTCGGCCACCGTGTCGGAAGCTGGAAGTATCCCTTCAACGTGATGCTCAGCCCGGAACAGGCAAACTCATATCGAGCGGGCTTCCGTGGGCGCAAGCACGGCTATTTCTGGCAAGAGAAGGATAAAGAGAAATAACACTATTCACGGCAATTCCATCACTTCCCTATATCTTTCTATGCTCCTCAGTGTTTACTTAAATGACATAAAAAGCTCCTCTACAAGAGCGTTCCTCCCATCATATCAGCAGGAACCCCCATTCGATCCGGAAATACTCTCGGAGCGCCTGGTGTCGGGCTTTTAAGATAGATTGTTGGAGGTCACGGGCACGAAGTGAGGGATAAAGATGAAGCGAGGATTACTCGCTTTGAATGCCGCAAAGGAGGGCCCCCAAGGCTAGAAGATTATCCAGCTCTGGGAAGACAACGTGAACGAATATATATACAACTAGTGTTCCGGGGGAGAGTCTGGTCATTAGGCGCGAAGCGCGAGCAGACATACATCCCACGTAACCCCTTGAGAGCGCTTAGTGTATTCTATCCATCCCGAAATATAAGTCTAATTTTCCCCCATCCCACCTACCTGCTGCTCCCCTCAACAGCCCCAATCCCCGACCTCATGAGTATCCGGACGTACGCCGCGTGCGCAAAGTACATCCACCCGGGCAACTTCCCAACCTTATCCCCTTGAGCCGTGGAATCAAAGAATACGCTCTTCATATGAAAGTTTGCAAACATGTCATCCTTGGTAACCTCCAGCAGGAACAACCCATCCCTCCTCCTATTCCCACGGACCAGCGGCGAGTCACCGCATCTGATAATCACCTACACATCCATTGAATCAATGCCGAACAAACAATTAGGAAGACACACGGCGGGGGAGGAGGAGGAGGAGGAGGAGGGTACTTTATCATTCCCCCTCTCCACAACCTCGAAATGATCCGTGATAATGCTTCCAACCCCATACTCCGCATTCTCCAACTCCCCCTTATCCCAGAGCATCCCCTCCCTCCCTTCCAAGTGTCTATGCTTCATCTCCAGGATTTTCCGCTGACACATGTATCCGCTGCCCGCCCACACACCCGAGCAAAAGCTTCGGATCAGCGTCTCGCTGTCGGTCATCGACAGACGCGAAAGGGGGACCTGCTGCACCGCGTGGCTGGCGAAGGTGGGCGGATTGTTGTGCGGGTTGTAGAGTTTTAGGGCTTTGCCGAGAGAGGGGTCGGTTGTCGCGGTGTAGGGGACGAAGTGTGTGTCACGGGTTAGCAGGTATAGCCCGCCAGCGGAAGTGGCGGCTGTGCCGAAAATGAGTTTGGCCGCGGTTCTGATGATTGGCATTGGGAGGTGGTGTGGATGAAATAGTGAGGGAATTGGGATGGGAAGAGGGGTGGTGGGGAAGAAATGGATAGGTGGGTGGATAGGTTGGAGTCGCTTGGGATAGGATAGAACGAGACAGAACGGTACACACATGGCACCGCAGAGGACCGTACTATAATACCGTACTGTCCCTGTCCCTGGCATACAATACCGGTATCAGTAAAAAATCCGAAAGCGAGATAGGCCTTTTTTGAGTTACCGGGAGCTGAGTAAGTGGTTGTGCAACAACAGCCCGATTTTCAGATACCAGATACAGATCTGATCACTTATCAGTATTTGATGATGCCTCCCCCCTTTGACTTCGCAACCTCATTCTATTAAAGCATTATAACTAGAGAAGGAACACTTCCTTCAAGTGATCCTCCCCAGACTACTAACTTACACCCCATAAGTCTCAAAAATCTATATATAAAAAAACACCATTCGTAAATTTGCAGCGTACCGGACCAGGTAGTGAGTTTGACTTTGAATTGAATTAATTAAAACGCACAGAGGGAAGGTGCAAATCTAGAGGGCTCAATTGGGCCCCAGCGTGAGAGATAGAGAATTCGGATGCTGAATGAGAACAAACTACAATTGCAAAGGTATCCACTTTCACGATTAACCCATTTCCTAGGTCAATGTTAGCGAGTGACTTTTGATATATTGCTTTCTCTCCCATAGCTGTCGATCTGCGACCTTTCCTGGTAATGCCCCCCCACGCTTATGAACTGTTGGATTTGGCACCAAATGATGGGATAAAACACCTAACATAGATGGTATCTACTCGTAGAACTGGTGAAACCATTGAACAAAGGGGTCGATATCCCCCAGTGTATTTAATCTTAGAGTAGACAGCCATGGCAAAATAGAAAGTGCAACAGTGGACGGTAGAGCGAGGTGTTTTGCCTGGAACTTGGACACTATGTACTGCACAGTAGAAAGGGCAGGGGATCTAGCTCCCGCAATCTCACTCACGCTCGCCTCTAAAACTGTAAAGGCGGGTGCGCAAATGGAACACAAGTGACACATCCTGATCCTTCTATGGATCACTAAACCCATCTCTGCATTACTCCGCATACTGCCGTGATAACAAAGGGAAGACATGTCTGGAGAATCTTCTCTTCCATGAATCACTAAAACACTGGAACAATCTATCAAACTCCCGAACGACCCACAATACTCGCGCAACTTCCATAATCAGCCACAGGTCAGATGTTAAGCTACAGAGAGAAGAGAAGAAAAAATCTTTAGTATTTGTGCAAGAGGTGCTCGACAATTGCTATGATAGACATAAACAAACCCACGAACAAATGGAATTGGCAGACAGGAAGCCCATCACATCAAATACGCCCCAATTAACTGCGAAATCTAGTCTAGCTGACCCGTTGATATCTAAGCAATAAGCAAACTGCAGGAAGAAAAAGCAAACACTACTACCAGGTCTCCTGCCTGAACCTTCCCTCCTTCTCCATGTGGGCGAGATACGCGATAGCCACTTCCTTCTCCCACTCGCCCTTCTCCTGGAAGACCCTGACGAGCGCCTCGCGAACGGCGATCGGCATATTTCCAGAGCTTCCACACACGTAGACTACCGCACGCTGCTTGAAGATCCTCTCCCAAAGATGCTCCGCCTGCTCTAGGATAACGTGTTGAACATATCTCTTGGCCGGTTGGTCTCGAGAGAACGCAGTATGCAACCTGAGGAAATCTCTGCGAACCAGCTGAGCCCAATCCTCCGGAAAAAAGAAGTCAGTGTCCTTCCCACGGCAGCCGAATATCAAAGTATTCTTGAGATAATGGCCTTTGTTGAAAATGCGTTCCCATAGGAGCGCACGCATAGGGGCGACCCCAGTGCCTGGGGCGATCATTACGACCGGTTTGTTGTACAACTCGGTGGAATAATGGGGAACCAAGGTGCCGTGTTGAAAGACCACACTGACAGGATCGCCTTCCTTGAGCGAAGCGAGCCATCTAGTGCAGACGCCTTGGCGCGTCTTCTTGATGATGGTCTTATATTTCACAATTGCAGCCAGAATCTCTAGATTGTTTCTCTCAGGATTCCAATCAACCGTCTCCCTGTCGCAAGCACTAATACCGGACGAATGGCCGGTATTACTGCTTGCGACAGAGAAAGCGCGTGGGCGCATCACCGGAATGACATCGGTGAGACGGTTGATCGGAATCCTAACACTGGAGAATTCCTGTAAAACCTCAAGGATACTTCGACGGGGTCGAGTTGTATAGTCGTAGAGTTCGTCGAGGTATTCAGGTTTGGTAAATTCCAAAATACGCTCCTTGTGTATTTGGTTGTTGGTAAAGTTGGCGATCATACCGAAGAAGGCGCGGCGGGGAATTGCGTTGATGTCAAGGTAGTGTATCAATACGGTGCGCAAGGTTAGGGGGTGAATAAGCCTCCCTGGGAGGGGAGACTCGATCACTGGATCGGATGTCCTCACAAAAGCTAGAGGGTGATCGGCGATATCAGTGAACCCCTGGCAAGCTAAAAATTCCTCTACGTCTTCGGGAAAATTCTTAGGTAGAAGAGTTACCGTGTCTCCAGGTGCCCATCTAGCGCTGGATCCCGGTACACTGATAGTGATGTGTCTCACATCTTGCCAATGTGACTCTGCTGTAACCCGCTCATTTCTAGCAACCTGGAATGTTCTAGAGGCCGGGCGCGGGGCGTGGAGGTCCTTCATGACATCTTGAACTGGATAAGTGATCTTGACGTGGCTCGTGAGAGCCAAAAAGTGTTCGGGCTCCAGCAAGCGGTCCGCGGGGATAGGTTCGAGCCCGTCCGGGAGAGGGTATTTTTTGGATAAAGTCTCGACAAGCATCTCCAACCATGGGAAAAACGAGCCGTTGATCCTAAGATATGTTAGTGATTGCTATTCAGGCTCAAGATCAAACCAACAACTCACCCCTCGCTATGCTGCTCATCACCCTCGCCCCTCGCGACTACTTGGGCAGCACCAAGCTGTAAAAATCTACTATGAATTTTCCTCGCAGCCGCATTGTACTTGAGATAGGTGCTATCGCCGCAGCCAAATGTGGTGAACTCGACATCTTTGAGCCAATCCCGTGGAATACGCCTCACGAGGAACTTCCTCCAAAAGTCTTTCCCATTCGTCGGAATCTCTCCTTGGCCAGTGGTAGAAGCAAGGAAAATTATGGTCCTGTAAGTGGGCAGAGAAGTGAACGGATCGAGCTCGTTCGCTTCGATGCACCTAACATTGAATCGACGACGAAGGAGAGTATAGGTAACCTCCTTGGCTAAATCCGCCGCAGTCCCCAATTCAGAGGCGTAAATAATCAAAACTGGGGGACCAAGCAGTAAGGAACCCGCCATTAAGATTTGGTAAGTCGGAAGGAATTGAGAATTCTTGTGGTGAAAAGGAGGGATAGATTGTTGCCGGCAGTGGTGGTGACCACGTTTCAAGGAGAAAGTTTAAAAGGATAGAGGGGCAAACTCTTATCGATAAGAGGGAAAGATTGAATGCAGGGTAACTTCCGTTTTTGGATCAGTGTAGGACCTTCCTTGAGCCTAATTGCTGAGCGAAATAGAGAGGTCCTAGCCCCCATGGTGCTGGGAGCTATATGAGATGAGGGGCATTTATCATAGCTCTGGTGTTGAAAAGGTCTTGACATATGATATTATTGAAAGAACAATTCAGGTCGGGGGGCCACCCTTATAAATACACCCCTGAAAATCCTTTCCCCCACCATCACACCAACCAAACACGCCCAACCGAACCCGATGGAGTGCTAACTACAACTAGAATACCCAAGTGGGGTATGGACAGGACCTAGAAACACAATTCCGCACTCGACAGTATGATACTTGACGGCCAAGCGAGAAATACAGAGTTGTGGGGCACGGGATGGCGACAGGATAGAAACTCAAGCCCATTCCATAAAACCCTAAAGACCAGGTTACGGCCTACTGCGACAAAACTTATAATAATAATAATACTATCATCATGCATCAATAGAACCAGATCCCAGAGGAACACAGTTCGAAAAGAAGCCTGTAGCACAGGGTTCGGCAAGAAGTTATGGAACAGTTATTTATGGCTAACCAACCAAATATATCCCTATCAGCCCGGGTCAATCGGTTCCTATTCTTGTACCGCACCGTACAAGTATCATACCAGGCAAGATGTCTTCGCGGATGGTGAAGATTGAAGGGATGTGTGAGACCTCAAGCCTATTGCATGGGAAAACATAGCAACATGCTGACACACTGACTTGCTGTTTTGGTGTTTTTTGACCAGTGTTTGTTTGTGGTTTATGTATTGAGGCTGAGAACTCCCGTAAAATCACTAAAAGACTTTATCCCATCATCTACTGTGAAAACAACCATAAGGAAAATTGAAAATAGTGCCAGCAGAGCTCAAGTAATGCTTGAATTTCCAGCAAATTCTTCCAATTTCTTTGTGTTGTTTGAGGACAAGGACTGGTGGAAGCCTGAGTGTGAATATTTGCATGTTTATCACAATGTGAACCCTTGTAGACTAGCGGTTGAGGGTATGTTTTCGCCAAGAATGGTATTATACAGGCACCCCTGGCATGGTATGATATTTGGAATACAGTATGATACCTTGCCATCTTTTTAATTTTTTCGACACCTTCTGAAGTTAAATGCATGTGCCTATGTGTGGAGCCAGGAGGGCGCTACTATTAACTACCGGCACTCTACAAGTACCTCATTGATAAGTCCCAGTGCTGGAGAACCCAAGTCATGGACCGCAAGCGAGTTCAATCAAACAACCAGCAATGCAGAGGTAGCTAATAGTGTCTTGAGATTTGATTCCTCTAACTAGACAAAGACTGCTCAATCGGCCATAATGCGATGACTCTCAGGCCCCACAAACTACCATCTATTCCAATTGCGATACGGTTCCAGTTAACTTGTCAATACACTGATTTCTGCTCACCTGCATGCGATAAACTGCATGCGAAATATCCTCACCCTCCTACGCGTTTGAGCAGAGAAAGACTAAAGTAGAATAGTTGACAACTTAACATTCCTCCGAACCCTGGATTTTACTAATCAGAAGCTCAGCCGCATCGGGGGTTTTAAAGGACCGTGACTTGCAGTAGCCTATTACCTCCTCTCGGCGAGTACGAGCACAGTAAGTCTAAATCGAATAAACGATTGGTCGACGGCTGAACCATTCCCCGGGATTTGCATGAGTGGTTGGTGCCGCAATCATACAGTGCCCGTGTCACAATTGCGCGCTTGGCCCGGCCTCTAGGGCTTGGTGGGAGAGGGATTGGGATTGCCTTGTCTTCGTCTGGCTATAATACGAGAGTGTCCCTTTGCACTTCTCCCCCTCCTTTTCGCTTCTATTCTCTGCTCTTCTCATTTCCTCTTCTTTCTCTGCTCCTACAAGGTACTTTAGAATGCCACCTCTACTCCCAGTACTTGTTTACCCACCACTGTGTGCATATGCTGCCTGGGCCCTCTGGACTAATTCAGAACAAAACGGTCTATTCCCCGCGATAAGGAAAGCAGTCAATGGCGGCTTCTTGCCAGATGATACTCCCCTGATGCAGAAGTATACTGAGCATGAAGGGGCGGATAAATGGTTGGCAACGTTGGTTACCTTCTTTTTCCCGGTGACTTGGAAATCCAACGACGGAACGATCGAGCAGGTCCAGAATATTTTTGCTGGCGTGATTGTTGGCTTTACGGCTATGCTAGCGGACGCCTATCGCCCCAAGAGCAACTTTCTGCTTTGGTGGTAAGTTACCTTTCACAACTCCACCTCATCCCTTCTTTACATCCGATTTGGCGCGGTAGACGAATAATTATTACCATTTTTTAGGCCTTCCATCTGGGGCATTGCCTTTCAACTCCTTGGAGCCGGGATTGTCCTGCCCATATATTCTCTCGTATCCGCATACTTTCCATCATCTGGCCAGCTTTCCGCGAAGGCCGCGGCAGCAGTCCCCTACAGTATTCTGGTGGGCGCATTCCTGCCAGCTTTCATCTCACTCGCTCCCGGAATCCTCCCCCGCGATGAGCATACCCATCAAATCATCCTGGCTATCTGGCAACCCTTCCCCGCTTACGTCTCCCTCGTACAGGCCCTCCTGGTCTACACCCCACTCTCAGCCATCGTCCCCAAGCCCAAGTACGTGTCAAAGTACCTCGGCAACACCTTCACCGCCCTCGCTGTTGCCGCGGGAGCACTACATTTTGCAACGAGCGTCTACTATTGGGGGAATCTATGGGATATGTACGTCCCGTACTTTGGCGATGCCGGATTCCGCGATGGTGCGAAGATCTTCTTGAAATGGGATTATATATGTATACACATTGCGTTATTGGGGTATGCGGTTGCAAAGGGTCGGAGACTCTGGGCTGTCGGGCTGACGCCTGTTATTGGCCCTGGGGCGGTTATTGCCTGGTGGCTAGCCGAGGCGGAATTTGCGGTAGAAGAGAAAATTTTGGGGAGTAGGGTGGCGGGGAAGAAGAGGCAGGGGAAGAAGGATGTGGCAAGTTAGACTTGAAGCTATTGATGAATGAATGAATGAATGAATTGTCGGAATTTTTGGGTGGATTGCTAAGGCGTGCGTGATGATCTCGTGCGTGTCTCGCATGCTTGTTTGTACTGTACCCGAGTATTACCGTGATGTATATCTTTACTCCTACTCTTAGGTTTAAATGGTATAGTTGGGCGTCTAGGAGGGAAAAGGATAGCATACCGTAGGTCACAGGCTACAAGGAGTCTGGTAAAGCACTTGGAGACATATCCAATCGCCCTGTTCTAGCTGTTTTGACACAGGAGGATCATGGCTATTGAATACCGAGGTGGACTCGAGTACCGTAAAAACTGAAATAAAAGAACCGTGTGCTATGTCGTTGGAGTTGCCTCCTCTGGTGAGGTCTGGTGTTTTTTTGTTTTTTCATGACTCTCAGGAGGCCTGAGCAGCTCTGTTTTTGCTGTGTTTTTAGCCCCTTTTCTCAAGTGGGTAATTCTCGACTACATAGCACACGGTTCTTTTATTTCAGTTTTTACGGTATACAGACGAATAATAAGGGGGGACTCGGGGGGGGGGGGGGGCTAGTTAGAATGCTTTCATCTTTTATCGCAAAACATGGTCCATTTTCCGGTCAAGATGGGGGTCTTTCTGTTCACGAGGGTGTGGAATCGCCATTATAGATTTACCAACTGGGTTCGTATCATAGCGTTGTTGGTTATTTGGTTTTAACCTTTTAAGTGTCATACCAGTGATGTATCATACTGTAGGAAGGCGTGTTTTCCAGCAAACTTTAGGGTATTCTACTTGCCAATATTTGCCCGCAGTTTCGAATAGTAAAGTCCTTTCCCCCTCCCCTCGAGATGGCAGTGGCCGCGGCAGCCGCACCCAACTTTGACACCCAGTGAAGAGGAGAAGGACTTCAATCATCGCCCACATCCCATGGGGCGATAAGAAGCATTGCCCCAAGGCATGGGGCGTGCTTAGCCTCGCCATGCCACCGGTATGATAGTTTATCAAGTCTTAGGACGACAAGCCTTACTCGAGCAGATTGAGGCTAGCCTCCGGTCTACCCCCTCCATCCACGACTTACCTGTCATTTCTCGGCGGAACTTCCTTTTTATCACAGTATCAAGGCTAGAACACGGCCAATAGCGCTCTCCTCAAAGTTCTCACGAAAGTCCTCCAGCTCAACTCCCCGCAGCGCCTCTCCTCGGTTAGAACTCTGGCCAATCGACGGCACCATGGGGAAATCTGGTTGGGAATACAATTTGCAATGTCTTTGATATGAGGCCAATAGTATTCGCGATTCAGTCAGTCCCACAACTGGCTCCTGTGCCAACGCCGATATGCATTCAATAGAACAACTCTTCTCAGGCTGTGTGCGCATAGGATTTGCTGCGACTTTGCAGAGGTCTCTGAAAAAATGAGAAAAAGCGTGGCTCATGTACTAGTACAGTACTAGTAGAGGCGGGAACCGCGCCTTTTCAGTGTCGCACAGTGGCTCTGAGCCTCCAAGCATCCATATATTAATCCTGGTAACCTCAGCAGCTGCTAGCTTCCTGCTGGTCTCCGGGTCTTTCAACTTTCATCAGTACTTTCTGCCTAATTTTGTTTCTTGAGGAGATAAAGAATCGAAAATCCGAGTTGGTGATTTCCCCTGGCCTTTTAAATGGAGCTATGGGCTAATACTAGGACAGCACTGCGCGTGACTTGGGAAGCTTAGCGAGGATCCCGTTCAATCCCGGTACTAGAATCTACGAGCTATGGGCTCAACCGTGTCAACCTTTCTCGCGTCAACCGTAATTTTTCTGGCGTTACCGCCCGGAGCGGCAGCAGCAGATGGCATCGACTTCTCAAACAATTTGTTTTCTGACCTGGGCCCTGTGCTGGCCCTCTTCGGAGAGCAAGTTGCGAAACAGTTCATGTCCCAGTCCATGAGCTGGCTCGAGGATGTGATATTCGCCATGGCGCCATTGGGTATCATAACGGCGATAATAGGCGCAGTCCGGGTCGGTGGGCCAAATTGGCTTAAGGCAGTTGTCGGAAGGGCTAGAGAAAGTGGGGCAGCCGCAGAGATGGAGCTCATGTCCTCCACTTCACACGAGGTGTGCGAACTTTGGAATGGGCAAGCTATTGTTCGGGTTATGGGCTCTCCAGATATTGCTGAGATTCTCTATTTTGAGGATATAGGGCATGACAAGGGTGAATGTGGACTATTCACATTTAAGATGGCTGTGAAGAAGGGGATTCTGAAAAAAGCCGGAGAAACGAAGAAGGATGGATCAGCTCGAGCCGAGGAAAACCCACCCATGACACCAACCACCGAAGGCGCACCAGATACAAAAAAGGTTTTCTCGGGGATTTTTTCGCGGACTTCCTCGAAGAGATCTTCAACCAGTCCGGATTCAGCGAGCACGGATGTCGAATATGCCACGAGACGCCAGCGGAGAAAACACCCCCAAAACACGTCAAAACTCGCCACCTCTGATAGCGCCCCGAACATATCATTAAACTTCTGTGAAATCAAGAGACAGAGGGAGTTGTGGTTATTTGCTATTCTGGGCTTTGTGCTTCAGTTTGGCTCTTTGGTCTTTATTGGGGTCACCCGTTACCACCAGAAGCTCGATTGGAAGGAGGGCCGAAATCCGGGATATGCCTACCCCCTTATGGCATCAGGGACTTTGCTCTTGGTGATGGGGATGATGGCATGTTCGCATGTAGTGCAGGCCTCATCCGAAGAAACCATCTGGGAGGCGGAAAACCCCTTTAGGATTCTATGGCTGCAAAAGAGCGCTACTGTCAACGATCAGTTATTCGGGTCTTATGCACTATTTGCGGACAAGGAGCGCAATACACTTACCACTTCTCGTCGCCGAACATACACACCTTCCTCAAAATCTCCAAGTTCTGCAAAGTATACCTTCGCTGCGGCCCTCTCTTTCCAGAACCTGACTATTGTGGGGTCATTCATTAGTCTTGCTGGTTTTGTAACCCAGTTTGTCGGAATTCGTGCTCTGCACTGGTCAGCGTCTATTGCACAGTTAGTTGTAACGTTAGCCATGACTGCTGTGAGAACCTGGATTCGCCGGAATATGTCTTCGCGACCGGGGGCTAAAATCCTGCCGACCGATTATGAGATTGACTGGCTTGCAGTAAAACTTGGGACGTCCGCGGAAAAGCTGTGGGAGCTCGGGGCACACCATCACGAACACGGCGGCCCGGAGGGCGATGATGATGACGATGATGGCGATGACGATCTTGGTTTGGAGGTGTTAACCTTGCGGCACTACCGCAGGTATGAGGCTACTCAAGAAGCACATACTGGGCCTGTGACGGACGCAAAAAGAATGTTGGAAATGCGGGCGAAACTCGAGCATCTTACGGATTGGAAGGGGTTATCTTACCCTTTTGCATTGGAGCTCGTCAAGTGCCTTCAGTCTTTGCTGTCATGCTTCGTGACCTCACAGTCTATCACTCTCGAGGACGATTTCACTGGTTCAGCGGTTTTCCGGTGGGCGTTACCGGTCAAAGTTGGGCAGAAGATAGAGCAAATAACTATAACCGCCGAGAGGTCTAAGGACCAGAGGGGAAATTGGCTCCCATGGAGCGTCCGTGTATCCGAGATTTGCGCTATAATATCTCTGTGGAGCTATAGAATGAAGAAATACGAGCAAGCCCTGGAGGATACTCCTGATGGGGATGGTTCATTTTGGGAATATGGGCATGGGGCCCCGACGGTATTGCGAGTGCTTGGGCCTGCGACAAAACTCCTCATTCGTGATTGTGAGTGGTGGATGGATAGAGGTGGAAGATTTGTGGTGGTGGAAACCTTGGAGCTACAAAGGAATGCAAAGCCATCAAGCAAGGTGGCAACTCTCGAGACGAAAGAACTCTCCAAGACGATTGCGCAGGTGAACCGCAGCACTGCCAAGAACTCCACGGCGTCTGTTGCCCCCCATCGCATCATGGGCACTGAGCCTATGTACCACGAGTCACTCGTCTTCGTCTCTGAGACCCCGCTTCGGCGAATGTGTGCTCAAGAGATATTATCTTCGTTCATGTGGGCAATTGCAGGCACTGTTCAGTCCATTGCTGGCAAAACCGAGCCCCGAAGCGCAACTCCTCCTGGGGATCACAAAAGTAAACTTGACCAATGGTTCGATTTCAAGCTCGAGAATGATTTCTTCCAAAAACTCGCTGAAACCATAGCTGAGTCTGGAGTAACCAGCAATAATCAGGATGCTTATGCACTCATAATCCCACCCTTTGCTGCTGCCGATAAGCTGCCTGGAGTGTCGTATGTTGTCACCGAAACACATCGAAAGCTCAAAATTCTCCAGATAGTGGAGAAACAGGAAAACATTACCAAGATAAGAGAAGCCTACATAGAGCTCTTCAAGATCTGTAACAGCTCAAGGCGAACCCATAGCACGACCATTACGGTAACTGCCCTGCTTGTGGAAGAGCTTTGCTGCCTTAATAATGCTGTGGCTCTCTACACGGATAGAGCGAATCTTGAAAACGAAGGAGGGGAAATCAGAAAAAGCTTGGACCACATAAAGAACCAATTGATCAAGGACGGTGACAAGGATACGCTCGGGGCGTTGATCTATCTTTATGAGAAGCAGGGTCGAGATGCTGGCGGAACAGGTCAACTTCCCGGTGGTTGCGCGACCGAGATTCGCGCCACCTGTGAATTTGAGAATTTGAAGAAACTGGAAGAAAGGGCTAGGTGGAATCGGGCCCACGAATTGGTAACAGATGATAAGGACCACATTCAGGAGATTATTGATATGGGATGGGACCGAATCCCAAAGGACGGCTTCGATCTTGATGCCGTTGACATCCTTGGTTGGACACCCCTTCACTACGCGGCAAACAAACCGGGCGATCACCTGGGCTTGGTGCGGAGTATACTGGATGCCGGAGGACAAGTCGATCCCAGAACCAAGTCAGACTATACACCTCTACATTACGCCGCCGCCAACGGGCATACACAAGTCGCCAGTAGGTTATATGTGAAGGGGGCGGCGAAAGATGCTAGGAATATAGACATGAAGACACCACTCCATTTGGCAGCAGAACACGGGCATCCTGTGACTACCAAGTTCCTGTTATCAAAGGGCGCCGATGTTGAAGTACGCGACAAGTATGGCTGGGCACCCTTACACTATGCTGCGGCCAAGGGCAGGAAGAGTATCGCCGAGCAACTTCTCGCCAAAGGGGCTATGGATGATGCTCGTGAAAACCTGGAAATGACACCCCTACACATGGCAGCTTCCACAGGCCAGTTGGAAATAGTGAAGATCCTACTCGACCGGGACCCCAAGGCCGTTCCACGTGATTATATTGCCCGGACGCCTCTGCACCTCGCAGCATTGAATGGTAATGGCAAAGTGGTGGAAATTCTGACTACAAATACAAGCCCAAACGTGACAGACCATGAAAAAAACACGCCTCTTCATTACGCCGCCCAGCGAGGCAATTGGGATGCTGTTCGTCGTCTTCTTTACAAGGGGGCTGATCCAAACCCTCTCAATAACGTCGATTCTACGCCGCTGCATCCTGCCTACCAGCATGGCCATATAAAGGTCGTGAATGAGCTCCTGTCAGCGGGGGCTGATCCAACTCTCAAGGCCCCAGCAGGGCGCGACCAAACACCCCTCGAAGAAGTTAAGGCTAACAAGGAGTTGCCGGAAGATGAGCGCAACGAATTGATTGCGCTATTGGAGAGGTATACTAAGGCCTGGCTAGCGAAAGCAGAAACCCGCGCTTCCCAAATGTTCCTTTAAGCACGGTATCAGGAGAGACGGGCAGGCTCTAGATGTATTGGAGCCTTGCTCGGTGGTGTGTAATGGCAGACGCGAAAGATTCATAGACTTTGTTCCCCCCGGCTCTTATTTTGCAGCCGGTGCACCACACCCGTCACTGGTCCTGGAGTTTTTTCTTTTCTTTGCTTTACTTTGACTTTCCTGCGTAACCCCTACTATTTCTCAGTTTCTTTCTTCTTGTTCTACCCGTACAGTAGATTATCCGCCTCTTTCTTTCTTTTTTTCCCTATTCATCGCATCTCATATTACACAGTTGCTACCCACCATCCAGTGTGCGATTCACGAGGGTGGGGGGGTAGCTGGGGGGGTGTTACCTGTATACTTTCAAAAAAGAAAAGAGTGCCTCCGAATATTATTATTATCATAAATGTTTATCATCATCCATTCATCCATCTTAATCTGGGCCTGATATCAACCCTCGCAATAGCAACGCACCGGTACAGTACAGTACCCACTCACCTCCTCATCCCTCCCCTGCATACAAAAGCATCGCACCTTTTCCACCATCCAAGGCTTGACCTCCTCTCCCCTCCCTCCCTCCATCACCAAACCCACAAGCACATCCACAACGGACCCCATCCCGCAATTTTTTCCCGGCGGAGCAGATTCCGGTTAGCAGCCTACAACACCACCACACGCGGTACGGTACACCTCCGTCGTGCGATAGCGAGACCTGCGCACAACTGCTCCTCCCCAGTGCAACTTTCTTGCCTATTGTATGATACAGAGGCGCGAATCATCACATGTGCTAGTGAAACTTAGGTTTGGAGGGTAGGATCTTGTTAGAGGTGCCGATTTTTTATATTTATTCCTTTCAAAAGAAAACAATGGTTGCAGGGTTTGGAGGTGTCATGGTTAGTCAGCGGCATGAAGGGTCACTCGGGGGGGGGGGTGGGTGTTGGGGGGGGCGCGGGGGGCGCGGGCCCGGGGGGGGGGGGGGGGGGGGGCCCCCCCCCCCCCCCCACGGTAGGCGAGGCAGGCTTTGCACGTACGGTAATCTACTGAGTGGAGATCAGATGGTAGATAAATAAGTTAAGTATTATTTTAATTCTAAACGTTGGTGTTTGCAAGTGCTAAACTAGACTATAATACTAGATTAAACTATGTAAATATATGTGCATCATATCGTGAATGTGCTCGTAGCGGAGCGTGAGATATCCTAACCATGCAGACGGACGGACGGACGGGCAGACAAAAGGCCTTGAAAAAAATAAAAATAAAATAAAAATAAAAACAGGTTAGAAAATATGCACCTCCCCCATTCTCCGACAGTATCATTAAACAAGAAACCTAATACAAGAATTACATATTTACAGGAGAAAAAACAAAAAAGGGCCCCATCGCGATTTAATAACTTCCACGAGTATATCCACCGCCATTCCCACCCGGATACGGCATGTACTGCTGTTGCTGTGGATTTCCGTATTGCTGCTGTGGTGGGGGAGGTGGAGACCCTGGCTGTGGGTTTCCATAAACTTCGTGCAGCCCGGGCTGCGCATGTACTGGATACCCGTTATATACTTGCTGCTGGTGGTGCTGGTCATCGTTGTGTAGTTCGTAAGGTATATTCGTCGGATAATCTGTGGTCATTCAAGTTAGCAAAGAAATTATAGTTGAGAAGACTGGGGAAAACATGCAGTCAGAAGTCTCATTTCCCTCCCTTGCCACCGCTGCCGCCTCCTCCTGCAACTCCGCTACGCCGGGCGGCACACGAATAGTCGAATACCTAGGCACCGGCGCCACAACCCCCCTCGAAGACACCTCCGACACAGGGGATGCGGTGCTCCCACGCCCGCCAGCACCACTTCCACCAGATGGCGGCAGCGGCAACACCGGAATGGTCGGTTCTCGTGCAGGTGGGGGCCTGAATATCCCCTGCATATCAGGATCCCTCTCCTGCGCCTTCTTCTTCTTCTTCTTCCTCATGAGGAGGAAGATTCCAATGATTGCCGCGAGGAGGACTGTCCCGCCAATGGAGGCACCCGCTATGACCCCTGGGCTGGGGCTACTCTTGCCAGTACCCCCGCCGGTGTTGGGTTGGGGAGTTTGGGTTCCAGTCTCGGCGGATTGCGGGACAACGACCCGGGTTGTGACGACGGGGACCTCGACAAAGGTGGTTCTGCCATCGGTGACTACTGCTGAGGTACTCATTGAGGTTTCGACAGTGGTTTTTGGAGAGGCTGACTTGCTTGAGGCTTTGGTGCCCCCGGTAACGATAGTTGAAGGGGGTTGAGTGATGACAGTGCCATCGCGGGTGATGACAGTGCCGGCACGGGTAGTCGTGCTCGGTGCTTTATTGCGCGTTTGTGAGATGGTTTGCACGAAGCTCGAGGTGTCTCGTTTGGGGGCGGAAGGGGTGGGGGTTGAGGGGGATTGGGTTTTGATGACAGTGCTAGGGGAAGGCGGAGTGTTACCTAGTGTTACTGCTTTGCTGGGCCCAGTTGTAGTTACTGCTGGTGGCTTGGCGGTAGTTGAAGGTGGTCGGGCAGTGGTAGAGGGTGGCTTGACAGTGTCGGAGGGCGGCTTGACAGTGTCGGAGGGTGGCTTGGTAGTGTCGGCGGGGGGGTTGGTAGTGTCGGCGGGCGGCTTGGTAGTGGCGGGCGGCTTGGTGGTGTCGGCGGGCGGCTTGGTGGGGTCGGTGGGCGGCTTGGTAGTGGCGGGCGGCTTGGTAGTGTCGGGCGGCTTGGTGGGGTCGGCGGGCGGCTTGGTAGTGACGGCAGGAGGGGCGGTGGTCGATGGCTTAATGGGGGTGTTAGGAGTGCTTGTGACGGGTTGAACGGAAATGGTAGGGGATTTGCTAACCGAGTCGGGGACGGGGCCAGAGACCGAGACCGAGACCGAGACCGAGACAGAAGGGTTGGACGTCGGTCCTGATCCGGATCCGCCAGATACTGCATTAGCGCTAGAACTTTCCGCACGTTTCGCAAGCGCATTGCCGCTACCGCTTCCGGGCTATCGAGGGTGTTAGCGGTTGATCACAAACGAATAAAGAAAAAACGGGGGAATTCAATCATTGCGAAAAAAATCCTTGAGCTCACCAGATCAATGCAAGATATACCACTGCCAACGAGCTGACAGGTCTTATTTGGCGGACAGCACGCATCAAAGCCCGCACACTTGGTATGCGTTGCAATCGCACACGGATTCTGATAAGCAAACCCCCTAATTAGCATTATCCCCTTTTTTCAAAACTGATCAAGGACAAAGAAAGGAGAATAACACACAATCGGCAACACCACAGAACAATCGCGACCCTTTGGACAACAAACTGTGTTGTCCAGGTGATTTTTCTGACACACGTATCCATCCTCGCAGCAGCTCCCATCACCGCAAAAATCCCCGCCAGCTGGGCAGCATTTCATCACATCATTTGGAGACGCTGAGTGAAGGGCTGATCCCCCACAGACACGCTTCTGAGGGCTAACGTGCCTAAGGAGTCGCCCTCTCACCCCAAGGAGTAGGAGGTCCAATGGGTTATTTCCCCGGCCAAGTAGAGGCCTCGCTGGGAGGAGACCTGGTGTTGGCAGGAGGCTCGCGTCTTTTAGAGGACTTGGGTCATTGGTGTCTTCTGCCAAGATTATGGTTAGGAGGGCGAAAAAGGTCGTCAGGTATCGCAATGCCATGGCTATTAATCTTTAGATCCTCCTCCTCTATCTGTTCTCCTTCTGTCTCTCCCTCTCTCCAGGCCTCGTGCCTACTCCTTCTGTCGTATCGTATCGTATTGTATCGTACCGTTCGTGACACAGTGGTCTCGCAGCCGAAAAAAAGTGCCAAATGAAAATAAAATAAAAAACCAAACACTCCCAAACACAACCGGAAAAACTAAAGCCCAGAGGGGGAGAAGAAGATGAACCAGGAAAAGCGAGGGGATGTGAAGCTCTTTTGAAATAAATACGGTAGCCAGAGCCTGTCAAAGTCAAGTTACACTTCAGCCGCAGTAAGAAAGACCTCAACAATGATTGAACGCTGACTCCCTCCACCACAGCCACGAAATCTCCTTTACTCGTGGTGCGGTTGGACCATTGAGACATAAACTTGGCTTGGTTTTGTGGGTTTTCCCGCCTTTTTAGGGAGGGGAAGAACTGGTGGCTTGATGGGCTAGTTCGTTTTCAGATGCTCTGTGTTACGGGGGCGTGATGAGTGGGAAAAAAAAGTAAAATCTTGAGGGTTTGTGTCTTTGAACTTTTTTCCTGGAGGCTCGAGATCTGCTGCTTGCTTTTTTTCCCCTCTTTGGGTTTTTCCATAGTATGATGCGAAATTGTTATTATTATTTTTGCAGTCTGCTCGTTCCGGTGTTGTCTTTGCTCATTCTAGACCTTTGCCATGGTGCGGTGATTAGATATGGATGACAGACACGATGGAAGACCTGGCAGAGTCTTTCTTTGACAAAAGCCCCGCTGGGCCACAAAAAAAGAGTTTATGGTTCAGGCGCGGAGCCCAGTTCTCTCGCCGTGCGCTTTGAGAAATCTATTTCTGATATGTCCGAAAGTGGTGGTGGTGGTGGTGGTGGTGAGATTGAACAACGAATCAAGCTTTGATGGAAGCCAGGTAATTTAGAATAGCACCCGGCCGAATGATGGCGCTAGAGAAGGGGGTGTGCAAACTTCCCCAGTGTCACCAGTGCAAGACAGTACAGTATTTGTGCAAAGGCACATGTGCCACGGTGATTTACTATCCCGGTATCAAACGAAGTCGAGAACTAAGAAATAAGGCTCAAGTTACAGTGCATTGCGGTTGACACAATGCAGATCTTACAGGCACTCTACCGGTAACCCTCCAGCCCGAGAGATCATTCTTCAGTCTTATCCCCCAGTTTATACAAATAATAAGATACCATACTCTACAGTGCGTAAGAGGGAAAATTCTCGCCCTCCTCATCCTATCCAGTCTGGTCCCACCCAGTCATGTCAAGCAACCCCTCACAGCCCTCCGACACGGGAAATCATTCTACCGCAAAGACTCAGTAGATCCACTATCAGCCCGCCGGCCTTGGATCACCCCGATTAGTGACAAAACACCCCGAGAAGGAATAGTGTTTCCCAGACAGAGTATAGCTTGGGGAAGCCGAGCTTGGTGGATCTCATTGACTCGCATTCGTTATCTTGTTAACCTACTCTGCTAAACCTGTTGTGGTTTAAAACAGTGATTTATGTTAAGATCCCCAATAGTGGATCTACTAGGTTTTTGCGGTACTTCTTATCTAGAGTTCCCCTCTGCACCCAGTGCCGTATCATACTCCGCCCCACATCCCTCATCTTCTCTAACCTCCGCATCTCCATAGCTGCAGAGAGTTCACCTCCACACTATCCTATCCACCTTCCCCAGGTCTCGAATTTAATTTCCAAAATAGGCTCCTACATCAAGACCCTGCACACACCCTTGGTACTCTAGTATCATGCTGTACCGTGCAATAGCACGGATTGTTATACAAGTCTCGTGCAAGAGAACTGTGATCTATTGCACAGCAGTCCAAGTACATATCCGCTAGGCACACCGCTTGTGCTCGTGGGGGAGAAAATAGAAACACTCGTACTGGTGCCATTCAGTACCGGTACTTCATCTAAAATACATAGACTCTTTCCTCCTTGACTACACGCTTCCTGCTTCCCCTGCCCCTGCTTTGCTACTTACGGGACTCTATGTCGGCTGCCGGCAGCCTAGCGCAGCCCAGGGTTCGGGAGTACCATGTATATCATAGTACCGGCTGCTATACAGCACTTCTCGTGAGAATTGCCCGTAGAAAGAGGCCAGGGGCCTAGCTTAACATCCTCCCTCAGGCGAAGACAACAAGGGATATAACCACCTTGCTTGCGGGCACCTCGCCTCGATAATGACAACGTCTTGCTTCCCCCAACCATGGTACCTACTTTCCCTTCCCCGGTTTCCCATTTTCTACACTCTGCCCGACCCGCCACCCCATCCCAAACACGAATGCCCATAATACCATCCTATTCCATGCCATACTATAAAGCAGAATTTTGGACTGGAATTACAGAAGCGGTGCTTTCTTTCTATCGCCGGGGGGCATTGGTAGCTGCAGCAGTAGCAGTTGCGCCGAACCCAACTTTATCCTGCATTCTATTTTTAACCCCAAACCTGCTCCTGCATGCTGGCCAAGATAGCCGAAAAACGACCCCAGAAGATTTGAAGCAAGGACCATGTCGACATCTGCATCGACCAGTAAAGTCATGCATATGAGTTGATCCTGCCAGATTCTCACCTAAGAAGCATACCGTATTATATTAATACCAGGGCCCTGTTAGTGTCTAGATGATTGCTACCCGAGTATTATTAATGAAAATTTTGAACTCTCGCATTTGCAAACATTACAAGTTTTTTTTTTAACTCAGAGCCCAAGAACCCAAAGATCTCATTCACCCCACCATATCTCCTCCAAAAACGAGATTTTTCCAACCGCTCACCAAAAATACCATTCCAGGCGTCCGTTATAACCAGAACAGGCCCTATTTACCTCTCCCTCTTCATTATTTCTTCCTTGCTCCCTGCCGCAGCTTCCCAGCCATAACTCGCTTCCGACCACCCAAATTATGCTCCGACCCCACCAAACTCGTGACAGTTCACCGACGAGGCAAGGAATAAATCTAGGCACAACTTTCTAAAGTACAATATCCAGGCTTATCACAGTACCGTAAACTCTCGTTAAATCCACCATCGCCCATCGGCCTCGGACCCCTCCCGATCAGAGACAAAACACCCCGAGAAGGAATAGCGTGTTCCAGATGCGGTATAGCTTATTTAAGATGAGCCATTG
>Ga0307510_10001263_pt1 | contig 27532 bp, 33 predicted proteins | sample 12_EM_MG_FD_207224 | JGI IMG/M metagenome (GOLD analysis project Ga0307510, IMG submission 207224) | Populus trichocarpa ectomycorrhiza microbial communities from riparian zone in the Pacific Northwest, United States - 12_EM | ecosystem: Host-associated > Plants > Roots > Unclassified | place... | reverse complement strand
TATGCTCATCAATCTCCTTACTATAAATCAAGATATCATCAAAGTAAACGACTACAAACTTACCAATAAAAGCACGCAACACATGATTCATCAATCTCATAAAAGTACTAGGTGAATTAGTAAGTCCAAAAGGTATAACCAACCACTTATACAAACCATATTTAGTTTTAAAAGTGGTTTTCTATTCATCCCCTTCTTTCATCCTAATTTTATTATCGCGGAGTGCGCGAGCGCTAGCACGGCGTCGTCTGGCGACGACGGAGGCTCTTGTCATGCCTCCTATGTGAGGTGTGGTGTGTTGGGAAGGTTTTTTGGATTTAATCATAAAATTATGATTAAGGTTCAGGAGTCGCCACCTAGTATTATGGTCACTAGGAACCTATGGTCTGCGAGAGTCTAGGTAAGGGACTTGTTGTGCAAGGGGAAGACACATCACCTAGGCTGGGCTAAGACAGGTCCAACCCAAAGTAACTTAGTCAATGGCACAAACCAGTGACTAAGTTGCACAAAATAGTGCAACGTGAATTATAATTCACGTTGCATTGTTCACATGCAGCGATAACAGAGAAGGGAGGAAGAGGAAGAAGAGAGGAAGGAGGCTTACCTGGCGTTGAGGGAGCTGGCGACCTGACAGGTGGTGCGCGGTGCGACTGGAGGTGGTAAGGCCGGTGGCTGGCTGTGGTTGCAGCTGGAAGAAAAAGAAGTAGAGGCCTGCAAAGGAGAAGGAAAGCTCACGGGTGGAACTGTTGAGGAGATAGCTGCTATCCTGTATGCCTTTGGGAAGAGCAAAAGCTTCTGGGCGAGGTGGTTGTTGTTGTTGTTGCTGCTCCTAGGGTCGCGGTGGTAGAGAAGAAGAATTTTACAGAGGAGAGAGAGAAGTGGTGCAACCACCACGTGAGATGGTTTCGTGGCTACTTGAGGTGGGGATGATGGTGAGAAGACAGGTGATGATGGTGGTGGTGGCTGAAGGCCACGGCGGAGAGAGAAAGAAGAGAAAGGGCTGGTTGTAGCAAAATGGAGTAGGGAAGGCTGGTTTTCGGCCAACTTTGCATTCAATTTTTTCTCCCTCAGGTCATCAATGAAGCCTCTATTTATAGGCGGTGGAAGAGGGTAATCTCATCTACACCGGGGTAAAATTTTAGTCCTTGATTTGATTGAGAAGGATCCCAACCGTTGGTTCAAAGTAGCCCCCCTGAGTTGTCTAATCTACAGGAAAAGGCTGCCTAAGTTGACCTCTTTACGTTGTCGCTAGTGTCGCCGTGCTGTCATTCATCCTGAACCGTTCACATGGGGTTGTAGAAAAACTGCAGGGGACCCTTTCGTGCAAGTTTTGTTCGATTTGATGGATAAATCAAGCATTAAATGCACCTGTAAATTAGGCTCCCACACTATTTCTTTCGAGTAAAACGGGGAAGACAATGAACAGTGATAAGACGACGCGTCATTTGGTCCTTTTTTTTAATGCAAAACGGCGTCGTTTTGGATTGAATTAGGGATTTTTACTGATTTGCAATTTAGTCCTCCAGCTTTCAATTGAACCCCTAATTGATCCTAAACTTTTGATTTAATGGAATTAAGCCCCTAATAAACTTCAATTGTAGCCCCGTATTTACACGCCTTTTACAATATGGTCCCTGGTCTCGGATTTTATCAATTTAACCCCTAATTGACCATCAAACTTTCAATTCCTTCAATTTCACCCCCGGTTTTTGTCAATTAAGCCCCTAAAGTATGGTGCTTTTTGCAGATTGGTCCTTGGCTGTCAAGTTCTTCAATTTAACCCCTAATTGACCCCAAAACTTTAATTTTCTTGCAATTTGGCCCCTAATTTCAATCAATTAACTTGGTAAAAATTAAATTTGGTCTCTTAAAATTTCAATCTTCTCAATTAAACCTAAATTAGGCTCCCAAACTTATTTTTTCACCAATTAAGCCCCAAATAAAATTAATTTGACCTATTTAAAGTATAATTAAGTCCTTGCACTTAATTAGATCCTTCAATTAGACCTAAATTAATTCTTAAACATAATTAAAATTCAATTTGGCTCATGATTAAATAAAATTGGCCTATTAAAAATTTAATTATGTCCTCGGACTTAATTTTTATGCAAATTCATCCAATAATCATTTAATTTGACCTTGAATTTGCATTTTTTATCTCTATTTTTGGGCATAATGGGGTACAATTAGGCCTTGAATTTCCTCCAAAAATTACAGCTTGATTTCCCGGCCTGCTTTCTCCACATTGCTAGCTTTTATTTTATTTTTTTATTTTTATTTTGAAAAAAAAGTGAATTTTAGGGAATAACCCAAAATTGGGTTATGATAGCTGCCCCCCTCTTTACAATGCTTATGATAGAAAGTCTCGTAAGAAACTTTAGATAGTAAGCTTTGTAAAGAAGAAAAAGAATGAGATAACGAACTCACCCTATCAAGAGGTGATGAATCCTTATGGAAGTATTTGGAGTGAGGGCTAGAAAGCGCACTCAGAGGAAAGACTAAAAGGTTTTTTAAAAAAAGCTCGATGACACACTCAGAGGAAACAGATATGACCATAGAGTGCACTATCTAGGAAGGTTGAGGGCTCAAAGATACATTAAAAGGGAAAGATGTAGGTTTGAGATGGTTGAGGGTTCGAAGACACACTCAAATGGAGGAGATATGGATATAAAGCGCATTAGCTGAGATGGTTGGGGGTTCGAAGACGCACTCAAATTGAAGGAGATAGGACTATAAAGCGCATTAACTAAGATGGTTGAGGGTTCAAAGGATCTCTTAAAAAGAGGTAGGGTCAGGAAACACACCACCTGAGAAATTATGGCTCAAAGGCGCATTTGAAAGGGAGATAAGGCTATGAAACGCAATATCGAGAGCTGAGGGATCAGGGGCCCACTTGAAAAGAGATAGGGTTAGAAACACACTACACAAGAGGTAATGCGTTATGATAATGGGAGACTAATCTGCTAAAGGTGACAATAATGCATGATGATCAAGATGCATGTACACTTACCTGTGAAATATAAGTCCCCTTTCTTCACTGATTTTCCATCTTGAAAATTCGAGTCTTTATAGTAGGTTTTAGTGGCTTTTCTGCTCTTGCTTACTCGACTCACATCTTGTGATCTTAACCTCTGGGAAGGATATGACATGAGCATACCTCTTTTCCCACAAACCTTTATTTGAAGGATCACCATATCTCCTGTTTTCTTAGAAAAGGAATCATAGAGCCAACCCTATGTGTTTTGCTGGATTGCCCCTCAGTTTGATCATGTCCGTAAGTATTTGTTTGGGGTTTTCTTTAGGGACAAGGTTATGTGAAAGAAGATTTGGTTATTTACAAGGAGTTGTTTTTACAATGAACTTTTGGAATTTCAAAGTTATTCTGAAAAAAAATCATTTTGATGTTTGTTTAAAACAAACTTGTTCTGAAAAATTCAAGCAATTCTCATTGATAGGTTTGCATAAGTGTTGTTTTTGGTGAAAATGTGAAGTGATGTTTTGTTGGTTAAAAAGGGTTCAGGATCCAATATGAGGGTTTCAAAGAACCAGTTTTCAAAGCATTCATTTTGATTGCATGAATAATGACTTGTTTCGCATGGGAAAGCATTGCCCACTAATCCAGATTGCCTACCTTTGATCAGAAAAGGCTTGATTGGGCACGTAATGTAGGCTTTGGCTCTTGACTATGAAGAAAAGGATATTTATAGGCTCAAAAGGTGTTTGAAGGATTTCAAGACTAAGGATCACTAGTGCTTATATCTCAAACCCTCTTTTCTTTTCTTTTCTTTTGGGACCTTGAAATTGATTTGCAAAATGGTCCACGGTGCCCCCCAATGTTGGGCTTTTACTTCTTTTGATTTTGAGCATCATCGTATCTGTTATTTTTATGGAAAGCTCAAATATTTTGATTTTTTTGGATTTTTTATGCCCCAAGCTTTATTTGGGCACCCTTAATCATTGAGAACTTTATTTCTCACACTTGCCCCCTAGTATTGTTTAGGCACTTTTATCATTAAGGACTTTTTCATGCCCCTCCAGGGTTGTTTAGGCACTTTTAGTCATTAAGGATTTTTTGCACTTGCTCCCTTGTGTAGGGTGTGATCCTAGCCAAGGTTATTTTTTTAAGAGAAAGTTATTAGGCTCAAAAGGGGACTACAAGGGATTTTATGACTTTGTGAAAGAATGATCAAAGAAGGCCTTTCTTCATTTCAAACACATGCATTCATAATCGGCAAGCTTTGCTTTCTCTCATGCAAATATGCAAGAATGGTTTCTCATTATTCATGCAGCCAAAACTCAGCTTTGAAGTTATCTCATGGTGTTCGGGTTGTCTTCCAGGTTTTTAAGTGTTAGGATATCACTTAAATTTTCAGAACTTGTTTGTTAGAACAACACCAATTTGATTTTTTTATTAAAACTTTGATTTTCCAAAAATCCTTTGTGAAAAAAACATGAGATCATGCATAGTTTTTTAGGGGAAACACACTAAAGAAATCTTGGCCAAACTTCAATTTTATTGATTGATAAAGGTAAATACATCAGGCATAGTACTTCTTTACAACATCTAAGTTTATAGGTCTAATTAGATCTTTTCCATTCATATTAGTAAGAATTAAAGCCCCTCAAGAAAAAGACTTTTTCACCACAATGGCCCATCATAGTTTGGTGCCCATTTACTTTGATCTTCTCCTGATGCTAGTGAGATATTCTTTAACACCAAATCCCCCTCCTTAAACACCCTTGGTTTGACCTTCTTGTTGTAAGCCTTTGCTATGTTGTTGTAAGCCTTTGCTAGTCTTTTTTCATCGATCAAGTTTAGCTGCTCAAATCTTAACCTCGCCCATTCTAATTCGTCCAGTTCTGCATCCTTCAGGATTCGCGGTGATGGGATTTCTACTTCTAAGGGCATAACCGCCTCCATTCCATATACTAAAGAATATGGGGTTGCATTTATAGAAATTCTAACTATGGTGCGGTACGCATGAAGTGCGTATGAGAGCATCTCATGCAAAATCCTTATAGGTGACCACCATTTTTTGGATTATCTTCTTGAGATTCTTATTAGCCGCTTCGACTGCCCCATTCATCTTCAGTCTATAAGGGGAAGAATTGAGGTGTTTAATCTTCCATTTAGTGCATAGTTCATTAATCAGCTTCCCATTAAAATTTTTGAGCGTTATTAGTTACCAATCTTGCTGGCAAACCGTAACGACAGACCAAATCCTTTTCAATGAATCTCTTGACTACTTTTTGCATTACATGGGCGTAAGAATTGGCTTCTACCCATTTGGTGAAGTAGTCGATGGCCACCAGAATGAATTTATGCCCATTGCTCGCTTTAGGGTTGATTGGCCCTATGACATCCAAACCCCAAATATCAAAAGGCCAAGGTGAGATCATATTGAACAAAGGTGTTAGAGGCATATTTATCCTATCACCATATATCTGACACTTATGGCATTTTCTAACATAGTCTATACAATCTCTCTCCATGGTCAACTAGAAATATCTCGACCTTTATGTCGCACGTGTGCGGCGTCGCGACGAATATTCCACTTTAAATCTAGGAAGTGTGTATGGTATCTATTTGGCAAATATGGGGAGACAAGGAATATTGTCTTTTGTCGGTGGAAAATGGAATGGGAGTCGCCACCTAGTATTTTGGTCACTAGGAACCCTAACTGGTCTCAGAGATCGGGCACGGGGACTGATTGCGTAAAGGAAAGTTGTTAGCACCCCAAATACGCCCTACCTAAGGTAAGCTGCATTGTTTATTTGTCTGATAAAGACCCAGCAGGCCTATCCGGATCACTGGCTCAAGCCAGTGACCTGGCTGGGAAACAAAAGGCACGCGTGAGGAACTCACGCGTGCATACTCAGTAGTAATATATTCTAATGTTATTGTTCAAGTGAATTATAATTCACTTGAACAGTGAAAACATAAAAAAGGGAATTGCATGCACAGGGATGTGGTGAGCAAACCTGGTGGCGGAAACGGTGATAGAAGACGATGGCAATGGCGTACGCTCGCGGTGGTGCTGGTGGTGGCCGACCGGGGGTGGCTTGGATGGTGGTCGGTGGCTGTGGAAGCCGGGGACAACAACTATTTTCTCTTCTTCTTCCCCGTGCAGAGGCGCCAGCCTCTATTTTATTCTGGTGGGGGAAACGATGCTGAAGACGATGGTAATACTCACAGTGATGCTGGTGGCGGTGGAGAGGAAGCCGATGAGGGCTCACGGTGACAGTGCGGGGAAGCTCGATGATAGCAGCTGTTGTCTCTTCCCCTCTGTAGAGGCGTTGCTTCTTCTCTTGGTTTCCTTTGTTCCCTCTGTCACCGCTGTTCTTCCCTCTCTACAGCAACTTCATGGAGGTGCAGGTGGTAGGGAATGGCTGTGGTGGGAGTTAGTCTGGTGTGGGAGGCCTTTCTTCCTTTTCTTCTCTGTGTTTTTCTTCAGCCCTGTTCTCCTCTGTTTCCGTTTCTTCCTTCTGCTTTTTGTGGGGCTTTTGTTGACTGAGATGGCAATGGCAGCTGGTGGTGGTGGAGAGGAAGTGCTCTGTTCCTGGTGGTGTTGTTGCGGCTGGGAAGAAGATGGCGAGCGGTGGCTGAGGGAGCCCGGTGACAGCAGCTGTTCTTTCCTCTCTGCAGCGGTTCCCTCCCTTTCGTTTTTTGCTTTCTTTCCTCTGTCTCTGGTGTTTCCTTCTGTCAGCGGTTCAGGGGAGGTGGGAAGGTGAAGGTAACAAATCAATGGTGTTGGCAGTGTTGGTGTGTTTGTCTTTCCCTCCTGTTCGGTTTCAGAGCTTCCCCGTTTTCTCCCCTTCTTTTCCTATCTCGTTTCCTCTCTTCCTACCCTCTCACAGTAGCTTTCTTTGTTTCAAAACTTCCCTCCCCTTTCAGTTTTAAAAGAGCCCTCTCTCGTCCAAAAACAATCTCCCCTGTTCTTTCCTTCCTTTCTCTCCGTTCTCTCTTCTCTCATTCAAACTTCTCTCCCTTTTTCAATTTCCCAAAAGCCTCTCCTCTCTCCCTCCTTTCGTTCCTTCTTCCCCCCTCTCTTTCGTTCAAACTCCCCTTCCTCCTTTCGTTCCTTCTTCCCCCCCACTGCTAGTGTTGAGAGCAGTATTTATAGGGCAATCTCTGCTGTTGTGCGTGGGGAGCAGGGGAGCGGCCTGCTGTCGCGCATGGGGAGAAGGGGACACCGGGTGAGGTCTCCAATGGGGGCGTGGGGCTTTAGGTTTTGGGGGCAGCATGCGGGGAGAGAGAGGTGAAACTGATTGGTTTATTTATTTATTTATTTGTGGGGACCCAAAAATGGGTTACAACACTTTATATTTGTTTTGTCATTGTATGCCCATTAGCATATGTAGCACAAATCCCCTCATAGACTTCTTTTAATGCTTGTTCAATCTCATTTTCATTCAGACATTTGAGTAGAGTCCCATCAAATGACCTTTTATATAAAATTTCTCCATCTAAGTAAAAATTCATGGTCATTCTCCTCAAAGTCTTTTCATTTGTCTTAGAAATCCCTTGAGGGTATTCTCAATTTTAGAGAAACTTCTTGATGTCATTATACCATGGTTTTCCATCTGGAGATTCCTCAATCAAGCAACAATGGGCTTGGAAGCTTCTGACTTCGATATCTATTGGCTGGATCTTGCTTTTAGTATCGACTTGTGTCATTGAAGCTAAGGTTGCCAAGGCATCAGCAAACTGATTCTTATCTCTGCTTATATGGGTGAATTTGATCTCTTCAAATTCATTGGCTAACCTCAAGAGATAATTTTGATACAGCTTCAATTTTTCATCTTTGGTTTGCCACTCACCTTTGACTTGGCAGATGATTAACAAGGAATCCCTGAAGACCTCAAGCTTCTTGGCTTTAAGTTCTAAAGCAGCTTCTAAGCCAATGATGCAAGCTTCATACTTGGCTGTATTATTGGTACATTCAAATAGTAACCTTGTTGAAACAGGATATTGCTTATTTTCTAGGGAAATTACTACCGCTCCTGCCCCATTTCCTAATACATTTACTGCACCATCAAAGTAAAGGGTCCACTGATCATTTTCCCCATCTCCATTCTCGACTACTATCACATCTTCATCTGGGAGGTCAAAGTTTAAAGGCCCATAAATTTCCATGGCATGATCGGCAATTACGCATCCTTTTATAGCTTTTCTTGTCATAAAAACAATGTCATATTCTGCCAACAACACTTGCCACCTTGCTATTCTACTTGACAGGTAAGGTTTTTCACAGATATACTTGAGTGGATCTAATTTTGAAATCAACCAGGTTGTGTAGTACAACATATACTGCCTGAGTCTTTTCGCACTCCAAACCAAGGCACAACACAACCTTTCAATTGTTGTGTATCTCGACTCACAGTCATTGAATTTTTACTCAAGTAGTAAATAACTTGCTCTTTCCTTCCTGACTCATCATGTTGTCCCAGCACACAGCCCATAGCTGTTTTTGTTACTACTAAATACAGGATCAAAGGCCTCCCCTGTATTGGAGGTACTAGCACTGGTGGATTTTGCAAGTACCTCTTTATTTTATCAAAGGCTTCCTGACAATCATTATCCCATACTCCAGGATTTTTCTTCCTGAGCAAATGAAAAATTAGCTCACGGGTCACTGTCAGCTAAAATATAAACCGAGCTGTGTAATTTAGGCACCCAAGGAAACTTCTTACTTCCTTTTCTATCTTAGGTGCAGGCATCTCCTGAATAGCTTTGGCTTTGTCAGGATCAAATTCTATTCCTTGATCACTTACTATGAAGCCCAACAGTTTTCCTGTTTTTACCCCGAATGAGCATTTTGCAGGATTCAACTTTAACTGGTATTTTTGCAACCTTTCAAATAGTCTCCTTAATACTTGCACATGATCTTCTTCCTTCTTTGATTTTGCAAGTATGTCATCCACATAAACCTCCACTTCTCGGTGCATCATATCATGGAATAAGGTAATCATTGCCCTTTGATATGTGGCTCCAGCATTCTTCAATCCGAATGGCATTACTTTATAGCAAAATGTTCCCCAAGGTGTGACAAATATGGTCTTCTCTTTGTCTTCTTCCGCCATTCTTATATGGTTCTAACCAGAGAATCCATCCATAAAAGAATACGTAGCATTTCTTGTAGCATTATCAACTAGAATGTCTATGTGAGGTAAAGGAAAATCATCTTTTGGGCTCGCCTTATTCAAATCTCTATAGTCCACACACATCCGGATCTTGCCATCTTTTTTTAGGACTACAACCACATTAGTTACCCATTGAGGATATTGTACCACATCTAGAAATCCTGCATCCTACTGTTTTTGTATCTCAGCCTTAACCTTGAGTAACATGTTCGGGCGCATTCGCCTGGTTTTCTGCTTAACTGGTTCGCTTCCTTCTATTAAGGGAATCTTATGTACTACTATGTCAGTATCTAGACCGGGCATATCTGCATAAGTCCAGGCGAAAACATCTACATATTCTTGTAAAAGAGAGACCAGTTTATTTCTTTCTTTAGTTGTAACAAGGGTGCCAATCTTTAATTCCTTCTTTTCTTGTTTGTTTCCTAAGTTAATGACTTCTAGTTTCTCATTAGCAGGTTCCCAGGCTTTTTTGAAATTTTCTACCAACTTAGTAAACTCTTTTATATCTTCCTCTCCCCATTCTTCATCATCCATTGCGATCATATTATTAAAGTTTGGCCAATTATTCTTAGTGCAATGGTTTTGTGAATCGATGGAACTTTTAAGATTCCTCAAAGTGCAAGGTGTGCTCGTGTAAGTGTGATTCATAAAAAGATAAAAAGATGCAGACACATATTGGACACAAGAAAATGCATGATCTTATTAAAACAAAAGTGCTTGGTTAACATAGAAAATCTTGCGGTATCATGAGCTAAATTACCGACAAGATCAGCATAAGTCAAAACAAGACAAAACAAGTCCGAACATGATCAAACAAGAACAATTACTTTTTAAACACCATAGGAGCAGGCTCCATCTTCAAGTTCTGGTACACCTCTCCTTCAGCCAATCTTCACACAAAAAATCTAGCAGAAGGTTCATCAATGGTGTGAATGGAAAGTTGTGGCAGAACTTCATCCTTCACTTCCAGATCCGCTTCCTCTATCTGTTTTTCTTCTTGGCTCTCCAGGGTATTGATGTGGAGATCCATTATGCCTGATCTAATCACCTCTGTAGCCCTTGGGAAAGATACTTGGAGAGGTGGGATGACAAGTTCCTCTTCTTCTGGCTCTCTTCCTTCAATTCTTGCCATTCTTGCCTTCTTTCTAATCTGGGCAACCCATTTGTAATCATCTTTCTTGGGCTTATAACCAAGCCCAAATCTTTGATCCACACTCTTTAGCTTGATCGGTCCAGTCTTAGGATTATGTTAGAAAGGAGCCTTTTTCTTTAGAAAGCATCAGGCAACCATTTTTACCGCTTCAGGGATTCTAGGTTTTCTCAACACTGCACCTTCGGGAACCCATTCCATATTCACGATTTCAAATGCATGAATGTTCCCATCTCTAGAATCTTCCTCTTCAATGAAGGGTATGGCTACATTTTTTTTATCATGGAAACTGTCTCTTCAACTTTGATAGTTATTAGCATTCCATTTATGATATACTTCAAACACTGGTGTAGTGAAGAAGCCATTGCTCCAGCCGCATGAATCCATTACTTATAATTTTATCAAGAACACCTGCGACCCTATATATAGCTCCATTTCTAGGGTCCTAATTATCTGTCTTGGCGAACCATCATATGCTCTCGCCATCAATGTGCTAGGTTTCATTTGTGATTCATCGATAGGCATTTCTTTCAACATATGCCTTGGCAAGACGTTTAGTGCAGAACCATTATTGACGAGTACCTTTCCGAGTAGAATATCCTTACACCGCACTGTAATATATAGTGGCTTGTTATGCCCGGTACCATCGGGACCCAATTCATCTTCAGTGAAGTATACGTAATTTGAGGCTTGGATTCTTCCCACCAAATGTTCCGTGGCTTCTTGATTGATGTCTTGAGGAACGTATGCTTCATTCAATACCTTCTATAGAGCCTTCCTATGTGGCTCAGAGCTTAGGATCAAAGACAACAATGATATTCTTGCTAGAGTTTTCTTGAGCTGTTCAACAACACTATATTCACCGTGTTTCATCAACTTCAAGAATTCATTGGTTTCCTCTTCTGTGACAGGTTTGTTTATTTTCTCGGTCACGTCAACCCCTTCTTTACCTTTAGCTTTTCTTTGTTTTTCCAATTCCTCTAGAGTGAAACATCTGCCGCTACGGGTTAATCCTCCAATTTCTGTTTGAAAAATAGGCAACTGCTGAGTGCTTTTAAAGGAACACCCATAGTCATGAGGTAAGGCATTGTAACTCCCTTTATGTGCCACTACTGGTTTGGATAAGGCCAGTTTGGGTGGCTTTCCTGTAACGAATTGTACTCGACATGCCTCTTTATTTAGTGCTTCCATCATGGACACCTCCTCACTTGTTGCTTTCTCGATTTGTAGCAATCCACGACTCATCATTTGCATCACTTTTTGGTGAAAGCCCTCACACTGGCTAATCACATGGTCTTTTATATTATGATGTTCACAGCACTTCTCGCTACCCTCTTTATACCTTGCATCTACCATCATTTGGTAGATCCTATCCATTGGCACCTTCAAGATTTTTGAGTGTTCTATTTCTAACATGTTTACAGACCCACTACCTGAAGCATGATTGGGTAAAGGGTTTGTATTCACATTAGGGGCATCTTCAAATGTTATCCATCCTGCTTTGATCAATTGCAGAAGCTTTCTTTTAAAGGCGTTGCAGGTATGGATGTTATGTCCAGCTATACCGACATGGTATTCGCAGGTAAGATCTGGCTTATACCAGCTAGGGTAAGGCGGTTGTAGGGGTGCCACAGGTATGGGGGCTACTTGTCCGATACTTAGTAGGTTCTGGTACATTTCATTCAGGGGTAATGGCAATTGAGACAATTGTTCTTGGATTCTTTGGTAGTTCTTTTTTGGGAAACTTTCAGCTTGGTTTTTTACTTGGTGGTTTTAGGGTTCAGGTTTTCTGGCTGGGATCGAGAAATTGAAATTGGTGTTGGCAATTTGGGATGAAAGAGATGGAGTGTTATATCTTTGGAATTGGCCTTTCTTGCTTTTATAGCTACTTTCGACATGATCAATCTCCCTCTTTTTTACTCCAAAACCCTTTTTTTCCACGGGTGCAGAGATTCTCCCACTTTTTACTCCTTACTATATTCGCTCTGCTACGACCACAACATCAATGAATTGCTGAGCCGAACTACTCATCACATGTTCGTAGTATGGCACTTTTAACATGTTAGCAAACAGAGCAACCACTTCCTTTTCTATGAGAGGGGGATGTACCTGTGCTGCTAAATCTCTCCATCTTTGGGCATACTCCCTTATACTCTCTTTGTTTCCTTTCTCTAGATTAGATAGACCGGTTCTATTCGGAGCAATATCCATGTTGTATTTGTATTGCTTGATGAAGCATCTACGAGATCCTTCCATATATGAATCCTAGTATTATCTAACCTCATATACTAGCTCAATGCTGCTCTACTCAAGCTGTCTTGGAAGAAGTGCATCAGTAGATTCTCATCATGCACTACTTCTGCCATTTTATTACAATGAGATTTAAGATGGGTAACAGGGCATTGAGTTCCAGTATATTTGATAAGTTCAGGAACTCGAAATTTCTTTGGTACCACCACATTAGGGACTAGACACATTTCTGCGGCTCGTACTGGGTCATATAAGTCTACTCCCTCAATGGCCCTGATCCTGGCATATAATGTTGCCATCTTGTCTTGATCAATGTCATCAAATGACTTGGTTTTGTGGTACTCATTAGCGAATGCATCTGCGACTGCAGGTGTTAGTGCTGGTGTTGTTGACTGCACAAATACTGGATTGTGTCGGGGCTCCTGTGCTTGTTCTTCTATTATGTCTTCATGTTGATTTGCTAGGAAAGTGGCAGGTCTAGTGGAAGGGCCTTCACCAGAGGTATTCCTTAGTGCTTGCTCGAGTAAACTGGTGAGGTGAGCCATACTAACCTTTAGATAATCCAACTCTTCTTGGAAATGAGCTTCACGGTAAGCACGCTCTTCGTCTTCCATGTTCCTTGCTCAGAGTCGGGTGTTGTAGGCTTTTTAGGGACCTATATTTTGACCTGGCGTATGCATGTTTGTTATAATGAATGAATGTATGAATATGGATGCAAATGAAAAAGATGCATGTATGTGGATTTATAGAGCTAATCCATGACTTCGTTTGTCAAATATAGGTAGAATCTGAAGTCTGATATGCTCAAAGAGGTTTTACATAAGTCCTTTGATTGATTGAATTCCATACACATTACAAAAGTTCAAAAGTAGGCTTAGGCCTATACAGATGGTTCATACAATGTGTCTTTATTCAAATGTTATTCCTCTATTAGCTACATTCCTGATGAAAGATGAAACTTCATTCAAATATTCCACATATCTATGATGGTTGTTGCCAATCCTGGAAGCCTTCACTCATAGCTCATTTTCCTTTCGAGCCACCATGTCAATTAGCTAGTCAGTTTGTTCGATCTTGTAATGGAACAAGGAGTTATCTTGAAGTAGTGTTCCATTACTGGCAGCTAATGATTCGTTATTTGTCTCCAAGATTTGAACCATTTTTTTCCAATTGCTGATTCTATTTTCTGGCCTTTTGCAATTCCTCTTTCTCTATATCAAGCTCGACTACCTTAGTGTTTAGCTGTACATCGAGGCTGCTAATATAGTCTTTCCATTCCTCAAATTGTTCTTGCATCTTCTTTGCTTATTCCTCTCGAGTCTCAAGCTCGGCTTGTATCATAGAAACTCGGTTTCTCATACCATTTATTTTGTCCAGGTATTCCTTCATGTTTGACTCACCTATCCTCCTAGCCTCTCTCTCATCGTCAGCCTGTACCTGATATCGAGTTCTTAAGCTTCTTTCTTCTTCAATGGTGAGATCAGCTAATCTGTTCTTTCCTTTTTCAGCTTCCCATTTCAATTTATACTAGCCTCTTTCTTTCTTCAGAGAAGCTATTGTCTCTTTGTCAGCAAACTTTCTACTTTTTTAGGCCCTTTTTAGAGTCACCAATTCTTGCTCCACCATTACATGCTTGTTTACCAACTCATCATACTTGACCTTCCCTTCTTCCAGTTGCTCTTTTGCTTCATGCTGGTTCTTCCTTAACTTAACAATTTGCTCATCTTTTTCCTTCAATTGCTGATCTAGAGAGGCATTTATCTCTTCTTCTGTCAAAAGTTGGTTTTCTAGGAATTTCTGATGATTTTTGCTATTGCTGAGCTCAATCCTCAGCTTATCCAACTCTTCTTGGAGATCTTCCTCATTATTGAACCTTTTTCTTTTGAGCTCTAATGTCACATATGGCTTATCTTGAGCTCTTCTTTGCTCTTTTGCCTCTTGAATTATCTTAGACGAGCCACCTCTCCTTCATAATGAGTATGTAGGGCTAACTGAGAACTCTTTTTGATGTTCTTCCTTATAGACCAAAATAGGTTGCTTCTAATCATTTTTTATGGCATCTAACTTATCCGAACAACTAGCTTCTTTAAACAGACCGGAATATTCAGCTAACCCCCAAGTTCTTGGCACGTATTGTACTCCTCCAAACTGTCTGGCCACCAATGAGGGTGAGTAACTGATATAACCAGTTAAGCCAACCAATGGAACCCATGCTTTGTTGCCACAACCCATGAGGTAAGATGAACCGCTTACCCAAGGAGCTCTCCATCTAAAATTACTTTTGGGAAGTGCTTGATATTTCTTTACCCATGCCTTTTCATCCAAATCACTCTACTCTTCAGTCAGCACCAACTCAAGAGGCCTCATGTTAAACCATTAAAAATTATTGAAGACTTCTTTTGATGTTTCCAAATGACTAAGTATCCACATGAATAAGAGAGGAACACAGCATCACATCGCCCCTTTCCCACGCAGTCTGCAATGATTTAGAGATAGAAAGGTTTCAGCTAAGATAGCTGAAGTAGGGTTATTCTTTGTTTGTTCAAATTCAAAGAAAGCGTTAGCTACTTCAATGCTAATAATTCCAGCGGCTTCCAAAGGAAACAGAACTAGCCCAAAGATGGTGAAAGCAATTATCTGATATCTTTCTTCACCTAACTTCCCTTTTTCTTTATCCGTCTTTAATTTATTCTCGATCATTTTCCATTTGAACCCTTCATTAGATGTCCTGTATCGATCAACTTGGTCCAAATGTAAAAGTTTTGCAACTACTGCAGCTGTACTCTCAATTCTTTGCCTGAAGTACACTTTGTAAGGGTCATTCGGAAAACTCAAGATCTAGGCATACTCTTCAAGAGTAGGGGTCATATCAATATCCCCGAAGGTGAAACATCTATAGCTTGGATCCCAGAAATGCATCAAGGCTTTGACTGCTGAAATCTGAACAGGAATTCTTATTAGATGAGCGATTCTTCCATACTTCTTCTCAAACAGATTCTCTTCTATATATCTCAGAATTGGGGCCAACTTCTTTATGCTGTTTATGGAGCAGTGCACTTTGGTTATGTGCAGTAATTCTTCAACCTTGGTTCTTGAGCAGTCCCCTTCGACAAATTGCATCATCTTAGATCTTTCCCCATAATCCAAAAAGGTAATGGAAGTCATGGTCTTAGCTAAAAAATCCTGCAGAGTGTAAACAAGTTCTAGGCTATTATATGAGGGATATGTTTTCTAATTGGTCTCAAAAGGTCTATAAACTGCCTAGTGACTACCTTTCGTGAAGGTAGTATGGGGGTTTACAAGGGATGGTTGGGGCACTGTGTGACCGCCATCACCAAGTAAACACTCAGCTCATAGTTAGATGTTTCACGAATCTGAACCCCGACTGAAAGTCATGAGGCAGACCGCTACTCCCCATCTATCCTAGAATTGGGTCTTCTTGCAAAAATGTATGAATGCATTAAACTTGATGTATATATTTATGAACAAGAAGTAACAATAAAGATGCAAGCTAAAATTAAACAGACCAAAACAAATAACAAACAATCAAACAAACAAGGCTTAGTCCAACCACACAAGGTGATCCCCAGCAGAGTCGCCATCCTGTCGCGGGGTGCGTGAGCGCCGTCACGATATCGTCTGGTGACGGCGGAGGCTTTTGTCGTGCCTCCTGTGTGAGTTGTGGTGTGTTGGGAAAGTTTTTTGAATTTAGTCATAAAATTATGATTAAGGTTCAGGAGTCGCCACCTAGTATTATGGTCACTAGGAACCTATGGTCTGCGAGAGTCTGGGTAAGGGACTGGTTGTGCAAGGGGAAGACACATCACCCCAGTACACCCTACCTAAGGTAAGCTGCATTGTTGTTTGATTGTTTTTCTGGGTCGGGTTTTTATTTGTTGGTCTTTTCTAAAGCTCAAGGTAGATCTCCTTTCATAAGGGATTCTCTATCTTATCGGGTTAAATCCTAACCGTTCTAATACCTGATGGTGTATTTTATCGTATAATTTTACACCCACAAATATTAAAGTCTACATCTGGACCCCAAAAACTTAGAAAAAGGTTTTTTATATTTTGGCCAAACCCTAATGAATGATCATAAACTGGTTACGATATCTAGTTTTTTGATGTTCAAAACATGAGAAAGATGCAATTTCTTCTCTCTTTTTTTTTTATGAAAATATGCTTTGAAAATTTTTAGGATTTGGTTGTATGCATGAAAATAATTTTTTTTGGAAAATATTTCAAAGAAAAACCAGGTATTTTAATACCAGATTTGTATCTTACAGTGTAAGTATACAATCCAATATTGAACAAAATTGGTAGAAAAACATTTAAGAAAATCAAAAAAAAATTTAAGGATTTTTGAAAAAAAAATTTGAAAATTTTCATTTCATTTTTTTTTATTTTTTATTAAGTAATTAAATATTATTAAAGCATGTGGGTTGGGCCTAGCATAAGCCCATAAACAAGTGGGCTGACATCGACACAAATTGGTTGGGCCAAGTCCGGCCCAACAGATCCTTCTTCCTGTATTTTGGGGACGGGCTAGACCCGGCCCAGCTAACTGGGCTGGGCTAAGACAGGTACAACCCAAAGCAACTTAGTCAATGGCACAACCCAGTGACTAAGTTGCACAAAATAGTGCAACGTGAATTATAATTCACGTTGCACTGTTCATATGCAGCGATAACAGAGAAGGGAGAAAGAGGAAGAAGAGAGGAAGGAGGCTTACCTGGCGTTGAGGGAGCTGGCGACCTGACTGGTGGTGCACGGTGCGACTGGAGGTGGTAAGGCCGGCGGCTGGCTGTGGTTACAGCTGGAAGAAAAAGAAGTAGAGGCCTGCAAAGGAGAAGGGAAGCTCACGGTTGGAACTGTTGAGGAGATAGCTGCTGTCCTGGATGCCTTTGGGAAGAGCAAAAGCTTCTGGGCGAGGTGGTTGTTGTTGTTGCTACTGCTCCTAGGGTCGCGGTGGCAGAGAAGAAGAGTTTTACAGAGGAGAGAGAGAAGTGGTACAACCACCACGTGAGATGGTTTGGTGGCTAATTGAGGTAGGGATGATGGTGAGAAGACAGGTGATGATGGTGGTGGTGGCTGAAGGCCATGACGGAGAGAGAAAGAAGAGAAAGGGCTGGTTGTAGGAAAATTGAGCAGGGAAGGCTGGTTTTCGGCCAACTTTGTGTTCGATTTTTTTCTCCCTCGAGTCATCAACAGAGCCTCTATTTATAGGCGGTGGAAGAGGGTAATCTCGTCTACACCGAGGTAAAATTTCAGCTCTGATTTGGTTGGGAAGGATCCTAATCGTTGGTTAAAAGTAGCCCCCCTGAGTTGTCTAATCTGTAGGAAAAGACTGCTTGAGTTAACCTCTTTACATTGTCGTCGTGTTGTCATTCATCCTGAACTGTTCACATGGGGTTGTAGAAAAACTGTAGGGGATCCTTTTCGTGCAAGTTTTGTTCGATTTGATGGATAAATCAAGCATTAAATGCACCTGCAAATTAGGCTCCCACACTATTTCTTTCAGGTAAAACGGGGAAGACAATAAACAGTGATCAGACGACGCGTCGTCTGGTCCCTTTTTTTAACACAAAACGACGTTGTTTTGGATTGAATTAGGGATTTTTACTGATTTGCAATTTAGTCCTCCAACTTTCAATTGGTTTCAATTGAACCCCTAATTGACCCTAAACTTTTGATTTAATGCAATTAAGCCCCTGATGAACTTCAATTGCAACCTCGTATTTACACACCTTTTGCAATATGGTCCTTGGTCTTAACCACTAATTGACCATCAAACTTTCAATTCCTTCAATTTCACCCCTGATTTTTGTCAATTAAGCCCCTAAAGTTTGGCACCTTTTGCAGATTGATCCTTGGCTGTTAATTTTTTCAATTTAACCCCTAATTGACCCCAAAACTTCAATGTTTTTTGCAATTTGGCCCCTAATTTCAATCAATTAACTTGGTAAAGATTAAATTTGGTCTCTTAAAATTCCAATCTTATCAATTAAGCTTAAATTAGGCTCCCAAACTTAATTTTTCACTAATTAAGCCCCAAATAAAATTAATTTGACATATTTAAAGTATAATTAAGTCCTTACACTTAATTAGATCCTTTAATTAGACCCAAATTAATTCTTAAACATAATTAAAATTCAATTTGGCCCTTGATTAAATCAAATTGGCCTATTAAAAATTTAATTATGTCTTTGGACTTAATTTTTATGCAAATTCGTCCAATAATCATTTAATTTGACCTTGAATTTGTATTTTTTTTATCTCTATTTTTTGGCATAATGCGGTACAATTAGGCCTTGAATTTCCTTCAAAAATTGCAACTTGATTTCCCGGCTTGCTTTCTCCACATTGCTAGCTTTTATTTTATTTTTTGATTTTTATTTTGAAAAAAAGTGAATTTTGGGGAATAACCCAGAATTGGGTTATGACATTGATGATAACCACTTTTCAAATCAATTTTTGAAAACAATTTAGAACCATGTAATTCATCCAACATATCATCTAATCTAGGAATGGGATGTCGATACTTTACAGTAATGTTATTGATAGCTTGACAATCCACACACATTCACCAAGTTTTGTCTTTTTTTGGAACAAGAAGCACAAGAACTGCACAAGGACTCATACTCTCTTGAATGTATCCTTTTAACATCAACTCCCCCACTTGCCTTTGAAGCTCCTTAGTCTCTTCAAGATTTCTCCTATAAGCCGGCCTATTTGGTATAGATGCTCCTGGAACAAAGTCAATTTGATGCTCAATACCTCTAATTGGCAACAAACCACTAGGAATGTCATCCGGAAAGACATCCTCAAATTCATGCAAAAGAACTTTAACAACACTAGGAACACAAGAATCTAAATCATCTGAGTTAAAGAATGCCTCCTTATACACAAGTAAAATCATAGGCAAGTTAGAAAGATAGGCATGTTTAAGATCATTAGATTTTACAAAAAAGTTAAGGTGTTTCCCCACTTTTTCTACACACTCTTCTTTTCTCACCCTTTCTTTCTTCTCTCCACTCTCGACATTCTTTTCATTTTTTTGTTCTTGGTCGTGACCCTCCCCAAATGTCCTAAGGGCCGAAACTTTGTTCCCTTTTGTTTTCAACTCATGGCTCACTTTTTTTTCTCTCTTCCTCACATTCTCACCATGTTGTTCAGCTTGTTTTTCCATTTTGGACGAATCTTTTTGTTCCTCCACTTTAGCCGAAACATGTTGCTCTTCCTCATAGCTCTTCTTCAATTGAATTTGATCTTCATACACTTGCTTTGGTGAGAGTGGGGCGAGTGTATAAATCCTTCCATCCTTCTCTAATAAATACCTGTTCTTAAACCCATCGTGCTTGGCTTTTCTTTTAAATTGTCAAGGCCTCCCTAGTAACAGATGAGTAGCATGTATAGGCACAACATCACATAACACTTCATCCTTATATTTGCCTACTGAAAAAGAAATCATCACCTGTCTATTCACCCTAACAACACCACATTCATTCAACCATTGAAGTTGATAAGGTCTCTCATGCTTTATGGTATTCAATCCCAACTTTCTAACCAAAGTAACACTAGTAACATTAGTACAACTACCACTATCAATGATCATACTACATACTTTATCGTTGATTAGGCATCTAGTATGGAAGAAGTTCTCCTTTTGTTGCTCCACATCATCCTCCTTAGTCTGAACACTACGTGACCTTCTAATCACCAAAACTTTATCACTAACAACATACTTTAAATCACTAGCATCTTCAAGTGGGGGCATGTCATCACAATCAGACTCCTCACTAGTAGACACAATCTCTCCATCATCCCTTAGAATCATAACTCGATGATTTGCACATTCTAATGTATAGTGTCTCAATCTCTGATACTTGAAACACTTTATATCACGATTACGCTTCGGTTGAACTTCTTCCTTAAGTTTTTTTATCATTGGTCGAAACCTGCTTCTTCATGGAAGTAGGTTCGACAACTTTAAAAGTTACTAAAGGCTTCGATGACGCACTACCCTCTCTCCTATAATTCATCTTCCAACCCGAAGAAGACCCCGTATAAGCTCCAGATCGTGTATTACCTTTCCTTTTCAACTGTCCTTCAACCTTAATGGCTAAGTGTACTAACTCCTCCAAATCAACATATGATTGCAACTCCATAACATTAGCTATGTCTCTATTCAAGCCATTCAAAAACCTAGACATAGTAACTTCCTCAACTTCATTAACATTAGCTCTAATCATAGCCACCTCTAATTCTTTCTGATACTCCTCCACACTCTTATTACCTTGTGTAATCATTTGTAAACGATTAAACAACTCCCGATAATAGTGTTTAGGAACATACCTCTTCTTCATTGTTGTCTTCAACTCCTCCCATGTGCTTACTGGTCTTTCTCTATTCCTTCTTCTTTCTACCACCAATCTTTCCCACCAAACCATGGCATAATCAGTAAACTCCACTACAACTAACTTAACCTTCTTTTCTTCAGAGTACCTATGGATGTCAAAAATCATCTCAACCTTTTTTTCCCAATCAAAATAAGCTTCCAGATCAGTTTTTCCCTTAAAGGCTGGGATTTTTAACTTAATACTACCCAAATTTCAGTCTATATCTCCCAAATCATCAAAATCCCCTCTATGCTCAAAATCCCTATGTGGCCGAATATGTCCCCCTCCTTGATCGATTCTCATACCTCTCTCCCCTATGTGTACGGAACCCACCACCATGGTTAAGATCATCCTCGACTTCATCTGTAGAGTTTGTAGCAACACTCTCCTCCTTCCTAGCTTCTCTACCCCTTTTACTACGCCCTCCATCAGACCTAGTCTCTAATTTTTCAATCCTAGTCATCAGCTTACCAAACATTAATTCCATCTGTTGTTGTATTCTCGAAAGCCCATTTTCTGGGATTTCACCCTTCTTCTCTATTAGAAGACATTTTTTTTAACCTGCACAAAAATCGTTAGCAATAAAAATAACACCTCACTCACTCATGTTTCACACAAATGTATAGGGTTTTCACTCGAATATGCTCTCTATGCCTTTTTCCACTCAAATTGCCTTTCTTTAGTTCTTGAAATCACTTAGCAACAATTCAGAAAAAGCAAGCAACTATGCAGTGAATTTATAAATTTGATATAGACTCATAGACTCAAGAAGCAAGAAATTATGAAACTAACAAAATGAAACTTGATGACAAATTCATGAATAGCAATGCAAATTTGTAAGAATAATATGACGATTTGAAGACATGAATAAAAATAAAAAAAATCAGAAAATAGCTAAACAATTATGAATTATCAAGAACTAAGGATTTAATTCAAGAAAATTCTAGAAACTCAAGAAAATCAACTAAACTATCCAAATTTTCAAGAAACATAAACAAGACTACTAAAAGATTCACGAATCAAGACTAACCAATTTCCCAATGATCAAGGTTTTCTCAAGCATGTATTTGGCCAAAACTAAAAAAAAAAGGTGATTTTTTTCTTTTCTTTTTTTTGTGCGGCAGCAATCAAGATTTCAAGATCAAGCCTCCTTTTTTTCTATATATATATATATAGATGTATATATTTCGGCAAGAACAAAACAAAATCAAGAACTTAGGTGTGTGCCAATTTTGATCAAGAAAGCATCAAAAGAACACTAACTTATGATTAAGTTGTCAACAAAGCAATCAAAAGTAAGATCCCTATTTTTTTTTATATCAGTGGCCAAATCTATCAAGACTTAAACAAGAAACAATAAAGACTCAAATAGAAGGATATAACATGTGATTAGATCAGCTCTGATACCAACTGATGCGAAACCTAGCAGAATTTAATGGTATTCGTGACCCCAAGATCAATCTAACCCAAGTTTGTTGAGATTTGAACGAGCTTATCACAATGGAAGACTTGCTCCAAGGCAACAAGACTATAAACCAACTCGATCACAACGCCTACACCTGGAGACGAGCAAAGGAAGTATAAATTCACAACAACGAATGGTCAATTCTTTGAAGAGTTGAAAGTTCAATCAAGAACCAAGATTGAGCAACCAAAAGTCAGCTACAATGCTGAAAATATTATCAAAAGTCTGACCTAAAATTATTCATAAAGAGTATTTAAACTCTAAACCAAAACCCTAGTTTCCCTAATGGGTCTCACATAAACTCAATTTAAAAAATAATCAACCCAAGCTAAAACTAGCCCAAACTAATTAAAATAAACAAGTCTAAAACCCAAACAAATTGTCTCCTCTCAAAATAATTAAAGTTTGATAGCTCAACTAATTAAATAAGACAAGTTCGTTGTTTCTGCATTTTGTTTGGCAGCAACAAGGCCCAACTTAAAACGGATGGTTCTCTCTCGTCTTAATGAATTAGAAGATGTACCATATACCGTTGGAAAGGTATGGAAATCTAGTTTCCATCCCAACTATAATCACATCAAAATTCGATCTGTAGCTCCAGTTATGACTAAAAGAGTAATGAAAGGTCAAACTGTCTAAATCTAGTCTTCTTCTCCCAATCCTTGTGTAATGGTCTTGGTTCTACCAACAAGCCCCTCTTCAACATGAATCAGATTAATCAAGGCTAACTCTTTATTATTACAAATCATCTTGAAGTCCACTTTAACCCATGTATCTTGAAGAAGTTCATTGAAAGCTTCTTTGAACTTCTTAGCCCTAAGCCTAGTAACTGGACCAACTAGAACCTCCAATGGATCCTTTGATGGTTGGATCGCATCATTTAGGCATCTTGGTTTTCAGATTAGGATCATTGTCTTACTTAATCTCTCTCTTTGTAATGTTTAAGTTCTATTTCATGTTATATTTTCATTAATCTCTTATTTATGCTTCTCATTTCCTTTACTACTCTTAGTTAACTTATATGATAATTATGTTTTTATCTTGTTTATTTATGTTCTTCTTTTTCATTATGTCTAGCTAAGTTAATTATGTCAAGGTGAAAAGGTTTCACTAATTGTGTTATAATAGTAACATCATGAATACCTGACAATATTTAAAAGTATTGGTGTTACTTAAATAAGATAATTAATATGATCATGTTAATACTTTATAATGAGTCATTAATGATAAATCATCTGATTGGATTTGAAATACTATTAGTGAAACTTCTAACCTTGATATTTGTTTTATCCTTGTTTAGTCTTTTCATCATTATCAAATTTCAAATTTCTCTTCAACATCAATATCATTTTATTATTTGTAATTTATATAGTTCACCTCCTTGTGGTTCGACCCTGGTCTTAGCGGGTTATTTATTATTTCGACACTCTTGTACTTAAGAGAAGATATCAATCGTTTAGTCATGTCATATCTCTTTTCTTTTTTCTTTTCTTTTTTCTTTCTTTTTTTTTTTTTTAAATTTTCACTGGTTTTTTATAGCAAATGTTGAGGGGACACGAAAATTTTTAATCAGGAAACACTAACGCATTGAAGAAAAAATTTCATTGCATTGAATGCACCAACTACTACAATAAAAACTTTTGTATTATTAATTTTGTTTTATTATATATAATAATAAATATTTATTAGAAGTCCATGGTTATTATGATTTACGAAATGACAGTGGATATTTCCAGACTTCATTCGCCTCCTAGTTCCATAGCTATCACAACTCATTTTCACTAGGGAAAATTATTAAAAATCCATAGCTATTCTGGTTCATCAAATGACAGTAGATATTTCCAGACTTTATTCGCCTGTCAACTCCATGACTATATATATATATATATATATATATATATATATATAATGGACCATGGCTGGACCACATAAAGACGAAGTTTGTGCCAAATATATGGCAACACATGAAGGACAGTCACAGGTTTACCACCACATCCAGCACCTAAAGGAGAAGGAACCACGCCACCCCATATCTTTCATCGGCAAGCAGCCTATTCCAACTAAGAACTTAATGCTTCTGAGCAGCCTGGACCATGGCTGGACCACTGCTATTTTTCTTTGACATATGCAAACAATGATAAATATATATATAAAAAGAGTAGATAAGACCTACATGAACGTAAAATCATTGGCTGCATATGGGAAAGAGAAATGCTAGTGGTCCAGCCATGGTGTATCCTGGTTCACGAAAAAATTATCGAGAGAATTGAATGGGACAGCGATGGTTACTGCTTTATTGATTTTATTTTATTATATATAATAATAAAAATTTATAATGGTAAAATTAAACACATAAATTAATATTAGAAAAATCAAGTTTCAACTGTTAAAATTTAATTTTGATTATTGAAAAATTATTTTGAGACATCAAAAATATTTTTCGGCCGGTATCAACTTGATGGATTGAGTTTTAACAAAAAATAATGGTTTTGACCTAAATGACCGAAAACATATTTTTTATCCTGACCCGTATTGACTCGGTGAGCTTGGTTTTAACCGAAAGTGATGGTTTTGACCTGAAACGGCCCGAAACTCATTTTGTACCCTTGTCGACACAGTTTGATTTGTATGGACCCGGTGGACTTGGTTTTCACTGAAAATGATGGTTTTTACTTGAAACGGGCCCAAAACTCATTGTTTACCCTGGTCGACATAGTTTGATTCATATGGACCCGGTGGACTCGTTTTTTTATGGAAAGAGGCGGTTCACACGAGAAAAATATATTTTTGAATTTTAAAATTTTTCTTTGATTTTTTTAAATAAAAAAAATAACATTCAATATTTTTTTTTATTAGTCCAAAATTGGATTATACCAGCTACTATCAAAATTTAATATTTTTTTTTGTATAAAATGAAATTTTTTTATATTTTCAGATTGTTTTAATGTGCTAATGTCAAAATAAATTTTTTAAAAATAAAAAGATTTTATTTTGATACTTTTCTTAACAAAAAAACACTTTAAACTATCACTTTTAGCATAATCTCAAACAAACCCTAAATGATGAAAAAAAGTTTGGGATTTTAGCTGGTCTTTACATCTTGTTCTCGTTTGTCAGATTCTACATAGTAAAGTGAAAGGATCTCTTGTATATATGGAGGAGAGAGACAATGGCCTTTTTATTTTTCTTTTTTAACCTTTTCTCAATTAGCAAAGCAATAAAAAAAAAATCTCATAACTTTGTCAAACTAAACTAATTAACTAACATAGAAAGCTATGTGTTTTCTTGCGAGAGGTGAGCAGAGTACTAGCTATAATAAAAGAAAATTATGCACAGGACTAGCTACCAAGACAATTTTAAACGCAGTGAAAATACCTTATGTATTTTCTTGTGAGAGGTGAGCATAGTTTGTAAGGAAGCCCGCAAACTTACCAAGAAGTGCCACAAAATTAGGGGCAAATGCTATTCTGGCAATATCACCTTTTTCCTTAAGATATGCAGCAAAGTCATTGAGAAAAGCAGATGAGTTGATAAAGAAATTCTCAAAATTACTGAAAGAAGAACTGGTGAAGTGAGCAGCAGCAACGTGACTCTTGGTCTCGTTGCTCCTTTGAGATCTCTTCTCTTTCTCAAAATTCAGCTTTAGCTCTGGATGAAGGATCTAACACGTCCTAATATAATGGCCATTATTATGACAATGGTAGCACTTCAACTCAGTTCGTTTACCCTTGTAAGGTCTGTCATTGTTCATTGACCTATTGACAGCATACGCATAGATTCTGATAAAGAAATTTAGAGTCAGAAGTCATAACCTTTCTGCGAGCTTCTTCTCATTGGATAGTAGGGCACACACTAGTAAGGGATGGAAGATCAGGATTCATGAGGATCCTGCTGCAGAGATCTTCATAGTCTGAACTGAGACTAGCTAAAAGCTGAAAGATCTTGTCCTCCTTTTCATGCTTTCTTAATTCTGTTGCATCAATCGTGTGGAGAAAATATAGTGCAAGTTCACTCCACATACCTTTCAGGGTTCCAAGTAATTGAACGTAGGTCTTGCCATCTTGCTGCAGATTAGCAAGATTTCTATTAATTTGGAAGATATGAGCTGCATTGTTCTGGTTGTCATACATCTCTTTCACCACTTTCCATAGTTCAAAAAAAGATTCTGAGTAGCTGAATATTTCAGCAATATAATTTTCAATAGAGTAAGTAACCAAGACATAACAAGTTGGTCCTTGCATTACCAAACTTCATAAGCTTATGAAGGAGAATCAGGGGGTCTAATATGGCCATTGACATAGCCAAGTTCGGATCTGCCACCAAAAACAATTGTCACAACTCTTGACCAATGAAGATAATTAAATTCATTTAACAAAACTGAGCCTAAACATTGATTAGGATTTGGCTCTCTTTCTATATATTGCAGGATTTGTTGGTACCATCAGCATTATCCATCTTGAATGGATCTTCAATAGGTTTTTTAAACAATCAGCAGGATATTAAGAATCTGTTTTGATACCATGAAGAAACAAAGGGAAAGAAGAATTTTTATTCATAATTTTTTGTTACAGCAGCAGAGGTATAGATACACTTGATTTCTGTTACAGTAGAGGAAGTTGTGTTCATGATCAAATCAGAGTTTATTTCTATTAACTACTATCCTAACAATTATATGTAGAGCAACATGACATTGCAGTAGAAAGAAAGCTCTGCAACTTGTGTTGGAGTTAAACTAAAACTCTGCAAGTTATGTTAAGGTCAAACTCTGCAATCTGATTTGCAGGAGGACTTGCAAGCCGTGTTGGAGTGGGAATCTATTGTCCTTCCTTCAATAACTAATAAATACATTTTTTAAAAATATTTATCTGCAAGACTTAATTACCATGTCCTTCATGTTCACATGAGTCATTTGAACATGACGACGCCACCGTACTGATTCTTAGGCGAGCTTGGGACCGCCACTTTGCCGAGCGCTTCCCCACTTACATGGGCTTCCAGTGGAAGCAAGCAAGGGATTTGCACAACCCCGATAATCCTTCCAATTGGAAGAAATCGAAGCCTAGCTGGATGGATAGGAAGGTGTGGGAGGAGATGTGTGATCGGTGGGCGGGACATAACTACGAG
>Ga0307510_10001262_pt1 | contig 27533 bp, 21 predicted proteins | sample 12_EM_MG_FD_207224 | JGI IMG/M metagenome (GOLD analysis project Ga0307510, IMG submission 207224) | Populus trichocarpa ectomycorrhiza microbial communities from riparian zone in the Pacific Northwest, United States - 12_EM | ecosystem: Host-associated > Plants > Roots > Unclassified | place... | reverse complement strand
CGGCGGACGTCAAATGGTCGCTCGAACGTTATCTCGCGCCGGAAACCCACTGGCGCTGCAGAACCGATTTCGGCCCCGGCGGCATCGCCCGCGTCACCGCGATCACCACGCCTGACCGCTATACCGTCGATGTCACACTCGATCGTGCGGCGCCGCTGTTCCTGACCATGCTGACCCGGCTGGATTGCGGCGGCACCGGCATTACCCATCGCGGCTCCGTCGGACCCGATGGCAAATGGCGTTACCCGATCGGCACCGGGCCGTTCCGCTGGGGCGCGTGGCGCCACAACCAATATGTCGAGCTGCTGCGCTATGACGGTTACCAGTCGCTGCCCGGCAAGCCCGACGGCAATGGTGGCGGCAAGCAGGCACTGGTCGATCGCCTTCGCTTCACGGTCATTCCCGACGGTTCGGCGGCGAGCGCGGCACTGCTGCGTGGTAGCGTAGACATCGTCGACCAGCTCGCCCCCAACGAACTCGGCAACATCTCGGGCAGCCCGGGCATCAAGCTCGAATCCGCCGTGTCGTCGGAATTCTATTATGTCCTGCTCCAGACCAATACGCCGGCGCTGCGCGACCCACGCCTGCGCCAGGCGCTTGCGCTCAGCATCGATGTCGCCGGCCTGACCCGCGTCGCGACGCACGGCACGGCCGTGGCGAACAGCTCGCCGGTCGCGGTGGTCAGCCCTTATTACGGCGCCGCCGAACAGCCACTGGTCCGGCGCAATCTGCCGCTGGCGCGCGCGCTGGTCAGGGCATCGGGCTATAAGGGGGAGCCGATCCAGCTGATGACCAGCCACAGCCCGCCGGAAATGTATGACGACGCCATTCTCGTCCAGGCGATGGCACGTGACGCGGGGATCAATATCGAGGTCGTCTCGCTCGACTGGGCGACCCAGCTCGCGCGTTATTCGAGCGGGGATTATCAGGCCTCGATCTTCGGTTTCTCGGCCCGGCTCGATCCGTCGCTGACCTTCAGCCTGCTGATCGGGGATCGCGCGACCGATCCGCGCAAGGTGTGGAATGCACCGGCGGCGCGCGACCTGCTCGCCCGGTCGATCGCCACCGGCGACCGGCAGCAGCGTCAGGCGCTGTTCGATCGCCTCGACGGCTTGTTCCGGCAGGATGTTCCGGCGATCGCGCTCTACAATACCCGCCGCGTCACCGCGCTGCGCGCCGCGGTCAAAGGCTACCGCGCCTGGCCGGCGCAGAGCATCCGGCTGTGGAACGTGACGCCGGGGGACGTGCGATGATCGGCTATATCCTGCGTCGCCTGCTCATGGCGATCCCGACGCTGCTGATCGTCGCGCTGATCGTGTTCTTCCTCGTGCGGCTGATCCCGGGCGATCCGGCGCAGGTCATGCTCGGCGAGGGTGCCGATCCGGCGGCGATCGCCGCGCTGCATGCCGAACTCGGCCTCGACAAGCCGATCCCGGTGCAGTTCGTCACCTGGCTCGGCCATGTCTTTTCCGGCGACCTCGGCACTTCGGTCGTCACCGGCGAGCCCGTCACCGAGCTGCTCCTGTCGCGCGCCGAGACGACCGCGGTCGTCGTGCTGCTCTCGGTCGGCCTCGCCACGATCGTCGCGATCGTCGCCGGCATGTTCGCCGCCTGGCGCCGCGACAGCCGCGCCGACCTCGCGGTGATGGGCGCCGCCAGCCTGATCCTCGCCGTGCCGAGCTTCTGGCTCGGTCTGTTGCTGCTGCTGATCTTCGGCGTGTGGCTGCACTGGCTGCCGGTAGTCGGGTACGTGCCCTTCTCCGAGGACCCGCTCGCCGCGCTGACCTTCCTGATCCTGCCCGTCGTCACTTTGACCATCTCGGAAAGCGGGGTGTTGATCCGCATGATGCGCTCGAGCACGATCGACGTGCTGCGGCTCGATTACGTCACCCATGCCCGCGCCAAGGGCCTCACCGAGCGTACCGTGCTGGCGCGCCACGTCTTCCCCAATGCCTTTGCGCCGACCCTGACGCTGGTCGGCCTCACGCTCGGCCGGCTGTTCGGCGGCATCGCGGTGATTGAGACGGTGTTCACGCTGCCGGGGCTCGGCCGGCTGATGGTCACCGGCGTGCTCAGCCGCGACTATCCGGTGGTGCAGGGCTGCCTGCTGTTCACGGCGTGCATCTATGTTGTGGTCAATCTGATCGTCGACCTGCTTTATCCCGTGTTCGATCCCCGGGTGACGGTCGAATGAAGGGCCGTTTCTCCCGTTTGCTCGGCTTCGGGCTGGTCGGCCTGTTGCTGGTCGTGGTGCTGCTCGGCTTCGTCTGGCTGCCTTATGATCCGCTGGCGATCGATCTCGACCATACGCTTGCCGCGCCGTCGCTGGTGCACTGGTTCGGCACTGACGAATTCGGCCGCGATGTCGCGTCGCGCGCCATGCTCGGCGCGCGGGAAAGCGTGCTGATCGCGGTGCAGACGGTGACCGTGGCGATCGTCGCCGGCACGCTGCTCGGCCTGGTCACCGGTTTCCTGCGCGGCTGGACCGACCGGATATTGATGACCTTCAGCGACGCGTTGCTCGCCTTTCCCGGCATCCTGCTCGCGCTGGCATTGGTCTCGGTGCTCGGGTCGAGCCGGCACAGCATCGTCATCGCTTTGGCCATTGCCTATCTGCCCGCCACCGTCCGCGTGGTGCGCGCCGCGGTGCTGTCGATCCGCGAGCGCGAATATGTCGAGGCCTCGCGCGTCGCCGGTGACAGCGTGATCTACACGATGTGGCGCCATGTCCTGCCCAACACCGTGCCGCAACTGCTGGTGCTCGCCACCAGCCTGTTCGGCTGGGTGATCCTGTCGGAAAGCGCGCTGAGTTTCCTCGGCGTCGGCGTGCCGCCGCCCGCGCCGACCTGGGGCAATATGCTGTCCTCGGCACGGCCCTATATGTACGCCGCGAGCTGGCTGAGCATCGCGCCGGGCCTGTGCATCGTCGCGACGTTGCTCGGCATCAACATGCTCGGCGATACGCTGCGCGACCGCTTCGATCCGCGAGGCCGGTCATGAGCGAAGCGTTGCTGGTCATCGACAATCTCCGCATCGAGGTCGACGGCCCCGCCGCACGACCGCTGCTCGAAGGGCTGAGCTTCGAACTGGCCGCCGGCGAGCGGCTCGCCATCGTCGGCGAGTCGGGCAGCGGCAAGACGCTGGCGACGCGTGCCATCCCGGGCCTGCTCGCGCCGGGCGTCAGTCGCACCGCCGGCTCGATCCGCTTCGAGGGCCGCGAGCTGACCGACCTGTCGCAGGAGCAATTGCGCAGCGTGCGCGGGGCCGGGGTCGGGCTGGTCTTTCAGGAGCCGATGACCTCGCTCAACCCGGCGCTGCCGATCGGTCTGCAACTGGCCGAAGGGTTGAAGCTGCACCTGAAGCTGAGCGACGACGAAATCCGCCGCCGCTCGATCGACATGCTGGCGCGCGTGCAGATCGCCGATCCGGAAGGCGCGCTGAGCCGCTACCCGCACGAGTTCTCCGGCGGCATGCGCCAGCGCATCATGCTCGCCTCGGTACTGTTGCTGGAACCGCGCCTGCTGATCGCCGACGAGCCGACCACCGCGCTCGACACGCTCAGCCAGCGCGAGGTGCTGCTGCTGATGGTCGCGCTGACCCGCGAGATGGGCACCGCATTGCTGCTCATCACGCACGATCTCGGCCTCGTCGCGGAATATACCGAGCGCGTGCTGGTGCTCGAAAAGGGCGTGCTGGTCGAATCCGGTCTGACCGCCAAAGTGCTGGCCGAGCCGGGCCATCCCTATACGGCCAGGCTGGTCAATTCGCTGCCCCGTCGTAGCGGCGGTCGCGCGGCGATCCCGGCGGCGGCGCCCGAGCTGCTGTCGATGCGGCAGGTCGTCATCGACTATCCCGGCAAGCCCGGCCTGTTCCGCAAGAGCGCCCCGAAGCGCGTCGTCGACGGCGTCGATCTCAGCGTGCGCGAGGGCGAGATCGTCGCGCTGGTCGGGGCGAGCGGCTCGGGCAAGACCACCCTCGGCCGCGTGGCGATGGGGCTGAAGGCGCTGGCGGGCGGGTCGATTGCCTTCGATGGTGCGGACATCGCCACGCTCGATCGTGCTGGCCGCAGCAAGTTTCGCCGCGACGCCCAGCTCGTCTTCCAGGACCCTTTTTCTTCGCTGCCGCCGCATCTGCGTATCGCCGAGATCGTCGGCGCTGCGCTGCGCCACATTCCTGGCCTGAGCGCCGCGGAACGCCGCGACCGCGTGCTCGCCACGCTGGACGAGGTAGGCCTTGCCGGCTTCGAGTCGCGCCGGCCGCACCAGATGTCGGGCGGCCAGCGCCAGCGCGTCGCGATTGCCCGCGCGATCGTCTCGCGGCCGCGGCTGATCGTCGCGGATGAGCCCGTGTCGGCGCTCGACCTGACGATCCAGCTCCAGATACTGACCCTGCTCCAGCAGCTGCAGCGCGACCGCGGTTTCGCCTGCCTGTTCATCACCCACGACCTCGCCGTGGTCGAACAGATCGCCGATCGCGTCGTGGTGATGGAAAATGGTCGTGTCGTCGAGCAGGGCGAGGCGATGGCGCTGCTCTCCGCACCCGACCATGCCTATACCCGCCGGCTGGTCGAGGCCTCGCCCTCGCTGTCGCTTATCGGCCACACGGGCGGTTGATTCTCCTGCCGATGTATTTTCGACTTTACAAAATACAATGAGACATTATCGTTACCAATAGTACATCGGCAATGAGCGATAATGCCAACACAGGCGCACGCTCGGAAACAAAGGGTTTGGGGACGATGATGAGCATGAACACCCGTCGCATGTTGATGACCGGCGCAGCAGCCCTTTCGATCGTGGGTGCTCTGCCCGCTGTCGCCCAGTCCGCTCCCCCGGCAAAGCCCGCCGCGCAGCCTGCCCAGGACGATAGCGGCGATATCGTCGTCACCGGCGAGCGCGCCAACCGCTTCGGTACCGACACCGTCCAGTCGGGCAGCTTCCGCAACGCCAAGGTCCTCGACACGCCGATGACGGTGGCGGTCATTCCGGACGCGGTGATCAAGTCGCAGCAGGCGATCGACCTGATCGACGCGGTGCGCAACACCGCGGGCGTTTCGTCGTCGGGCGTCGGGCCGTCGAGCTACAACAATATCACGATCCGCGGCATCGCGGTCGATACCCGCTCCAGCTACAAGCTGAACGGCACGCTCAACATCCTGTCGTCCACGTCCTTCCCGCTCGAGGACAAGGACCGCGTCGAGGTGCTGAAGGGCGCCTCCGCGATCTATTATGGCTTCTCGCCGCCCTCGGGCATCGTCAACCTCGTCATGAAGCGCCCGACCAAGGAGTTGTTCCTGCAGGTTGACGGCTTTGGCGACGCCAATGGCGGCTATGGCGCCCATGCCGATCTCGGCAACACGGTCGGCATCTTCGGATATCGCCTCAACCTCGTCGCCGCGCACATCGATACCGGCGTGCAATATGCCCAGGGCAATCGCTATGTCGCCTCGGGTACGTTCGATCTGCACCCGACCGACAAGCTCACGCTGACGGCCGACCTGGAATATTTCCGCAAGAAGATCATCGAGCCGGCGACCTTCATCATTCCGAACGGGGCGACGGCGATCCCCAATGTCGCGCTGCTCGATCCGAAGCGGAATATCGGTGGGCTCAACTGGGACACCAACGACACCGAGGAGTTCAATTATCTCGGCAAGGCGGTCTATCAGTTCAACCATGACTGGGATGTCAGCGCCTATTATGGTCGTTCGCACCTGACGCGTTATCGCTACAATCCAGGGTTCCAGCCAGGGATATTGGCGGTCGGCTCGAACGTCCCCGGCACGGTATCGTCCGGCGCGAATGCGACGACCGCGAATTATCTCGCGGCGATCGACCCCAACAACCCCGCTTATGGCAGCGGTCAGGTGCGCTTCGGCTCGACGATCCAGTCCGCCGGTTACGAGAATATCGGCTATTCGTTCGAGATTCACGGCAAGATCACGACCGGCGACTTCAGCAACAACATCCTGGTCGGCGCGTCGCGTTCGCTGCGCTCGCTCGCCGGTTCGCCGGCGACGCCGCGATCGCCTTTTTTCCAGAACTTCAACAACCCGGTGCTCATCGCACAACCCGTTGAGCCGCGCGGCACGCGGCCGCCGGTGTCGGTCGTCGACGACAAGGGCCTCTACGCGTTCGATCAGCTGAGCTACCGCGACATCGTCACGCTGTCGGGCGGCGTGCGCGCCAGCGATTACAAGGATGATGGTTCGACCAATGCCATCACCAAGACGCCGTACCAGGTCAAGCCGGTAGCGTTCTCGGGCGGCGTGCTGGTCAAGCCGGTGAAGTGGGCCAGCCTCTACGGCACCTATATCGAGGGCCTGGAAGCGAACGGCATTCCTGCGTCCCAGGACGACAACGCCCTGACGGTTCTGCCGCCGGTTTCCAGCACGCTTTACGAAGGCGGGATCAAGCTGCAGCCGCGCAAGGACCTGCTGATCCAGCTGTCCTATTTCAGCATCAAGCGGTTCGGCGCGCTCAGCGAGCGGCTCCTGCCCGGTACCCAGACCCAGCATGCCTATGCCGACGCGACCCAGACCTATCGCGGGTTCGAGGGCAGCATCTCCGGCTATCTGACGCCGGATCTCGCGATCAACGCCGCGCTGACCTTCCTCAGGGCGCGCACGGCGATCAACCCCGCCTTGACGCCGACGCGCCCCGGCGGCACGCCCGACAATAGCTGGTCGCTGTCGGGTGAGTACCGGCCGTCATGGTTAACGTCGAAGCTGAAGGTGTCGGCGGGCGTGTATCACACCGGCACGCAGGCGGTGGACGATACCAACAACGCGTTCACGCCTTCCTATACGACCTTCGATCTCGGTGCGTCGTACGAGTTCGATATTGCGGGCCACCAGATGATCGCGCGCGTCAACGGCCAGAACATCACCAACAAGCATTACTGGGCGGCGGTCGGCGCCGGCACGCTCGCGGAATCGCTGCCGGGGGTGGTCAAGTTCTCGCTGGCTTTCCGCTACTGAGCGGGCACCGCGACATTTCCCGCCTGAAGGCGGGTCGCGAAGACCGGGGTGGCACTGCTGCCCCGGTCTTTTCGTCTTCTATCAAATGGTTCGTTGGCGAGCCTTTGCATCATTGCCGATGAAAGTGTAATCCGGCGGGACGGCCCGGTGTATGAAGAGACAAGAGAAGATGGCACAACTCGCGGTTCTGAACGACAATGCGGCCGGCGCCCCGCGCGCCAGCCGTTTGCAGGCCGATCTCGCGGCGCGCATCCTGCGCATGCTCAAGGACCAGGGCGCCGGGCCCGGACATCATCTCGTCGAACTCGATCTGTGCCGCCATTTCGACGTGTCGCGCACCCCGGTGCGCGGTGCGCTCAAGCTGCTCGCCGAGCAGGGCGCGGTCGAGGCACGTGCCAATCGTGGTTATGTGCTGCGCGGCCCGGTCACAGAGGCGCCCGCGCTCGAGGTGGTCAATCCGGAGGATGAAGAGGACCACCGCCTGTTCATCGCCATCGCTGAGGCGCGCAACCAGGGCCGCATGCCCGACCAGTGCAGCCAGCTCGAGGTCGCGCGGCTGTTCGACGCCAGGCTGCCGACCGTGCTGCGCGTCTTGCGCCAGCTCGGCGAACTCGGCCTGGTCGAGCGCAAGCCGGGCAATGGCTGGTCGTTCACCCTGCCGATCAACTCGGCCCGCGCGCGCGCCGACAGCTATTCCTTTCGCGGCCTGATCGAGCCCGCCGGCCTGATCGAATCGACCTTCGAGCTCGATCGCGAATGGCTCGACCGCAGCCGCTCGCAGCATCTCGCCTTCCGCAAGCGCCCGTGGCGCGACACGCTGGCGGTGGAGCTGTTCGCGCTCAACACCGACTTCCATGAGCAGCTCGCGCGCTGCTCGGGCAACCGGTATCTGCTCGACGCGGTGCAGCGTCAGAACAAGCTGCGCTCGTTCCTCAACATCCAGTGGATCAACGGTGCGGAGCGCGTCGCGGATTCGATCGACGAGCATCTCGGCATCATGGATGCGCTCGACGCGAGCGATAACGTCCGCGCGTACGAACTGATGAAGGCGCATCTCACCCTGGCGCGCGATGCGGAGCCGACGGTTTCCTGACGAGAATTTGCGTCCGGACGGGATGAATACCAAAGCATTTTGCTATTGTACTTTATAATTCAATAGGACAAAGTTGCCGCACTCCATAGGGTGTGATGCATGCCGCTCGGCGACTCGCCATTGTCCTTCGCTGATGACCCTTCCGCCACGGCGGCAGGCGAGGGAGCCCCGTCGACCCTTCCCATCATCGATGCCGCGCGCACCACTTCGGCACTGCCCTTCGATCGGCTCATAGCGGCCTTGCACGCAGCCTTCGCCACCGGTGCGGTCGCGCCACCGCGGCACCATCACAATATCGCCCGGCCCGAAGGCGACGACGGTGTGCTGCTGCTCATGCCCGCCTGGCAGGGCGAGAGTCTCGGGGTGAAGATCGCCACCGTCTTCCCGGGCAACAATGCGCGCGGCCTGCCGAGTGTCTACAGCACCTACCTGCTGTGCGACGGCGCGACCGGCCGCCCGCTCGCGCTGCTCGACGGCGACACGATCACCCCGCGCCGCACCATCGCGGTGTCGGCGCTGGCCGCCTCGTTGCTCGCCCGCGAGGATGCGACGTCGCTGCTTGTCGTCGGAACGGGGCGCATTGCGCGGCTCGCGCCCGCCGCTTTCGCCGCAGTCCGCCCAATCCGCCGCGTGGCGATCTGGAATCGCGATCCGGCCAGGGCGGAGATATTGGCGACACGGTGCCGCGCCGATGGCGTCGACGCCAGGGCGGTCTCCTCGCTCGAAGTCGCGGCGGGGCAGGCCGATATCATCACCTGCGCCACCCCCTCGACCGCGCCGCTGATCCGCGCCGACTGGCTCCGTCCCGGCACGCATCTCGACCTGATCGGCAGCTTCACCCCGGCGATGCGTGAGGCGGACGATGCCTGTTTCGCGCGCGGCCGGGTCTATGTCGATACGCGCGACGCGCTCGCCGAGGCCGGCGATCTTGTCGGGCCGATCGCAAACGGCGCGCTGCGTGCCGAAGATATCGGTTTGCTTGCCAATCTGTGCGTCGGGCGCACACCGGCGCGTCGATCTTCAGACGAACTCACCATCTTCAAGGCCGTCGGTACCGCCGTCGCCGATCTGGTTGCTGCCACCCTCGTACGCGGCGCGCTGACGGGAAACAGCTGACATGACCGACGCCGCCACGCCCCACATGATCCGCGTCGTCGACATGCACACGGCCGCCGAGCCGGTGCGGATCGTCGAGGCGGGTTATCCCGAATTACGGGGCGCGACGATCCTCGAAAAGCGCCGCGACGCGCTGACCCGCTTCGATCATCTGCGTCGCATGCTGATGCTCGAGCCGCGCGGCCATGCCGGCATGTACGGCGTCATCCCCGTCGCGCCGAACCACCCCGATGCCGATCTCGCGGTGCTGTTCACGCATCAGGAAGGCTACAGCACGATGTGCGGTCATGCGACGATCGCGATCGGACGCTGGGCGGTCGATAGCGGCCGCGTGGCCCTGACCGATGGCCGCGCGCGTTTCGCGCTGGAGGCGCCCTGCGGCGTGGTGCAGGTCGAGGTCGACGCGACCGGCAACGACGTACCGCTGGTGACGTTCGAGAACGTCGAATCCTTCGCCGGCCCGCTCGACCGGCGGATCGAGGTGCCCGGCTTTGGCGTGGTGCGCGTCGATATCGCCTTTGGCGGCGCTTATTATGCGATCCTGCCCGCATCGCGTCTGGGCCTGTCGCTGAGGGATACGCCGCTTGAGACGTTGGTCGCGGCCGGCGTCGCCATCACCGACGCCGCGCGCCGCGCCCTCACGATCGTCCATCCGGGCGAAGCCGATCTCGGTTTTCTCTACGGCACGATCCTCACCGACGATGTCGCGCTCGGCGATCATCGCGGCGCCCCGAGCTACAATCTGTGCATTTTCGCCGAAGGCCAGATCGATCGCTCGCCGACCGGCAGCGGTGTCACCGCGCGCATCGCCCTTGCCGCCGCGCGCGGTGAGATGTCCGTGGGACAGACCTGCGAGATTCGCGGTGTTTCCGGCGAAGGATTTCAGGGCACGCTCGCCTCCGCCGAGCGGCGTGAAGCCGGGCTGGTGTCGCGCGTGCGCGTTGCCGGCCGCGCTTATTATGCCGCGCGCAGCGAATTCATCGCCGAGCGCCACGATCGCTTCGCCAACGGCTTCGCGCTGCCCGCGCGGTTCGCCGAACTATAAAATGAACAGGAGAATGTCATGAGAGCCCAGATCACGGCCCTGGCGGGGGCGCTCGCGCTGCTCGTGCTCGGCGTCACCGGCGGCGCTGCGAAGAACCATGTCCGCCCCGCACGGGCCCCGACGCCCGTGCTGATCGAACCGACCGACTGCACCGCGCGTGTCGCCTATGATCGCGACCTGACGCTGCCGGGCTATCTCCTGCCGACCTCGGCGGGGCCGAAGACCTGCATCCCCTTCACCTCTACGGCTGCGCATCCGCCCGCCGGTTATCATGGCGACTTCTATGTCGACGAGTTCACCGACGCCAAGCTGCGCGAGCGCTGGGAGGCGTGCAAGAAGGACGACGCCTGTCACAGGCGCGTCTACGATCAGGTGCTCAAGCGCCATCCGCCGAACAGGGAATATGCGCTGACCGATCCGCGCGCGCGGTTCCTGCTCGGCAAGATCGAGGAGAAGGGCGGCGACACCGACCTCACCCAGATCCGCCGTCCGGCATTCTACGCGCGCGCGCCGTATAACGAGCCGATCGCGGCGGCCGACCCGCAAACCTATGTCGTGGAATTCACCGCCCCGGTGGAAGCCTATGAACGTATCCACCGCAACATGACCGGCGATATCAAGCTGCGCGGCTGGTATATGCGCGGCGCCGGCGTGTCCGACGGCAAGGGCGGGCGCAAGCGTACGCTGATCATCATGAACGGCGGCGGTGGCGACCGTGTCACCGCGATCGACGACCCCTCGGACGTAGCCTATGTCGTCGATCCCGCCACCGGCGAGACCATCCCCAACGACGATTGGCCCAGCGCCAAAACCGGCGCGCAGGGCGGCCGCTATTGGCACGCGATGTGGTTCCGCCTCCACCAGGCAGGCTTCGACGTGCTGGCGATGGACCGCCGCGGCATCGGCATCTCGGGTGGTTACAGCGACACCAACACCTTGCAGCAGGGCCATGACTTGCTCGACGTTGCCGCGGCCTTGCGCACCGGCAACGGCATGCGCGCGCTCGGTGCCGATAAGCGGGTGACGCACGGTGCCGAGGCAGCGGCGGCCGTGCGTGGCGGTGCGCCGGGCGCTGGCCTGCCGGTATTCTTCATGGGCAGCTCGCGCGGCACCATGGCGAGCGGCTGGGCGATGACGATCAACTTCGACAAGGATTGCAGCTACGATCTGGCGGTGATCAGCTGCGGCCCGCCGCGGCGTGACCCGAACATCCGCGGCGTGATCCTGATCGCCGACTTCTCCAGCGGCGTGGGGTATCTCGAATCCGAGACCACGCCCAAGGACGATGGACGCGGCCCGGGGCGTGATCGCGGGCTGTTCATCGGCGGCATTGAGGTCGAGAACAACATCGTCTTCTTCCCCAGCTCGGCGATCCTCGCCGGCATGCACAAATGGCCCAGCGCCTTCTTCGCGCGTGGCCTGTGGTGCTATGCCGACGGGCTAGAAGGCTCGGTCGGGGCGTATAGTCGCGTGAACGGCCTCAAGGACCTCGTCGTGGTGCGCGGCCCGCATCCGTACGAAACCTGGCCCGAGACCGAAAAGCGCCGCGTGCAGGACCGCATCGTCGCCTATGCCCGCGCCGTGGTGTTCAACCAGCCCGCAATCCCGGGCCGCCGGACCTGGGCGACAATGAAGCAACTCGTCGCCACGACCAGCGACGTATGGGAACCCTCGACCCGGCCGACAGTGGTGCGGTGACCGCGTTGCGCCTCTCCCCGATGGGGGGAGGCGTCATCGGTATTTTCATCCCGTCATGCCGGACTTGTTCCGGCATCCACCGTTCCGCGAACGTGCCGGTCAGAGAAGGGAAATAGAGTGGTTCACGCGGAGACGCGGAGACGCGGAGGTGTCGCACTTGCGGAAAGAGCATCGACGAATGTCGACCCATTCCTCTTCGGCTGCTGTTGAATAAAGGTCTCGAGCTTACGCGCGATGGGAGCAGCGAGCGCAACTCCTCCGCGTCTCCGCGTGAACCATTCTTCCTTATGCCTGAGCAGTTGCGCTTGGTGGATGCCGGAACAAGTCCGGCATGACGGTCAAGCGGCCGGACTCAGTCCCGGCCTAAGCCCGCGTCGCCGTCACCACCGGCCAAGCCCGCGCCGCCGAATTGATGTTCACCCGCCGCTCCATCGTCAGCCGGTCGCCCTCATGGGTGAAGGTGAAGGTGTCGCGGAACACCGACTCGACGAAGTGCAATACCAGTTCGAGCCGATCCGCCGCCAGCCAGCGCGCGCCGGCGAAGGTCGGCGTGTCCTCCAGGCGATAGCCGTGATGGAGCGAGGCGCCGGGCAGATAGGTCGGTGCCAGGTGCCAGCCGTCACGCCCCGCGACGACGGCGTGCGTCCCTTCCCGGTCGGTGATGGAGAAGCGCAGCGCATCGTCTGCAAAAGCGAAGTCCAGCCGGACAAGGCCAAGCTCATTGTCATCGACAATCCACTGACCCGCCAGGCCGACCTCATCGCCCGAGGCCCGCGATGGCAGGGCAGGGACATCGGCCCAGCCCGCCAGCCGCGTGGTCAGAGCCACTTCGCCGGCCGCGTCGCCCGCGCCGGCAAAGGCAGCGGGGAAATGCTTTTTGAGGTGCGGCAGCAGCACGCTGCTTTCCTCCATCGCACCGTTCAGCGCCAGCACGGCATTGGCCGCGGGGTAAACCACGATCATCTGCACGAACTGGCCGAGCGCCGCGTAATAAGTGTCGCCGATCACCCAGTGATAACCATATTCCGCGGAGCCCTGCGCGCGCGTCGCTTGTTCGACCCATTGCTCCGACAGCAGGCGCTGGCCGTTCCACATACCCATTTGCGCGTGCAGGATGCCCAGCTTCAGACCGTCCGCGATGGTGAAACTGACCCCGTTGCCGCCGGGATTGACGCCATCGGGCCCCACGTCCCAGGTGACATTGGTGATGCCAAGCGGGGCGAACAGCCGCGGCGTCAGGAAATCGTGGATCGTCTCGCCCGTCACGCGGGTGACGACCGCCGACAGCATATAGCTGGCCGCGCTCGAATAGACATGCACCGTGCCCGGCTCATGGTCGAGCGGGATGCGGAAGAACTCGTCGATCCAGCTCGTCGCGATGCCGCGCCAGATCGATCCCGATACCTCGCTGCCCTGGCCCGAGCGCATCGTCAGCAGATCCTCGATCGTCATCCGCGCGGTCGCGCTGGCCGGGTCGACCGCGGCTTCGGGGAAGAAGCTGCACACCGTATCGTCGAGCGACAGCCGACCGGCATCGACCAGCAGGCCGATCGCGCAGGCGGTGATGCTCTTGGTCATCGAATGGGTCATGCGCCGCCGCTCGGCGCTGTAGGGCCAGTGCCAGCCCTCTGTCACCACGACACCGTCACGCCACAGCATGATATCGTGCAGTTCCAGCCCCGCCGCCTCGACGTCATCGAGGAAGCCCGCGACCCGCGCGGCATCGACGCCGACCGCGCCGGCAGGAGCGCGCGTGAGTCCGTCGGCAGCGGAGGGTAGTGAAGTCGACGAGATGATGGCCACCTGTGGTCTGTGAAAAGGCCTGTGTTGCGCCATCGGGTTATCCCCCGGCGTGCCGAGCGTCAATGTTTTTGTATTACTGTTGCCAATAGTCCAAAATTTGCTATCGAGGCGATCGACGGGTTCGGGGCACTGCGCCCCGCGCCGATTCTGGCTCATGGTGCGGTGTGATCAAAAAACCGACCTTCCTGAAAGTGCACCGCTGGATCGGCCTCGGCGTCGGCCTGTTCCTGCTTGTCCAGGGCCTGACCGGCACCGCGCTCGTGTTTCGCGATGAGATCGAGCGGGTGATCCATCCCGGCCTGGTCGTGGCGGAGCGCGGTGCGCGCCTGCCGGTGCAATCGCTGGTCGATGCCTTCCACGCCGCCCATCCCGGGGCCGATCTCACCCGCGCAGAATTCCCCGACCACGCGGATCAGGCCGTGCAGCTCCGCTGGACAATGAAAGGTGCGCGCGGTGTCACGGCGATCGATCCGTTCGACGCGCGCATCGTCGGCGATGGCCCGGCCAATAGCTGGCCGATGGAATGGATCTTCAACGTCCATGAGAACCTCCATGCCGGCCCGATCGGCCAGACCCTGATCGGCGTGGAAGGGTTTGCGCTGCTGTTCATGGCGCTGAGCGGACTGTTCTACTGGTGGCCCGGCACGCGCCGGCTGCGCCAGGGATTCCGCGTCAAGCTCGACGGCAGCACCGATCTGCGCTGGCGCACGCTGCACCGCGCGGTCGGGGCAGGCGTGGCCCTGTTGCTGATCGTCTCGGCGACCACCGGGGTGATGATGGTGTGGAAGGATGGGCTGCGCGGCGCGCTCGGAACGGTTGCGACGGTCGCACCGCGTCCCGCGCCGAAGGTCGCGAAGCGAGCCGGCGTGGCGCTGCTGCCCGTCGATCGCCTCATTGCCGAGGCCAAAGCAAGCTATGGCGATACGCCGCTGCGCCAGTTGCGCTTCACGAGTGGCGGACGCGTCGTGGCGGTCTATCTGACCGGCGCCCGTACGATCCGTCCCGACGGCACCAGCCAGATATTCTACAATGGCTATGACGGCGCCGAACTCGGCCACTACGTCGCCGGCACGCTGCCGGCGTCGAACGAATTCGTCGACTGGATCTACACTGTCCATACCGGCCTGTGGCTCGGGCTGCTGACGCGCGTGATCCTCGTCCTGACCGGGCTGACGCTCGTCGGCATGGCCGCGAGCGGATTATGGCTGTGGTACGCACGCACCGTCCGCCGCAGGGCACAAGCGCGGCGCTCGGTCGCGGTAGCCGGTCAATGATGCGCCGCTCGCTCTCCGTCGCGCTGGGCGCCGCGCTTCTCATGGCGGCCGGTGCCGCGGTGCCGGCCGAACGCATCGGCTATCTCGCGCCGGGCAGCTTCGACATCCTGGGCGTGCTGCCTCCCGCGCCCGTTCCGGGCGATCCGCGCTACGATGCCGATCGCCGCGTCTTCCGCCACACCCGCCGCCTGCTCGGCACGCCGCGTGGTGACATGGCCGTCAACGACGTGCAGCGCGCCCCGGCGGCGATGCTGCAGGACTATGGCTGCGCGCTGGGCATATCGCTCACCCCTGATCGGGTGCCGCTGACTATAGCGGTGATCGAAAAGGCGTCGCTCGACACCAACGCGCAGAAGGATCGCGCCAAGGACTTCTACAAGCGTTCGCGCCCGTTCCTGATCGATCGCGGCGCCGTCTGCCAGCCGCGCGACAAGCTCGCCAGAACCTGGGACTATCCTTCCGGCCACACCACCGGCAGCTGGACCTGGGCGCTGATCCTCGCCGATCTCGCGCCCGACCACGCCGCCGCCATCCTCGCGCGCGGTCGCGCCTTCGGACAGAGCAGAGCGGTGTGCGGCGCGCACAATGCCAGCGCCGTCGAAGCCGGGTGGATGACCGCCGACGTGACCATGGCGGCGGTGCGGACCACACCCGCCTTCCAGAATGACCTGGCGGCAGCGCGCGCCGAATTCGCCGCTGCCCGGCGCGAAGCGGGCGCACCCGATGTTGCGCGCTGCGCGGCCGAACACGCGCTCGTCGGCCAGCGAATCTATTGAGAGACTAACGGACATGAAGGCGGACCATCAATGACACGCATCCTCGTCCTGCCGGGTGACGGCATTGGCCCCGAAATCACCGCGGCGACGCTCGCCGTGCTGCGCGCGGCGGTCGGCGACAGCATCGCCTTCGATCAGCAGGACATCGGCGAGGCGAGTCTCGCGGCATCGGGCTCGACCTTGCCGCAAGCGGTGCTCGATGCCATCCCCGCCTCCGACGGCGTGATCCTCGGTCCCGTTTCGCATTACACCTATCCGGCCGGGCAGCCCAATCCGTCGGCCGCGCTGCGCACCGGCTTTCAACTCTACGCCAATATTCGGCCGTGCCGCTCGCGCGAGGGCCTCAGCATCCTGCGCAAGCCGATGGATCTGGTCATCGTGCGCGAGAACACGGAAGGGTTCTACTCGGACCGCAGCATGTATGCCGGCCCGGGCGAGTTCATGCCCGACGCCGACAGCGCCTTCTCGATCCGCAAGATCACCGCCGCCGCCTCGCGCCGCGTCGCCCGCGCCGCCTGCGAGATCGCCGCGTCGCGCAGCGGCCGCTTGACGGCGGTGCACAAGGCCAATGTCCTCAAGCTGACCGATGGTCTGTTCCTGCGCGAGGTGCGCGCCGTCGCCGCCGACTTCCCGACCGTGACGCTCGACGAGGTGATCGTCGATGCCGCCGCCGCCCTGTTGGTGCGCGATCCGGCGCGGTTCGATGTCATCGTCACCACCAACATGTTCGGCGACATCCTGTCCGACGAGGCGTCCGAGCTGAGTGGCAGCCTCGGCCTCGGCGGCGCGATCAATGCCGGTGACGATATTTGCGTCGCCCAGGCACAGCATGGCTCGGCCCCCGATATCGCCGGGCAAAGCGTGGCCAATCCGACCTCGCTGATCCTCTCGGCGGCGATGCTGCTCGACTGGATGTCGCGGCGCAGCGGCGATGGCGCGCTGGCCATTGCTGCCCGCCGCATCGAGAAAGCGATCGATCACGTGCTCGACGATCCTGCTACGCGCACCCGCGACGTCGGCGGCCCGCTCGGTACCGAGGCGTTCGCCGCCGCCGTGATCGGCGCGCTATGAACCTCTCGACCAACCCCGCGACCGGCGAGACCTTCGCCCGCTTCGACCTGCATTCACCGGCTGAGGTCGATGCCGCGCTCGATCAGGCGGCGCGTGCCCAGCGCGACTGGCGCTGGTCCAGCGCCGATACGAGGAGCGCGCTGCTCAAGCGTCTTGCCGCTGGTCTGCGCCGCGAGCGCGACACGCTCGCCGCGATGATCACCGCCGAAATGGGCAAGCCGATCGGAGAGGCGCGGGCCGAGGTCGAGAAGTGCGCGCTCAACTGCGACTTCTACGCCGACAATGCCGCCGCGATGCTCGCCGATGCCCCCATTGCCGGCGTGCCCGATGTGATCATCGCGCATGAGCCGCTCGGCGTGGTGCTGGCGATCATGCCGTGGAACTACCCGCTGTGGCAGGTCGTGCGCTTCCTCGCGCCCGCGCTGGCCGCGGGCAATGGCGTGATCCTCAAACATGCCGCCAATGTTCCCGGCTGCGCGCTGGCGATCGAACGGCTCGTCGTTGACGCCGGCGCCCCCGCCGGCCTGTTCGCCAGCCTGCGCGTCGAACCCGACGCCGTGGCGGCGCTGATCGCCGATCCACGCATCGCCGCTGTCACGCTGACCGGCTCGACCGAGGTCGGCGCGATCGTTGCCGGCCAGGCCGGCGCCGCGCTCAAGAAGCAGGTGCTCGAACTGGGCGGATCGGACCCGTTCGTCGTCCTCGCCGATGCCGATGTGGATCACGCCGCGCGCATGGCGGTCACCGCGCGCTTCACCAATGCCGGGCAGAGCTGCGTCAATGCCAAGCGCTTCATCGTCGCCGCGGCGGTGGCCGATCGCTTCGTCGCAGCCTTTGCCGAAGGCGCCCGCGCGCTGGTGATGGGTGACCCGACCGACCCCGCCACCACGCTCGGCCCGCTCGCCCGCGCCAATCTGCGCGCGTCGATCGACGACCAGGTCAGGCGCAGCGTTGCGGCGGGCGCGCGCATTGTCACCGGCAGTGGCCTGCCCAACGGTCCGGGCTTCTTCTATCCGGCCACGTTGCTCGACCATGTCGTTCCCGGCATGGCCGCGTTCGACGAGGAGACCTTCGGACCCGCCGCCGCGATCATCCGCGCGCGCGACGAGGATGAGGCGATCGCGCTCGCCAACCGCACTGCCTTCGGGCTCGGCGCATCGATCTGGACCGCCGATACCGATCGCGGTCTTGCCGTGGCGCGCCGCATCGATGCCGGCGCGGTGTTCGTCAACGCCATGGTCGCCTCCGACCCGCGCGTGCCGTTCGGCGGCATCAAGCGCTCGGGTTATGGCCGCGAGCTGGGCGATCTCGGGCTCAAGGAATTCACCAACGCCAAGACGATCCGCTGGACCCGCCCGGTGCTGGAGCAGGCCGCATGACCCCGATCGTCCTCACCCCCGCCGGTCTGCCCGTCAAGGATCGCGGCGGCGGCATCGTCACCACGCCCTTGGTCACCGCAGGCCGTGGCTCGCGCGCGATGCTCACCGGCATTACCCGCATCGCGCCCGGCGCGGCGGTGCCGCTCCACACGCATAATTGCGAGGAATGCGTCATCGTCCTGTCGGGCAGCGGCATCGCCTTCATCGACGGTACCGATCATCCGGTGAAGCCGAACGACACCAGCTGGATCCCGGCCGAAGTGCCGCATTGCTTCCGCAACACCTCGGCCAGCGAGGAGATGGCGATCTTCTGGACCTATGCCTCGATCGACGCGACGCGGACGATCATCGCGACCGGCATCACGACAAGAATCGACGAGGAGCGCTAAGCAGAACTGAGCAGCAGGCTCGTCTCGCTGTTCAGCACGCCTTCGATCAGCCGCACCTCGCGCAACACGCGGTCGAGATCGGCCAAAGTCTCGACCCGAATCTCGGCGACCAGGTCCCAGCCGCCATTGGTGGTGTGCAGCATGTGGAGCTCGGGCAGCTCTTTCAGGTGCCGGACCACCGCGCTGGTCGTGCGGCCGGCGACCTCGATCATCATCACCGCGCGGATCGTCGATGCCTCGTCGCGCGCGCGCACCGTGAAGCCCAGGATCGCCCCGCTCTCGATCATCCGCGCGACGCGCTTCTCGGCGGTGGCGCGCGAGATGCCGAGCTGGCTGGCGATCCGCGCCATCGGCGCGCGGCCGTCGACGCGCAACGCACCGATCAATCGCCGGTCGATCGAGTCGAGCGCCTGCATGGCGAAATGCTCCTTCGAAGTAGGCAGTTCGTATCAATATTGTATCCGTTGCGCGCGAAAGTCCAATTCTTTGCGGCGAACCGCCTCGCTAGAATCCGGGGCGAAGGAGATGATCCGATGCGTCTTGTGGAAGTCGATCACGTCGTCGCGCTGGTAAGGCGCCGGGGCATCGCCAATGTGCTGCGCGAGATCGCCGACTATCTTGCCGCCGACTATCGGCGCTGGCCCGAGTTCGACAAGTCGCCGCGCTATGCCAGCCACTCGCCGCAGGGCGTGATCGAGCTCATGCCGACCGCCGACCGCGAGGCCTTTGCCTTCAAATATGTCAATGGCCACCCGGCCAACCAGGCCAACGGCTTGCAGACCGTGACCGGCTTCGGCGTGCTCGCTGACGTCGCCACCGGCTATCCCTATCTCATCGCCGAGATGACGATCATGACCGCGCTGCGTACCGCCGCCATGTCGGCGCTCGCCGCCAAGCATCTCGCCCGGCCCGATGCGCGCAGCATGGCGATCATCGGCCTTGGCGCGCAGGCCGAGTTCCAGGCCGAGGCGTTCCGTGCGCTGCTCGGTATCGACCATCTGTCGATCTACGATGTCGATCCGGCCGCGACGGCGAAGTTCCGCGCCAACATGGCCGACCGCGACTTCACCATCCATGTCGCGCGCTCCGCGCCGGAAGCCGTCGAGGGCGCCGACATCATCACCACCGTCACCGCCGACAAGCGCCGCGCCACCGTCGTCTCTGACAACATGGTCGGCGCCGGCGTCCATATCAACGCGGTCGGCGGCGATTGCCCCGGCAAGACCGAACTGCAGCGCGCGATCATCGAGCGGGCGAGCGTGTTCGTCGAATACCTCCCCCAGACGCGGATCGAGGGCGAGATCCAGCAGATGCCGGAGAATTTCGCCGCGACCGAGCTGTGGCAGGTGATCGCCGGTGAGGCGGCGGGCCGCACCAGCGCGGGTGAGATCACGCTGTTCGACTCGGTCGGCTTTGCGATCGAGGACTTCTCGGCGCTGCGCTATCTCGCCGACGTCACGCAGGATGCTTGCTTCCACCGCACCGTCGACCTGCTCGCCCGGCCCGAAGATCCGCGCGACCTGTTCGGGCTGCTCGCGCTCGAGTGCGATGTGGTGCCGTCCAGGCCCTAGCCCAGGGCGTCGACCGCGCCGGCGATGCCGGCATAGAGGCGGTCGAGATCGGCATCGTCGATGCAATAGGGCGGCATGACATAGACGGTGTTGCCGAGCGGGCGCAGCAGCAGGTCATGGTCGCGGAAATGCGCCAGCAACTGTGGACCGAGTTGCGAGAGGTAGCCGGCGCCGCGCTCATCCACCAGGTCGAGCGCGGTGATCGTCCCCAGCGCCCGGGCATTGCGCGCCTTGGGCAGCTGCGCGAGCGACGCCAGCCGCGCCGCCTGCCGCGCCGCCAGATCGGCGATGCGCTCGGCCACCGGCTCCTCGCGCCAGATGGCGAGGTTGGCGTTGGCGGCGGCGCAGGCGATCGGGTTGGCGGTGTAGCTCGACGAATGGAAGAACATCCGCGCGCGGTCATCGGACAGATGCGCTTCGTAGATCGCCTCGCTCGCCATGGTCACGGCAAGCGGCACCGCGCCGCCGGTCAGGCCCTTTGAGAGGCACAGGATGTCGGGCACGACGCCGGCCTGTTCGCAGGCGAGCAGCGTGCCGGTGCGGCCCCAGCCGGTCATCACCTCGTCGGCGATGAACAGCACGCCGTGCCGGGCGCAGATCGCGCGCATCTCGCTCAGCGCCCAGGTCGGATAGATCAGCATGCCGCCGGCGCCGAGGATCAGCGGTTCGACAATCAGGGCGGCGGGCGCTTCAAGGCAGGCCGCCTCCAGCGCATCGAGCGTCGCCTGTTCGGCGCCGGCCGCGGGGAAGGGCAGGGTGCCGACATCGAACAGCAGCGGCGCATAGGCCTGGTTGAACACGCCGCGCGCGCCGACCGACATCGCGCCGATCGTGTCACCATGATAGCTGTGCTCCATCACCAGGATGCGACCGCGGGGTTCGCCGCGATTGGCCCAGAAGCCGAGTGCCATCTTGAGCGCGACCTCGACGCTGGTCGATCCCGAGTCGGAGAAGAACACGCGGGTCAGTTCGGGCGGCATGATGTCAATCAGCCCGCGTGCCAGCGTCTCGGCCGGCTCATGCGTCCAGCCGGCGAAGATGATCTGGTCGAGCTTGGTAGTCTGCTCCGCGATCGCCGCCATGATGCGAGGGTGGCAATGGCCGTGCGTCGTTACCCACCATGACGAGATGCCGTCGACGATGCGCCGTCCGTCAGCGGTGTGGAGAACCGCACCCTCGGCATGGGTGACGAGCGGGATCGGCTCGTTCAGGCCGTGCTGGGTGAAGGGGTGCCAGATCGGCGAGCCGCTCATCTGAAGTCGGCCAGGTCGAAGTTGGCGGCGAAGGCGGTGGCCAGCGTGCCGGCGTCGAGCGGGTCGAGACGGGGCAGGCGGCCGAGGCGCTTCACCCAGCCGAGGCGGACGATGGTCGCTTCGCTGTCGGCCTGTTCGTCGCCGATGAAGGCGATGCCGAGGATCGGTACGTCGCGCCGGCGCAGTGCCTCGATCGACAACAGGCTGTGGTTGATCGTGCCGAGCCCGGTGCGGGCGACAAGCACGACGGGGCGGGTCCAGCGCGCGAAAAGGTCGGCGAACAGCAGGTCGGGTGTTACCGGCACCAGCACGCCGCCAGCGCCTTCGACGACCAGCGGGCCGTCGACGTCGGGTAACGCCAGCCGCGCGGGATCGATCGTCACACCGTCGATCTCGGCCGCGCGGTGCGGCGAGCAGGGCGTGGTCAGGCGGTAGGCTTCGGGGAGGATGTGCGCGCCGGACAGTATCGCGACGCTGTCGATATCGGCGCGCGGATCGAGACCCGCCTGGACCGGCTTCCAGTAGTGCGCGCCCAGCGCGCCAGCGAGCGCCGCGGCGAACACCGTCTTGCCGACATCGGTGTCGGTGCCCGTGACGACGATGACCGGCCCGTTCATCGCGGCAACGCCATGATCGTATCGGCCAGCGCGGTGATGTCGGCCTCGTCGACGTTGAGCGTGAGGGAGATGCGCAACCGCGCGGTGCCGGCCGGTACGGTCGGCGGGCGGATGCCACGCACGTCGAAGCCGGCATCCTGCAGTGCGCTGGCCATGCGCATGGTCGGCGCGTCCTCCCCGATCACCAGCGGGAGGATCTGCGAGCCGTTCGGTGCGACACCGGACGGGGCGAGGGCGCGTTCGGCGAAGGCGATCAGCGCCGCGAGACGCGCGCGCCGTTCAGGCTCATCTGCGAGGATGCGCAGGCTCGCGCGCAACGCTGCGGCGATCAGCGGCGATGGCGCGGTCGAGAAGATGAAGCCACGGCCGCGATTGACGAGGAAGTCGCGCGCGGTGCGCGGCCCGCACAAGAGCGCGCCTTCGCAGCCCAATGCCTTGCCGCAGGTGCGCAACGTGATGACATCGTCGCGGCCTTCGAGATCGGCGGCGAGGCCGCGCCCGCGCGCGCCGAACACGCCGGTGGCGTGGGCTTCGTCGATCAGCAACATCGCCTCGTGCCGTTCGGCCACCGCGACCAGATCGGCGAGCGGCGCGCGGTCGCCGTCCATGGAGTAGAGGCTCTCGACCGCGATCCATGGCCGCCCGGTCGCCCCGCCGCGCCGCCACGCGGCGATCGCGTCATCGACCGCGCCGGCATCGTTGTGCGGCGTCGCGACATGCCCGGCACGGCCGAGCCGCATGCCTTCATGCGCACTGGCATGGACCAGCGCATCATGCACCACCAGGTCGCCGCGTTGCGGCAGGGTCGAGAGCAAGGCGGTGTTGGCTGCATAGCCGCTGGAGAAGAACAGCGCCGTCTCGCTGCCGAAGAAGGCTGCCGCCTCGGCTTCCAGTGCCTCATGCTCGGGGTCGTTGCCGCGCAACAGCCGCGACCCGCCCGAGCCGATCGCCACACCCCGCGACAGCGCCTGCGCCACGGCATCGCGCAGGGGCGGTGCATTGGCGAGACCGAGATAGTCGTTGGATGAGAAGTCCAGTCCCGCGCGCGGTACGAGGGAGCGTAACCGCGCCCGCTCGGCAAGCTGTCGCAGATCGCTATGCTGGGCCGTCAACAGGGTCACGGGAGCGGCCTATAGCGAAGCCGACGGCGAGCGCACGTGCAGCATTTCATTTGCAGTCTAAAGTTGCCGCGGCATTCGTCCCGCATGCGGCCGCTCCCTGTTATCTCCCTGCTTCTCCCTGCTCGCTCCCTGATACTCCCTGTTTTCGGGGAAAAGTTTTTGCGCGTCGGCATGCACTGCTCAGGCGCGAGATAAGTCTTTTATCTCAAGGTGATGAACAATCCTCCCTGCTTTGCGGAGCAGGGAGGCTCAGGGAGGCTCAGGGAGGTAGCAGGGAGCGGCCACCGACGGTGCGGCGGTGGGTTGTTGTGGGTCAGACGATGCGAAAGAGCCGGCACGGTTCGGTGGAACCGCATCATCGAGCATGTTTGACCCGATTTCGCGGCGATTGAATCGCGGCGTCGTCGGCCCCGGTTGCGGTCCGGGCGAACGATACCGAGGCGACAGCGAGGAGCGCTCCGACCGCCAGCGCACCCATGGCGTAACCGGTGTCGATCGGCACCAAGGCCCCGAAAATGATCGGTGCGAGCACCGTGCCGAAGCGGCCCATGCCGCCGCTCCAGCCGACACCGGTTGCGCGCAACGCGGTGGGATAGGATTCGGCGACGAAGGGGATCACCGCGCTGAACGCGCCTTCAAGAAAGAAGGCGGCGGCAAAGGCGCTGACGGCGATGGCGGCGGCAGCGGTCTGCCCGGCGAGGCAAAGGAGCGATGCAGCGCCGCCGAGCGAGCAGGCCGCGATCAGGATGCGGCGATCGATCCTGCCCGCGACGAGCACGATGGCGACGCGTCCGACGAGCCCGGCAAGCGCAAGCCCGACCATGAAACGCAATATCCCGGCCGTGGCCATGCCGCGATATCCCGTCAGGAACGCCGGCATCCACAGCACGAAGCCGTAATAGGCGAAGAAACTGCCGAAATAGATGCCCCAGCTCACCAGGGTCGTCCGGCGATAGGCGGCGGTGAAAAGCAGGATTTCGGGCGCCTGCCCCGAATCGCGGCGCGCGGCGTCGTCAGGGGCTGGGCGCGACGAGGCGAGCGGCATGGGGCGACGCGCAATCCATGCCAGTGCCTGTTCGGCCTCGGCGAGGCGGCCCTTGCCGGCGAGATATTGCGGCGTCTCCGGTATCGCGCCGCGGACCATCAGCACCAGCATGGCGGGAATCCCACCGAGCAGCAACAAACCGCGCCAGCCAAGCGATAGCGGCATCACAGCCACACACAGCGGCGCGACAAGCGCGCCGACCGGCAACGCCATCGCCCAGATCGCCATGAAACGACTGCGCCAGCGCGCCGGGGTGAACTCGGCAAGCACCGCCGTCTCCACCGGGATGGAACCGCCGATGCCGAGGCCCGCGCCGAAGCGCGCGACCATCAGCTGCCCGAGCGTTCCGGCCAGGCCCGACAAGGCGGTGAGGATCGAAAAGATCCCGACGGTGATCTGGAAGGCGCCGCGCCTGCCGAACCGGTCGGCCACCGCACCAAAGGCGTAGGTGCCGACCAGCATGCCGGCAATCGTTGCCGAGATCAGTCCGCCGAGCATCGTCGGGCCGATGTGCCATTCGCTGGCGAGCATCGGCGCGACAAAGGACATCAGCTGAAGGTTCAGCGCCTCGAAAAACAGCCCGGCTGCGCACAAGGCGAAGACGGTGAAGTGCCGGCGATTGAGCGGCAGTGCGTCGACTGCCGCCTGAACCGGGTCGCCGCCGCTGCCTTGCGGCGCGGGCGCCACCGACTGCCGGTTCAATAGCGGAACCTCAGTTCGGCGCCGAGTACCCGGCCCTTGTTGAGCGGCGCTATCGTCTCGCCCGGCGTGAAGGTCAGCGGATTGTTGAGCCCGGTCGTGGTCTGGTCGGTCAGGTTCTTGCCATAGAGCGAAAGCGTCAGACCGTTATTCAGCCGCAGCGCGAGGCTGGCGTCGATGCGGTTGACCGCCTTGAGGATGCCGGTGTTGGCATCGTTCGAGGGCGTGCTGTCGCGGTGGTCGAAACTGGTGTCGAACGACAGCCGCCCCAGCGCGGTCGGCACCGCATAGGATATATTGCCGCCATAGGACCAGGGCGAGAGGAACGGTAGCTGGAGCGCATAGTCGGCCGGGGTGACCGGGCCGGCACCGAGCAGATGGTAGCGGATCACCTTCCAGTGATTGTCGAGATAGCCGAAATGGCCGCCGAGCCGCAGCGACTTTCCCAGCGCCACATTGACCTCGCCTTCGATGCCGCGGATGCGCGTGTCGGCGCTGTTGACGGTGGTCTGGATGATCCCCAGCGTCGGGCTCGACGTCAGGATGGCGCGCTGCAGATTGCTGAATTCATTGTCGAACACCGCGATGTTCAGGCGCAGGCGATTGTCGAAGAAATTGCGCTTGGCGCCGATCTCGAAACTGTTCTCGACCTCCTGGTCATAGGGTCCGGGCGGCGCGAGCAGATTGGTCTGGCGCAGGTTGTAACCGCCGCTGCGAAAGCCCTTGGTATAATAGGCATAGATGTTGGTTGCCGCATCGGGTCGCCATTGCAGCCCGATCTTCGGGGTGAAGGCAGACCAGTCGTGATCGTCCGAAAAGTTGAACGCGGTGCAGGCTTTGGCGGCGAACGAACAGGGGCTTGTGGCGGTGGCAACGAGACCCTGGACGCGGGCGGTCTTCTTTTCGACCGAGTAGCGCGCGCCGAGCGTCAGCGTCAGCGTCGAGCCCAGGCTGATATCGACATTGCTGAACACCGCATAGGTGGTCGATTTCTGGGTGCCGCCGCCGGTGATGTTCGACGCGGCGAGCTGGCGTGTTTCGATATAGCTCAGGTCATCGGTGTAGTAGAAGACGCCGATCGTCGGTGCGAAGGCGCCGAAGGTTCCGGAGTAGCGCAACTCGTCCGACACCTGGTGCTGGCCGATCGCGGTGCCGAAGTGAAAAAAGGTCTGCGGCGTGGAGTCGGCATCGAACAGGCCGGATTCGTCGACCTGACGCCAGCCGAACACATTGACGATCTCGCCATGGCCGAAATCGGTGGCGAGGCGCGTGTCGACGATCAGCTGGTCCCAGCGATTGTGCGAGAAACCCGGCTCGTTGATGCTGAAATCGAAGCTGTCATAGCTGAACGCGCCGTGATTCTGCGATGCAGGGCCCTGGCCGTCCTGCGCGCCATGCTCATATCGCAGCACGGCGTGGAGCCGGCCGGCGGGATTGATCGCGAGCGCGGCGCGGGCGATGGTCGAATGCGACTTGCCGAACTGCCGGCCGTCAAAGGCGTTGCGGAAATATCCTTCGTCGTCGTTGCGATAGATCGCCAGCTTGCCCTGAAGGAAATGGTCCTTGGTGAGCGGACCGGTGACGACCAGCGATTCAGTGAAAGAGGGCCCTGATTCGATCGCCGCCTGGGCGGAGACGTGCAGATCGGGCGTCGGGTTGCCGGTGTTGACCAGGATCGCCCCCGCCGTGACGTTGCGGCCGAATAACAAACCCTGTGGCCCGCGCAGCACCTCGATGCTGGCATTGTCGAAGGTGTTGAGCGCGGAGGCCGCGCTGGCGCCGATATAGACACCGTCGACGAAGATGCCGACGGTCGGCGTGTTCGACGGGATGGTGTCGTACACCGCCATGCCGCGGATCGAGAAGTTGTTGACGCCCTGGATCGTGTCACTGGCGTTGAGGAAGACATTGGGAATCGAGCGGGTGAGATCGGCGAGCTGGTCGACATGGGTATCGGCGAGATGCGCGTCGTCGAACGCGGTGACCGCAAGCGCCGAATTGTGCACGCTGATGCCGCCGACACGCTTGGTCGCGGTGACGATGATGTCGTCGCTGGTCGTCTCCGTGGCTGCCGGCGGCGGTGCCTCGGACGCGGCCTGCGCGTGCGCGCGCCCGGCGGCCAGCAGCATGGCGATGGCGATCAGGCTCGCGCCACGGTTGATGGAAATGTGCATCGTCTCTCCCCTTTTTAGCGACCGCGCGTGATCGGCGGTCATTGTTTTGCCATCGCGTGCGGCGGGCGCTGCGCCCGCGGTCGTCACGACGTCAGGATGATCTTTCCGCTGCGCCCCGGCGCCGCATCGGCGCGTAACGCATCGTGGATATTGTCGAGCGGAAAGCGCGCCGCGACCGGCAGCTGCAAGCTGCCGTCGCGCAGCATCGCGCAGAGTTGATCGATCAGTTCCGCGCGGCGCGCGGCGGGCAGCGCGCCGAGCCAGCGATCTATGCCGAAGCCGATCCATGTCAGGTTCTGATAGATCAGTGCGGCATTAGTCACGGACGCCGGCGCGGCATCCATCACGCCATAGGCGACGATCCGCGCACCGGGCTGGAGCGCCGGCATCAGGCGCGCGACGAGCGGACCGCCGACACTGTCGAGCAGGA
>Ga0307510_10001261_pt1 | contig 27541 bp, 25 predicted proteins | sample 12_EM_MG_FD_207224 | JGI IMG/M metagenome (GOLD analysis project Ga0307510, IMG submission 207224) | Populus trichocarpa ectomycorrhiza microbial communities from riparian zone in the Pacific Northwest, United States - 12_EM | ecosystem: Host-associated > Plants > Roots > Unclassified | place... | reverse complement strand
TATTAATCTAGGGTCCTTTCACTGCAGGTTCTGAATTTGATAGAGCAGCTCTTCTGCAGGATTTTCCTCCCGAAAAGCAAGGGGACAAAAAGTTGATGGACAATAGCTGGTGGATAAAAAATTATAGCGCTCTCTCTCTCTCTCACTGTTCTTTTCCTCCATAAAGAGGAAAATCATAGCAGATCCTCCCTGCACCACATATCACCTTTACAGATGGCCTTGCTGTTCTTCAGTACAGAGTTTTCTCTACCACCTCCCCCCTCTTATCTCTACTCAGAAAAATTACAATAATAATTACTTTTTAAAAACTTTATTTGAAAATTTATTTTTAATTTTAATATATCAAAATTATATAAAAACATCAAAAATATTAATTTAAAATAAAAAATAAAACTTTTCAAAAATTTTAAAAAAATCAAGGTGTTTAATTTTTAAATAACAATGATATATTAAATCAACATAGACTCCACGGCTTAACACACCACATCTGCCATCAGGTAATAAACTTTACTAGGTTTAGAAACTTAGATTTTTAAAATGATTTGTAGTTAATTATATGATAATAAAAGCAACGCAAAATAAGACTTTTTTTTTCCTTGAACGCTGTTGATGACCATGGCTGTCCCTGTCGTCAAGACGGCAGACCTCGAGGGTTAATATGCCAAATATTCTGTTGTTTTTTCCTAGCTGGGCTGTGTCTAAATGTCTAAATAGTAATTTTGATTTGTGAGAAGCAACACTCATGGATTGGAAAGAGGGCGATGCATTTGTGCCACTATTATTATGTGATCAAGTTTCAGTGGGCAGATATGTCCTCAAAAAATGAGAGGATACTCCAACTCCTAAGAAGATAGAAAATGACAAGGCCTTCCCTTGCATGTATCCATTGAGGTGATCATAAAACAAAGGCCAATACTCTTCTCTTTTTGCCTTTTTTTTTTTTTTTTTATCCCTATCATCTTGGAATTCATCTTCCATCACACACGCACAAATGATTACAGGATAGATCCCTCCTACCAACCTGCTTTCTTCACTGTTCCATGTCTGTCAGTCTTCTATATTTAAAGCCTTGTCCTTTCCTACTGTCAAATTCTAAATTCTTAACTGACCTTAAAAACACACGAACAGGAACATTATGTCTCATACCTTCTCCACAAACCCCCTCAACGTGAACATGAATATGGTGAGTATGACAACGTTAACTAGGCCTCGGAAACCCAATTCTTGTTTCTCCTCCTCCTCCACATTCTTACCCCATTGTAATATCCAGACCCTGAGATTCCTTCCACACAGGTCTCTTCTGCGTCTCAATAAGAACAATTGTTACAAATGGAAGCATTCTATGTTTATCAGTACGAAGCCCTTACTAAAAGATGGAACTCTCAGTCTAAATGGCCAAGAAGCAATCACAGGAGTGCCTGACAATGTCTTCCTTACACCTTTGTCGGATTCATCTGCATTCTTGGGTGCTACTTCCTCTCAAAGCAGTTCCAGACATGTTTTCAAGCTTGGAGTTATTCAGTAAGGCCCCTCTTGTTGTTACCTTGCCCTGTTTTCTAGTTCAACATCAAATTGAGAAGGGTTATTAGTTCAATGGGAAGTTTTCTTAGAACATGATTGTGCAATGCAGGGATGTCAGACTACTGAGTCTGTTTAGATTTAAAGTTTGGTGGATGATACCTAGAGTGGGGAATTCAGGAAGTGACATTCCTATTGAAACTCAGATGTTGCTGCTGGAAGCTAGGAAAGGACCAGATTTAGACAAGTCAAATGATTCTCCCTCTTATATCATATTCCTGCCTTTGCTAGATGGTGAATTTCGAAGCAGCTTGCAGGGGAACTCATCAAATGAACTTGAGTTCTGTCTTGAAAGTGGTAAACCTTAACTTTCTTTCAGTTGCCAATTCAAAACTCCTGCACTTGTACGTGTCTGTTAACATCAAGGTGTTCACATGAATGAACATCTGTGATTGTTCTTCCAATCTCATAACCATCTTCTCATCCCTTTCCTCTCTTTTTTCAGGGTTTAAGAATTGATCTTCTGTGTGTTTTGATAGGTGACCCCGCTATAGTTACTTCAGAATCCATAAGAGCAGTTTTTGTGAATTATGGGAACCATCCATTTGATCTAATGAAGGAATCAATGAAGTAGGTCAGCCCTCTGAGAAACTTTCAGTTTCATTCTGAAGAAAATATTTGATTCCTTTTCTTTTATAATGGAAATATTAGAAATTAAATGGGGGTAATTTCGTTTCCATATGGAGTATTGATGTTTAATTGTCGTTTGAATTTAAATCCTGAGCAGCAAATTGAATTAAAAATCCCATGAGATCTCGAGTAGCTAGTCTTCTACCTTCCTGGCTTCTTGTTGTTACATGCTCTTTGCACCATATGCAGGATTTTGGAGGAGCAGACTGGAACCTTTTCTGTCAGGGAAACGAAACAGGCAACTTAGGCCACCATTTACTCTTTGCATCTTCATACAGGCCACCTACTTTTTCTTGCTTGAAGGAAAGTAGAAAAGGAAGAAAATGAAAGCATAATAATTAATGAATTTCTTCAATGCTTTATGATGCAGATGCCAGGAATACTAGATGTGTTTGGATGGTGCACCTGGGATGCTTTTTATCAGGAAGTAAATCCTCAAGGAATAAAAGATGGCTTGAAAAGGTTAATCTATGTCCTTAATTCTTAACACATTTTTACTCCACACACAACACATTGACTTCCAAAATGATCGGCAAAGCAACAGTTGCTTAGCATGGAATTTCTAAATTCATCCTCATTTCACTCTCATAGTTTATCCGAGGGAGGCACTCCAGCAAAGTTTTTGATAATAGATGACGGTTGGCAGGATACCACTAATGAATTCCAAAAGGAAGGAGAGCCATTTATTGATGGTTCACAGTAAGTTTATCCCTTTTCCTTTTATGTTAATACGGAAAATGCAGGCTTTCTGATCTCCCCCAAATTTCAGGTTTGGAGGCAGGTTAGTCAGCGTTGAAGAAAACAACAAGTTTCGGAGAAGATCCAATGAATCCCAGGCTGATGCACCAAATGATCTAAAACATTTTGTTGCAGATATTAAGAGGAATTTTGGCCTTAAGTAAGCATCCCATGACGTCCAGTAGAGGTTCTTTTATCTTTTCTTTTGGTGGTGTTTGGGGGCTTAATGATAGTAGTAGACAGGGATGGTGCAGAGTAGTTCATAGCAACTGTCCTTCAAGCAGACCAAGTACACAACTATCAGCGTGACTTCGATCTTAATGCTCATACTTTCTAGAAGCGTCTTGAATTCCTTCTTCCTTTTCCCTTTCCAAAATTTCAGGTACGTCTATGTATGGCATGCCCTCATGGGATATTGGGGAGGCCTTGTTCCAAATGCTCGTGATACTAAGAAGTATAATCCCAAATTAACCTACCCACTGCAATCGCCAGGGAACTTGGCAAATATGAGGGATCTAGCTATGGATTGCATGGAGAAGTATGGTGTTGGTGCAATTGACCCTGACAGAATATCTCAGTTTTATGATGATCTACACAGCTATCTTGTTTCACAGGATGTGGATGGGGTTAAGGTTGATGTTCAGAATATACTGGAAACTATTGCGACTGATTTAGGAGGTCGAGTCTCACTTACCAGACATTTCCAAGAAGCACTTGAGAAGTCTATAGCTTCCAACTTCCAGGACAACAGCATTATCTGCTGTATGGGTCTGAGCACAGACTCCATTTACCAGTCAGTATCTTATATATCCATTTACATCCCTATTTTTATTCTTTTTTCATGAACTCATACTAATTCATCCAGGATAGAGTTCATGAATATAGAGAAACCTGAACAATGTCCAGCAAACACGGCAGAATTTAGCTTTTGTGAAGTTCAAATTTTTTCCTTTGTAGCATGCATTGAGTGACTTGGTCAATCTGATTAATTGCAAATGTAGGAAATAATATGCAACAGATTATTCAGGACTTGAAAATGGATTGTTAAAGTTGTCTAATTTGGTGTATTTTCACAATTAAACATTGTTTCTGATCATTTCACGCCTTCAGCTTGAGCAGTGATTTTCATGGAAATAAAAACCGTTTGTTAGTGCAGCTCAAAAAGAAGTGCTATTACACGGGCCTCTGATGATTACTATCCGAAAAATCCAGCTACACAGACACTGCACATAGCTGCTGTGGCTTTTAACAGCATATTTCTTGGCGAAGTTGTTGTTCCAGATTGGGATATGTTCTATGTATGTCTGGAGTTACTCATCATTCATCTTTAAAAACTTCTACAACTAATTTCTAATTCTGATAGTCTATGAACGTCTCATCGACTTGCAGAGTCTCCATGATGCAGCTGAATTTCATGCCATCGCTAGAGCTGTGGGAGGGTGTCCTGTCTATGTCAGGTAAGACTTGTGTAGTTTCAGAATTCATTTTCCCCTACTTTTCACATTCATAATGGTTTATCTTGCAAAAGGTGAACAATATTGCTATGAATTGTCAACAGTGATAAACCTGGTGAGCATGATCACAAGATACTTAAGAGGCTTGTACTTCCTGATGGATCAGTGCTTAGAGCCAAATATCCAGGAAGACCATCAAGAGATTGTTTATTCATTGACCCAGTTATGGATGGGAAGAGGTGCCTTTCTCACTTTACTTGTATGGAAATTCAATTCACTTATTTATTCACTCCTCCTGACATTCTGGGAATTTTTTAAATCAAGTCTTCTGAAGATTTGGAATTTGAACAAATGCACTGGAGTTATTGGTGTGTTCAACTGCCAAGGAGCAGGAAGCTGGCCTTGTCTGGATAACACAAACCAGAATCATGTCAGTAATAGTGCAGAGGTATCTGGACAGGTTTCTCCTGCTGATGTTGAGTATTTTGAAGAGGTCTCTGGGAAACTGTGGACCGGAGATTGTGCAATCTATTCTTTCCATAAAGGTAACCTTTTCCTGCCACATTTTTTTTTTCACAGGCAGCATAAGGATCTCACTCACAGCATTCTTTCTGTTCCTTTTTTTCCCCTGGGAGAATCGAAGGGACCCACATGTTTCTAATATTTTGAAATACAAGTAACCACAAGTCGCCACCCCAGCAATCTGCTGACAGGCAAAATGTTCGCAAATTTTCAGGATCAGTGTCTCGGTTACCGAAGGAAGAAAAGTTTGGTGTTGGATTACAAACTCTGGAATGTGATGTCTTTACTGTATCACCTATCAAGGTTAATTATTGGTCTACGAAATCTCTTGCACTCAGCTCACATGCATTACATTGGTAAATTAAATTTCAATCGATGGTTTCGCAGGTTTACTATCAGAGGATTGAGTTCGCACCCATCGGATTGATGAACATGTACAACAGTGGTGGAGCTATAGAGTCAGTTGAGCAGTGTGGTGATCCATCAAGCTATAATGGAAGAATACACATAAAGGGAAGAGGGGCAGGTAGTTTTGGTGGATACTCGAGTGTGAAGCCAAAGGGTTGCTCCATAAATGGAGAAGAAGAAGAAATGAAGTACGGAGAAGAAGATAAACTGGTGACAGTAACCATAGATGCCTCCAATAATAGTGGTTGGGACATGGATATATGGTACTGAGGAGGGGGGGCCTAGAGATTATTGTGATAATTAAGAAAGAGCCTGCAATCTGCATGGGCAGGGCATGTATATGTAAATAATAATGACTGATTTAGCTGTAATTAATTGATTGTTAAGGAATACGGAGAAGTATCTGTAATGAGAAGCAAACATGTGATTCTTGAAATAAAAATCTTAGCATAACTTAATGAACAAACAACTGTATGTTATTAAGATTGGTTTAAAGGTGGTAAGAAGAGTAACTCCAGGGCATGGAAGTGAAGTTTGATGATAATGGGCCATTGGGCTTCTTCTGCGCAAGGAATGCAAGGAAGACGGTGAGGTGAGAGAGCGACCAAATAAACTATAAAATAACAGTAATAAATTAAAGTAAAAAAGAAACGAAAAGAAAATCCGGTGAAAGAGGAAACGACAGCGAGGACCAGAAGGAAGGAAGGAAGGGTGCGGGAGTCGTCGTCGCCGCCGTCCTCCTCCTCCTCCAGTCCTGATTATTAATAACAATAATCTAATTTAAGCTTGTGCATCGCTGGAATTTGCATCCAATCTCTCTCTCCCTCTGCTTGGCCGTCGTCTTCTTTATTAATAACTCCAAAAAAAGCTAACCATATTTCATTTTTTTATTATTCGAAAAATGTCTTACGCTTATCTCTTCAAGTACATCATCATCGGCGACACTGGTTCGTTTTTTGTCTCTTAAATTCTTAATTTTGATCATGATTTTTTATTAAATTTAAATTCTAAAAAAACTGAATGAACAGGAGTAGGGAAATCGTGCTTGCTGCTGCAATTCACGGACAAGAGATTCCAGCCGGTGCATGACCTTACCATCGGTGTTGAGTTTGGGGCTCGTATGATCACCATTGATAACAAGCCTATCAAACTCCAAATTTGGGACACCGTTCGTTCCCTTCTCTCTCTCTCTTTAATTTCAATTCTCTTCTCTTATAGAACAAATCGATAATTATGTTTAAATCTCCGATTTTTATGATTTTTAGGCGGGTCAAGAGTCGTTTAGATCCATAACCAGGTCTTATTACAGAGGTGCTGCCGGTGCTTTGCTTGTCTATGATATTACCAGGTACCGACCCCTCTCTCTCCCTATCCTCTTCTTTTATGCTGTAACTATAATGCTTTTTTGCTTGTTTCTTCTTCTGAAGAAGATGATATTGTAACTTATGCTGCTGCTGTAGCCAGCTAGCTAGGTACCTAATTAAACAAAATCTTCAAAATGGGCTCTATTGTTTTCACATACAATTTAGGGTTTCTTCTTCATTTGCTTTTCCTTAATTTAAACCACTACCACCTGGTCTCTCACGCTGGGCATCATAATCAAGTAATTTCATGACACAGATGGAGCCCTTTTGATTTGGCGTCCAAATGTGTGCGTTTCTGTTTTTTCAATCACTATATTGTACCCTAAGCTGGCCCTGAATGATATCTGGTTTTCTTATTCAGGAGGGAAACTTTTAATCACTTGGCGAGCTGGCTGGAAGATGCAAGGCAGCATGCCAATGCAAACATGACCATTATGCTCATTGGTAATAAGTCTGATCTTGCTCATAGAAGGGCTGTCAGCACTGAAGAAGGTGAGCAGTTTGCAAAGGAGCATGGCTTGATCTTCATGGAGGCCTCTGCAAAAACTGCTCAGAATGTCGAGGAGGTGAGTAATGAACATAGGATGACCTATACGTTGAAACAATTATAGACTTTTTCTTTGTTGTTTGTCAAGTTTTTCTTATAGCAACATCCTTTGTGCAGGCTTTTATCAAAACAGCTGCAACTATATATAAGAAGATTCAAGATGGAGTTTTTGATGTATCAAATGAGGTTAGACCTGTTTATTATGCACAGTTATATCCGTATTTCTATTATGTTTTTTAGAAGTCTCATCATTTACCGAAGCTTCTGGCTGCTTTATATTTTCCATCTGAAGTTTTAATTTTGAAGGTTAACTACATTCATTCTGATTGTTTGTTTTTTATGTTGTTCTTCTCATGACAAGATCTGGATTTTCAAATGTTAATGGGGCAACTTGGAAATTATGTTCTACAAGGGTTTCCAAATTGAAATATTTTTCTTATTTCGATCTTCATATTGCTGACATGCAAGTTTTGCTGACCTCAATACGTTTTCATCTTATATTGTTGATTTGCATTGTACACCGTTTTTTAAGCATGGTTAATTTTCAAATAGAGACATGATGCTGGCATTCATATCTTCAATTATTATTGAATGAAAGTTGTAAATGATTTGGCTGGTATTCTATTTGGATTTTTGCTTCCTTCTTACACTCATTCGCCTCTATTCAATTGGCTGTTTTCCACTTGTTAGCTATTTGAAGCTTATAATTAGCTTTGCTTGCTTGGACATTGCTCTTTATATTGTTCTTCTCATGAAAAGATACGAGTGACGTCAGTTGGCACCCTGACAGTTACGTAGCAGTACTCCATAAGGTTTCTTATCAATCTTTAAAGTGTTGGTTTCTGAGTTTTCAAGAGCTCAATCCATTGTCAACTTAGCTTTTCAATCTGCACATACAATTTTGAAGCATGCTCAATACTGATGCCATTTTTTGACTAATATTATTAGATAAAATTGAAACTAGTTTGGCTGATATTCTAATTGGATGTTCTGCAGTCTTATGGGATAAAAGTTGGATATGGAGGTATTCCAGGGTCATCAGGAGGCAGGGATGGTGCTTCTGCCCAAGCTGGAGGCTGTTGCAGTTGAAATTGAATACCCATTTGCTATACTTGAACGCAACCAATTTACACGTTTTGTGTTCTTTAAGATTTCCCCTGTTTTTTCAAGTCTGAATATCGTGACTTGTTTTCTTTAAGTGTCTATTCAGGGCATTAACGGATATGTATAATCCATCTCGATATCACGTCCATTGATTGTAAATCCGTCGGCTGCTCTTCTGCTTCCCATTTCCTTTGATACTGGCTGTTCTAGTTTCCTTCATCTGTATCTGTGTTGAAACAAAACCTTGAATTGTGAAAAAAAATGCAGGAAAGTCTTACCCTTGTGTTAATCCTTTGATTTTCTGTGGGGCCACTTCATCTTTGTTTTCATCTCCAGGAATTTGTATAAATAAATGCATAATCTTTCAGAGAAAAGAAGGGCTTGGAAAGCAGGGATAATTTGATTATGTTGCCATACCTTCCACCAAGAATGAAGGATCAAAGGCCATTTTGAGAAACTTCGTGGATGGAAGTTCCCTTCTCCAAAGTCCAGACCAATCATGAAAAATCAACCTAGTAATTTTATTGTCAACATAGGACAGAAAGTAGTTCAGTTACGATTTGATCAACTTGGGAGCTTGAAAGGATGTGATTCCAGTAGTGAAAGATGCAAACTTGGGTAACGTGTACCAACGACAGATGGGTGCTTTGTCCGGTACCTCTGCTGAATGCTGATGACGCTCACAAGAGATGACGACGATAATAATAATAATAATAAATAAATAATAATAATAATAATAATACAAAATTAGTAATAATAATTGTAATTACAACTTTAACAAATGAAATAAAAGGTTCTCTCTTTCCATATTTTCCTCTCTCCGTTTGCTACGTCTGTGCTGTTCATTGGCGTCAATCTACACATCTGAGCAAAGTAACATAAAAAAAGACTTGTTTTTTCCCCTTCGATCCTTCTCTCTTTCTTCTCCAAATTCTCACTCTATCGCTACCCTAGTTTGGGACGACAGAATAGAGAGAGAAGAGAGGTGGAGAAAGAAAGGTGTGTTGTCTTTCTGATCTGAAAAAAGATTTAAACTTGAACGGATCCAGGAATTCCTCCACTCTGTAAGCTTTTTTATATCTCTTTCTTGCTTCCTTCCTTTCTTTATCAATCTGACTGATTGTTTCCAATCACTGTATATTATATTATCAGATCACTTCTTGCTGTTGCTTAATAATGGCTTCACCTGGCAATCCAAATCAACAACAACAAGGAGGTGGGGGAATAATAGGGGGAGGAGGAGGTTTTGATCTGAATAAACTGTTCAAGCCCTCTTCTTCAAATCCTATGAATATGATGCAGCCCCATATCCAACAACAACTGCAGCAGCAGCAAGGTCCTCCTCCATCTCCCAATAGTAACACTACCACAAGTGGCAATCTCACTACCTCTCCTTCCTTCCCTCTCCCTTCCTCTTCTCCACCTTATCTAACTCCATCTTCTTCTTATCCACCTCCTACTGGCCCTTACCACCCTTTTCACCACCCTCACTATCTCTCCCCTTACCCGCCTCCACCTCCTCCTCAGCAACTTCACAATCAGTTCCTCACAAATACTAACATCCATCTCCAAAATAGACCACAACCCATCTCTTCCTTTGCACCCTCTCCTCCTCCACTCTCACCTAATAATTCAGGTGGTGCTGTTTTGATGGACATCTTGACCAATCAAAACCAACAGCAGCCTCCGCAATCCACTAATCTTAGTGGACCTTTCCCTTCTTCCACTCCCTCAACTGCATTCATCACCACCAGTCCTCCTGTCCCATCTGCCCCTCCTGTTAGTTTAGCATCTCCAACGCAGCAATGCTGTGCTCCCCCTGCGAGGATGCTCAGTACCAAGCTCCCTAAGGGTCGACACTTGAATGGCAACCATGTCGTGTATGATATTGATGTGAGATTGCAAGGTGAGGTGCAACCTCAACTTGAAGTCACACCCATCACCAAATATTTATCCGATCCTGGCCTTGTTCTCGGCCGTCAGATTGCTGTTAATAGAAATTACATTTGCTATGGACTCAAGCCTGGTGCTATTCGTATCCTCAATATTAATACTGCTTTGAGATCATTGCTTCGGGGACATAACCAGGTTAATTCTTATACTTGTTAAAGTCTCACTATTATCTTGTGTTTTGTGCACCTAAACTTGAGTAAAAATTGACATTTATGACATCATGTAACCTAGCAATTGGCAATGTCTTAACCAATAATGAATTTCACTTTGTGATTATTGATAAATCAGATTTCTATGAAGTAAATAAAATATGTATTTGAAGTCCTTTCGATGATCCATTACATATGAACACACTGCAAGAATGTTTGTTCTCAACTTATCTTGACAAGTTGCAATACGTGGATAGTGTTTTTTTCCAATAGCTGTTCTCTCCAAATCAAGTGCAGGCAATATTCAACTGATCGAGTTGTGGAGGAAAAACTTCACTCCAAAATAATTAAACTTTCTTATGACACTGACATCAAACTAACAATTGCGTTACAGATATTAACATGAGAACTACATCACTCTCCATTATTGCTTCTGGATTTTATTTTGGTTTCAGTTCTGTCAATTAATTGCTTGGTGTACTTTAATAAGAGATGCTAAAATTTCTTATGTGTATAATAAAATCCTGATTTTTTCTTAGTACTGAAGCTTCTTATAATTAAAATCACACAGTGATATTGGATAGATTTGCAAAGTAAGCCTCATTAATTTCATTACTTTAGCTGTCTGCTGTCCTTTCATGTTTAGAAGCAACCCCAAATGGCCAAATAATGTATCTTTCTTCTAGTTATGCAACATTTTTTTGTATCTCTTTGAGATCAATGTTGGTTATTATTATTTTCTAAATGCTTGCAGAAAAACTATCTAATTCATTAACATACACGATTTTCTCATGCAGAAAGTAACAGACATGGCTTTCTTTGCTGAGGATGTTCACCTTCTGGCCAGGTAACTTTTTGAATTGATATTCTTCCCTATTTTATAGCAGAAGATGCTTACTTTTATCCCTGCAGCGCATGTGTTGATGGGCGTGTTTTCATAAGGAAGATCAATGAGGGCTCAGACGAGGAAGAAAAACCTCAAATTTTTGAAAGGATACTCCTTGCCCTTCACATAATAGCAGATGGAGAATCATTCCACCCACGAGTGTGCTGGCATCCACACAAGCAGGTAATAATGGATTTTGATATTCACGTTATCAGATAAACTTTCCCATTGCGACACATTTTTCACTACTTGTACTGGTCTTGATTAAGGATTTCTTTATCTTTACTATGAATGGGAATATTGCAGGAAATTTTGATTGTTGCAATTGGAAATCTCATCTTGAAAATTGATACCATTAAGATTGGAAAAGGTGGAGCATTTTCAGTGGAGCAACCTCTTACTTGTCCCATTGATAAGTTGATTGATGGGGTCCAGCTTGTTGGTAAACATGATGGGGAAGTCACTGAGTTGTCCATGTGTCAATGGATGACCACCCGTTTAGCTTCAGCTTCAACAGATGGCGTGGTTTGTTGCCTCCTTCCCCCCCTTACCTCACAGTCTTGTAGTTTGTCAATTTGTTTCTACTGGTAGCATTTGTAGTTTCTAAAGGTTATAGAGCCTCAAACAATAACCAAACTCTCCCTCCCACATGTGCACTTATGGCAGGGACAGTCTATTACAAACTGTGTTTGTAAGATCTCTTAGTTACATTTTAAGGAGCTAAGCCATAATCAAATTCTTTATGATCATATCATCAAAGTACTTGTCAATGTATCCATCATAAGCAATGCATTCTCTTATTCTTTTAGTGCTTTTATTAACCAAACACTCGTTATCTGCTCCACAGGTCAAGATTTGGGAAGACCGTAAGGCAGTACCCCTTGCAGTATTCAGACCACATGATGGTAATCCTGTAAATTCTGTGGCATTCCTGACCGCCCCTGACCGCCCTGATCATATTGTTCTTATCACTGGGGTAGGCTCCTATTATTTCTGTTCTTCACAATGATGGAGCTTAATTATGCTAGACTTCTTAGATGACTAAAGAAAAGTTTGATATATATGTAATTCAGCCATATTTTACTGCCCTTTGATAATCGTGATACAGTTATTTTGTCAGTAATTTGGTGTCAAAATCACTTCCATGTTCTTGAAGGTTTTGGTTTCCTTCATGATATATTCAATGTTGTAGGTATTGATGCTCGCTTACATATCTCCATGTACAGGGGCCCCTCAATCAGGAAGTGAAGATATGGGCCTCCGCTAGTGAAGAGGGCTGGTTATTGCCTAGTGATGCTGAATCATGGCAGTGCACTCAGACCTTGACCTTAAAGAGTTCGGCTGAATCTAGTGCTGAGGATGCATTTTTTAATCAAGTTGTAGCCCTACCCCGAGCCAGCCTGTTTCTTCTTGCAAATGCCAAGAAGAATGCCATATATGCTGTACACCTAGAATATGGGCCATATCCAGCTGCAACCCAAATGGATTACATAGCTGAGTTTACAGTTACAATGCCTATTTTGAGTCTTACTGGAACCAGTGATTGTTTACCAAATGGAGAAAATATTGTTCAGGTTTACTGTGTCCAAACACAGGCTATTCAGCAATATGCATTGAACTTATCACAATGCCTTCCACCACCTCTGGAGAACATGGTGTTGGAGAAAACAGAATCTAATGTTTCTCGTGCTTTTGATACTGCTAATTCTGATGGTTCTGCTATTATGGAATCATCTCATGGAAGTAAACCCATTGAGATATCCACAGGTAACATGACTTCCATACCACCAATGACTCCTAGCAGTTCTGAAAGTGCTCCTGTAGCAAGAGAAAGCTTGGGTTCTTCTGATGTTGGTAGCTCGCTAGATATTGCTTCTTCCGGTGGGCAAACCAAGGCTATTACTATTTCATCACGTAATAATACTGACAATACTAACACTGTGTCACCCCATCTACTGTTAAGTCCAAAGTTGTCTCGGTCGTTGTCAGGACTCCAGAGTCCAGCAAATATCACAGATCCCAATGTGCAACTCAGTGGTCATGCTGGTGACCAGCCTGTTTCAGATCATTCAGTTGACCGAAGAATTGAAACTGTGAAAGAAAATGTTACTGATACCTCCACTGGTGATAATTTGAATAAGGGTGAGAAGAACATCGAACAAACTGGTATTGCAATGGTCTCTGAACCTCCAGTAATGTTTAAACACCCAACCCATCTTATAACTCCATCGGAGATATTATCCAGGGGTGCTGCTTCTGAGAATTCTCAAACTACTCAGGGTCTGAATGTTGGAGAGGCAAAGATTCAGGATGTGCTTGTGAACAATGATACTGAAAATGTTGAAGTAGAGGTTAAAGTTGTTGAAGAAACCCCCGGCAGTGGAACAGTCCCAGTATCTAGTTCCAAAGAAAAACCTGATAGGCTGACTATATCAAAGAGTACCTCTAGTAGATTGAAGAAGAAGAGAGAAGAATTTCTTCTGAAAGCAGATCTTGCTGGGACTACTTATCTTCATGGGGCATATAAAGGCCCCGAGGAAAAGAAAGAAAATGTCATATCTTCAGAAGTCACAGAAAGCACCAGCCCTATTCTGAAACAGACACCTGCTGATGCCTTGCAGGTTGACTCTGTAGCAAGCGAGAAAAATAAAGGCGAGCCAGATGATTGGGAAGATGCTGCTGACATGTCTATACTGAAACTGGATGGTGATGGGGAACTATCACGTGGAGAGTCAGGAGCCAATCAAAATAATGACTTTGACTTGCCCATAGAATCTCATACACCTGTTGCTGAGAAGAAGGAAAAACCCTTCTACTCTCAGGCCTCGGATCTTGGCATTCAGATGGCTAGAGATTGTCATGTGGAAGCTTATAGTGTTGGGGCAATCCGACAAGCTAATGAAGGTAGCATTACTGAGGTACTTGATAGAAATCCTAGTGGTGTAGATGAGGAGCAACATATAACTGAAGATGTTCGTGCAAAAAGTGGTGAAGCAGAAACATCTGTGGCAGTCCTGCAGTCCCCAGCCCCAGCCCCAGCAACTAAAGGAAAAAAACAGAAGGGGAAAAGTTCTCAAGTATCTGTTCCATCTTCCCCTTCCCCGAGTCCATTCAACTCAACTGGTTCGTCCAATGAACCAGGTTGCACTTCTGGTGCCCAATCTAGTGATGCTGCTTTACCTCAGATATTGGCCTTGCAGGATACTCTTGATCAGGTGATTGGAATTTCAATTAACTGTTCTGTATATGTGATTTGCAATTTTATGGTTACAATGAGCGTGCTATATGCAATATTTCCCAACATCAGTTCACTGCTATGATCTAACTTTTCTGATGTCATGTGTTGATTGCTTAACACACTTCTTGCAGTATGTCATCATCTTGAGAATATCACTTTTTTCTGTTTTTCTTTTTATATTTTATGAATTATTAAAATCAACTATCACTCTTTTTATCATCATTTTTTTTTCTGTCAGCTTATTGTCACCTCCTTCTTTACATTGTGCATCTAATTTTTTCTGTCTCATCTCCAAATCCAATCTCATTTCTTGAAACTAAATTTTGCTAGAACATGTGTAGATTTGAACCTTTCTCCTCCATTGATTTCCTCTATCCAATATTTTGTTCGTGCATTTTTTCTTTTGGATTGATGCCTTCACGAAGAGTTCAAGACTGATGATTTTTGTTTCACGTTGCACAGTTACTGAACATGCAGAAAGAAATGCAGAAGCAGATGAATACAATGATTTCTGTCCCAGTTTCCAAAGAAGGTAAAAGACTAGAGGCATCCTTGGGCCGGAGCATCGAGAAAATTATCAGGGCTAACACAGATGCTCTATGGGCTCGTTTTCAAGAAGAAAACACAAAACATGAGAAGTTGGAGAAGGACCGTATACAGCAGTTAACTAATTTGATCACGAATTGTATAAACAAGGATTTGCCAACAGCTTTGGAGAAAACTTTAAAGAAGGAAATAGCTGCAATCGGACCTGCTGTTGCTCGTGCTATCACTCCCATTTTGGAGAAAAGCATATCATCAGCTATTACAGAGTCATTCCAGGTTGAATGCCAAAGCTTCTCATTTGTGAACATATCTATTCTTGTTTCAGCAGCCTATTCTCTATATCACTAATCATAATCTTGGAAAATAGAGTCATGCACAGATGTCCAGTTATCTTTGCTCTAGATGATGGTTTCATTAAATGCTTGATAATTATAACATAATCTTCCCATTCCTGTTGATCTTATTTGTTCCTATGTATGCTCATCAATGATCAAGGTTTCTTTATGTGCTAGCAGAAAGGGGTGGGAGAGAAGGCAGTGAATCAGTTAGAGAAGACAGTTAGTTCAAAACTTGAAGCTACAGTGGCCAGACAAATCCAATCACAGTTTCAAACATCTGGCAAGCAAGCTCTTCAGGTTATTTGAAGTTCCATATGATGCCATATCTTTGAACAATAACCTTGACTTGCATGAATCTTAATTTAATTTAAATGACAAGTAGGTTAAGGTTTGTTTCTCTCTCTTTATGTAGGACTTTAAGGACTGTTTTTGACCCAGTGATTTTACTCTGCTAGTTTCTTTTGGATGGACTATGCAATTGTTTTAGGGATTTTTTCTTCTCTTTGGAAGAATGAATGATGATATATTTTTTCACATGTATTAAGAAACTTATTTGTTAAATATTTTTGAAGAAGCAAAAGGATGAGGAGCTTCTTTCTTAAAACAGAAGAAAATGATATTGTTGGTATTTGCAGGATGCATTAAGGTCTACGCTGGAAGCTTCAATTATTCCTGCATTTGAGATGTCCTGCAAGGCCATGTTTGATCAAGTTGATGCCACATTCCAGAATGGGCTTAATAAGCATATAAATGACATTCAGCAACAGTTTAATTCCATGCATTCTCCTGTGGCCATTGCCCTGAGGGTATGTGTACTTTTGATATGTATAGTAGTAGGTTGCAGATCTTCTATATTCATGTGTTTTTGTGCTTTATTTATTACTCGTCAATTATGCATCTTACTTTGTGGTATATCTTCTTGAACTGATGGCATTAGCCTGTTGCATCAATGTAGTGCGTGAAAATGTTTGAATTATTAAACACTTGGGCTTAAGGGTCCTTTTTTTGTAGTATTAGATCTCTAAAGACACCCATTGTGAAATTATTCCTCAATTTTCACTGAAGCAGATGTTTAAAATATTATAACTGAATTTCAAAACACCCTTAAGTGTTGATTTTTCTTGAACTGCAGGATCCATTATATTGTATTAGATCTCTAAATACCCTCTTGTGAATGTGTCTATTGTGAAATTATTCCTTTTCCATTTGAAGCCAGTTTGAAAAATATTCTAAATGACTTCTAAAGCATCCAATCAAATATTCAAAGATTCTCATACTATTTTTTCCTCATTCAAATGGAAAACTAAGTTCCTCCGTTAGAGAGGTCTCATTCTAAATCTGTTTTTCTTCATTGAACTAATATGTAGTGAAACAAGTAGTAGAGTATAGTCTTAATCTCCTTTCATAAGTAAGTCTTCTTGCTATGGGTGGCCTCCCTATAATTTATGGTGGCAGGGAGGTACTGCTTATGGCCAACACCAGCTGTTCAGCCACCACATTTTGGCCAAAAATAAAGCCAAACAAAAACTTATATTTAGTTGTTGTACCGGGCTCTTAATATTCCTTGTCCTTTTTTTTTCTTAGGGTGCATGTGAGAGTTTAAAATATAGATTTTCCACCTTAAATTTCTTTGCATGTTTATGGTGGCAAGTTAACTAACTTCCATGGTATCTATAATGATAGGATTTCAATAAATATCAAAGTGGTTAATTCTATACAAGAGAATGCTTTCCTTTGCATGGACCTGTTGATGTTTTTAGACTGAGGTGCATGTCATGCTGTACCGTTTATAGTTGCTGTTTGAAATTTTGTATACTAACACGTGTTATTGCAGGATGCTATCAATTCAGCGTCATCACTCACCCAGACCTTAAGTGGAGAGCTGGCAGATGGTCAACGGCAGCTCTTAGCTATGGCGGCTGCAGGTGCAAACTCAAAGGTGGGAGATCCATCAACGAAGTTGGGCAATGGACCATTGCCTGGTATGCATGAGATGGTATGCCCTTTTCGTTTGTTGTGTGGGTTTTTTTTTTTTTTTTAATGTGTGTTGAGTAGCTTCCAAGTTAAACAGCTGTGATGGTTTTGCTTTTAGTAAAAATGATCAATCTTCATTAGAAGTTACAAAGCTTTTAGTTGCATCTGACTTGTGTATTTGTTGATATAAACAGCCTGAGGTGCCTTTGGATCCAACAAAAGAATTGTCAAGGTTGATAGCTGAGCAGAAATATGAGGAAGCGTTCACCTTAGCTCTGCACAGAAGTGATGTCTCAATAGTTTCCTGGTTATGTTCTCAGGTATGCTCTGTCATCAATTGTAGACAGATAAACTCCAATATGCCTGGTTTCTTTGAAGTGCTTGTAGATAACTTGGGACTGGTAAGCTGCGTTCATGTGTTAAGCCACATAGAAAGACTGGCATACATGTGCTTGTATTGGTAAAGAGATTGAGTAAACGAGCAAAACATAACTTGACTCAACTATGTTCTACCTGATTGGGGTCACGTGCAAGTTTTTTTATTCTTGTGAGATGTGGCCTTCTGATGCCATTCTTGCATCTTCTTTGTGGCCACAGCTCTCCTCTTAACCTACCAATTTGAATTTGAACCAAAATACTAAACCATTGGGTTTGTTTGAGCTTAGATCAGCCAAACGGTGCCAGGCATTGTATAATACAAAGTTGGAAGCATAATTTTCACTCATAACATGTTTGCTGTTTTCACTAGGTTGATCTACAGGGGATATTGTCAATTTCACCACTACCTTTAAGCCAAGGAGTTCTGCTGGCCCTTCTACAGCAACTGGCATGTGATTTTAGTAATGAAACCTCTAGAAAGTTGGCATGGATGACAGATGTGGCTGCTGCCATAAACCCTACAGATCCAATGATTGCGATGCATGTAGGACCAATTTTTGATCAAGTCTATCAGATAGTGGTCCATCAAAGGAGTCTGCCCAGCACATCTGCTTCAGAAGCCTCAGGCATACGTGTTCTTCTGGTTGTCATAAATTCTGTGCTAAGGAGCTGTAAATGATTTCTTTTCCCTTTCGTTCCTACCATTTTGTGCAAATATGTAACATAGTACTTTTTATTTTTGGGTTGTATAGGGATCTAGGAAAGTTTCAGGGAATCAGAATTGTTTGAATTAGTCGAGTATTTTATAAATGTGTGATTCTTACATAATCCGTTGTTGGCTAGTTTCAAAGGGTTAAGTCACTATAACTTTGATCGACCTTTTTCAGTTTGCACCCCTGTAGTTTCAATTCATGATCATAGCAATTTTACTTCACAAATTCCTATGCTCTTATGATTTCAACTCTTTTGTTACCTTCAAAGGTGTTAAAAGGTATAGGTTGCAACAGAAAGAAATGTGCAAAAGAAGTTGATTCTAGTATTGATGTTGGAAATTACGTTGTGAACAAAGTGTAACTCTTTCTTATCCTGTTGCATCACTGTTCGATCAGTTTCCAAAGCTACCAGCCTACCACCCTTCAAAATTTCCCTGGCCTGTCAAGATATGAAAACTAGACAGTGAGAAAAAGAAACCCTACATCAAAATTAATGTTGGACCGTACTGCATCTATATGAGAGAGGTACATCACATGTACTGAAGAATTCCATTCCTCCATCAGATGACTGCCGAAATCAGGGTGGTGTCACGCTGAGAAGAGCATCTTCTGCAAGATTGAAAGAAAACCTGTTCAGGAGGAAATTGCAACAACGAAACTTTGATTCCGTGCTCCTCAGTCTGCAAGCACTGGCATTGCCTCATGTCTGAGATGAAAACAAATGCCACCCTCAAATTCTCATATACAGAACCATGGGAAAACACTGCTACATTCCTTACTTTCAAAGACAAGTATCGGAATCTACATGGATTGGATTAGTTTCCTATCAATATTGTTACACTTTTATAGCTTTGAATTGTCTTTGAATGCTTGTCTTTTTCATCCTTGGCAAAATTGGTGCTGTTCCTTTTTTAACAAGTAATATGATTTTGTACTCCCATTTTTCTTTTTTATATTGATCCATAGTTCGGTAATTCATGGTAACACAAAAAAGGAAAAAGGAAAATCAAAACCATGTAATATACCATTTTTCGGTTTTGTTAAGGTTGTAGAAAATTTCAAGAATTGGTGTTGATATGATTTGGTTGAATTAGTTTGTGTGAATCTGATTCTCATTGTTTGCTAGTTTTAAAGAGGGAACTCAATAGAATACAGATCGAGCTGAGTTTTTAGTTTCCATGTCATGTGCTTTCTGTACTCTTGTGGTTTCAGTTCATAGTTTTATTTGACAAAATTTCAGTGCTTCTAGTCTTTTTGTATCAGAAAATTAAGGGAAAAAATATGAGTCCCTTGTTGATAGTAGAAATTACATTATGAGCAAATAGCTAGCAGCCTAGCAAGGTTGCTTGCCAACATTGATCAGTTTCCCACCTCCTCGTTGTTCGAAGTCCCTGAAAAGTGTTTGAAGTAGAATGTCTGAATTGATAAGATGGAGCTGCAGTCGTAGCTAGCCCTAGCTGCAGGATCAGATAAGGTTGCATAAGCATTGTGGATATCTATGAAATCTTGACCATTACGATCTGAAGAAGTGGTGTCTGGATGGTATAGTTTTGCTAGACTTCGGTATGCAGCCTTTATCTCAGATTGGGAAGCATTTTGGTCGACACAGAGGATTTCGTAGTGTATTTTCTGATGACTTTGTTTTAATTGAATGTGGAGGACCGACAGTGGCTGTGGATGAGGTAACTGAGAGATCCATGATATATGGGAGCAAATTAGTGATAAGGTCAAGGAAATTGGTTGTCCCAGAGAGTAGCCATGTGCTTTCGTTTATGGACCAGCAGGAGAGGAAAGCAAAGTTGCAATACCGTAGCGAGAAGCTTGCTCTAGCTTTTGCACTTCTCAACGCACCTCCTGGTCCACCATCCTCATCAACAAGAACATCAGAGTTTGTGGTGATTTTCATTCAGCATTCAAGTTTGTGTCTAAGATGGTGGAGAAAATCATGATCAGAGATACCAATCGGTTTCATCATTTTCGTGATGGTGCCTGTTCATGTGGGGACTACTTGTAGTGCTGGTTATCAAGGAATAACTAGGTGGTTGTTAGTCTTTTGAACTGAATGGGAATTGACTAGACATTTACTTTCTCCATCTCTAAATAAGGAAGAGAAATCTGTGGCGTTTGTTCTCCGCTGGCAGCATATGGACACATTACTTGAGCTGTTAGGATAAATTTGTTCCCCGGTGACAATTCAAGTCACAAAGCATATTTGAACAGAGCAGGGTGGGGAGCGTGGTGTTGTGTGCAAATTATAAGATCAAACGCATTGCAAGGGTGAGAGACAGCGAGAATATGCGTTGGGTAATGGCTGCAAGAGCACAGCCACAGCACGGTTCTCATTCATACAAATGCAAAATCTCAGCTGCTGTTTGATGATGATACAGAAATAAACTTCCTGAAGAAACATTGAATGGACTGTTATTACGCACTTAGTTGAAAAGATCGGGGAATTTACTTACAAGAAGCACAACAAGAGAATCTGCAAAAAGAAACTGGCCGAAACAAAAGAAGGTAGAGAGAGAGAGATAGCAGCAAGAGAATCTGCAGAACAAGATCAGGAAAGATGATCTTCAACTGGGAGCAGTCAATGTCAGGTGCTAAAGCAATAGCAATGGCTCCCTTGATGTTAGTTTCATTTACTAAATTAATGCATGTGTTAATGAGTAAAATAAATGAAATATAGATTATGTCCATATTCTTCAGTAGACTGTATCCAGCAGTCCTATTGAATGCTTCATTCATTTTCTGAAAACATCCTAGATTTGCTACTGGGCATGATGCTCTGTGTCCATTTAACTCTGCTGTGGTTGTGAACGATTGAACACTGCTTGAAATGAAAACTTCACTTTTCTCTCATAAATGAAATGTCCCAGCATCATATCAGGACTCAGTTTCTGCCCGCAACATCATAAGAAATTAGCGAGCAACATGCAGCCAGGAGTCTCATTAACTATCGTAACCTTGCCAGTGGGGTTTTGAGGAAGAATATCCTACATCCATTACAAAGAGCAGAACTTTTCTGTTCTCTAGCATAAATCATCATACAGTTTACGTAATATTTCATGGATTAGAATGACGGCTCAGAAACGCCTGCTATATATAGCTCATTGATAGAAATGCTATAGAACTTGAAGTCCCTTCTGCCCACAAATATTTTTTCTTGGTCAAGCATTGCAAGCAATTAAGAACAGAAGGAGATTGGATTGGATTGAACCCTTCAAAATCCACATTGTTAATGTTGTTGTGTTTGTTGTTATACAGCATCTCAGCCATAAAAAAACAACATTACAAAGGAGAAAAATTAGGGATCCGGTATATTATTCTGGGTGGACATTACAATGAGGTGTCAAAGACGAGGACAAAGGAATAAAAGGCATGCCAAGGAGCAATAGTTCTTAATTCACTTCACATGGCAGTATTATCATAGTAATGTTAGTTTATAATAATTAATCTCCGTGAAACTCATGTGAGTAGAGAAGATTAAAACATGATGTTGCGAAAAAAATGCAGCAAGCCTGGTAGTGGCAGGCCTTTCTTCTGTATATGAGTCTAAAAATAGAGTAAAAATACAGAGAGACCAAGGGACGAGGTTTGAAGGAAGGAAGAGAAAAGGAAACGCAAAATAAGGAACCAACAGCCCGTTTGTTGATTGATTGTTGTGCCGTTTCTGCAGCTGTAAGAGAGAGAGAGAGAGAGAAACAGCAGATGCATGGTAAAAGGCGTGACAGAAGTGTGTGTTGTGGTTGGGACTGTTTTAGCTTAAAATAGCGTAGCGTGTGAGCAAAGCTTAATCATATCATCATTCTTCTTTAGCTAACAGCAACACCAAGCAAAAGTAGTCTCTTTTCAAACAAGATCAGGAAGTCCCCTTAGAGCCCTCAAAGAGGTAAGATATACATACAGAGACTCAAACACATAGAAGACAGAGGAAAAAAGAGATCAAAGTTTAATTTATCTTGTCGACACAATGATTTGATTGGAGCTGTGAGTTCATTATTATAACACATGCATGATGTATCTTTCATTTCATTTGTAGATTCAGCTGTTTTCTTTGAATTTTGTATGATGAGCATTTTGTCTCTTGGTTTTGGCCCTTTGTATGTAACAGATTCTTTCATGTGATCACTCTCCCAGCTAGTTTCTTCAATGAATTTCAGACTACATGGCATTTTTTATTCCATTGGTAGAGAGTCTTGTATGTACTTGTGAATCGGGTTGGTTTTCTGAGCATGCAATAATGTGGCCATGATATCTCTCTACAGAAACATAATACAGGTAATGGAGCAAGAGAATATCAAGAGGAAGAGAGGAAGAGAGGAAGAAGAAGAGGAGGTGAAAGAGGAGTCCTCAAATAATAAATCTACAAAGATGCAAGCTGATCATCTTAGTCACCCACGTAGTGTAAGGAACGACATCAAAATCGAAAGGAGATCATGCAACCATGAAGAGGACAGCAACACCAGGAATGAAATAACCGGAGACAACAATTTCGCACTTGGGGTATTTGATTTCCCCTGGCTGAAAGAAGAAGGCAGCAGCATGATCTCAAAGGCAGACGAGGAGGAGTGGTGTTTAGAGGACACAATATTCTCCTCATCTCTCTATTACAGTACAACATCTGCCGCTGAATTTTCTGGACAACACTTGTGGGAAACCACTCCAGAAGCCACGTGCATTGGATCATGCATAGACGTTCCGGTGGACAAGTTTGAGGAGATTAATGCTTGGTCATTGGAAATGGAGGCTACTGTTGATTGAACCTCGACCTCCCTGCTCCAAAACAAAAATGGTGCCTAGTCCTAGCTTAGCTAATCACTGCAAAGTTTGCATTTGCATTGCATGCACACAACCCACTAGGAAATCTTGATGGGTTTTTCTTCATTCCCTAGCATTGCAAACCCAGTAGACAGCTGGTCCTGTTTGCAAGTGTGTCTTGTTGGGAGTTGATTTTTAAAGTATTTTTTATTATAAGTGTGGCAAATTTTGCTTTTAAAAATCATTTATATATTAAAATAATATTTTTTTTATTTTTTAAAATTTATTTCTACCATCAAAATAATCTAAAAACTTTTAAAAAATTAAATTAAAAATCAAAAAATCAAAAAAAAAGTAATCAAATGAAGCCTAACAAGATACCAGACTTCATGGTACATATAAGTTGCTCATATTGGGCTTCTACCTTTATTTTCTAAAGTTTCTTGGTGTGTGTATATATATATAAACTGAGATTGATATCGTTGATTGCTTGATTGCTTATAAATAGTCTTGCCAATGAATGAAAATGACCTTTGTTGGTTATGGACAAAATTAGGAAACGAGAGAGAGCTGAAAATAGCTTAATTTGTTCATGGTGAGATTCTCTATATATTTTGATGCCATATATTTTCCATCCTTATTGTATATTTTCTTACACTGCAAGAAGTGGTCCAGCGGTGGTTTGTTCTGACTTGTGTTGTGGCCATGATCGATGTTGTTGTTTTTATTCATTTTCCGGTCACTCACCGTTCTTTTCGAGCCACGATTTCCTTTGCTGGGGATCCACTGGATGCTTTATCTTGCTCCCACGCAAGCCATGTCTTTGTGAATAACAATCTCGCTAGCTAGTTGCTGCTGCTGCTGCTGCTTTATGCCGATTACAAAACATAAATCATCATTTCTAGTAGTGCTACAGTGATTGATGCAACAAAAGCAATCGATGGAGAGAATATTAAAGTGAAGGAAGGAGAGAAAGAAGCAAACCCTTAATTATGGAGATGGTCCCTGTAGCAGACAGATGGTGGTGGTGGTCCTACCCTAGCTTCTTAGTTTCCACACCCATTGCCGTTGTGCCGACACTTCCTGCTTTATAGGTATTCTAGATACCGGTGCTCCGTAATTTAAAAATAAAAAATAGTAAATAGACTATTTTTGTTTTGCTTTTTTAATATAAAAAAATTTAAAATATAAACAAAAAATATTATACAACCACCTAATTACATTGATGTTAATAAAAGGATATAATAGTAGATTTGATCATCGAGAAGTGTCGTATGCGTCTCCTAAATGTCAAAGCATGGTGTTCACATTCCTACATTTTTTTATTATAAAATTAATTATTTAGAGCAAAAGGTCCAAAACACCCTCCGTATCTCTAGCAATAACAACAAAACCTATGTGAAAAGACAAAATCACCCTTGAGCTTAGATTGAAGGATTAAATCATGGAAAAAATCTATCATAAAAAAATATAATTAAAAGAATAGAGGTGAGAGTGAAAATAAAAAACAATAGAGGGTAAAAAAAATTAAATTGGAGAGTTAGATTTTAAAGAAAAGAACTTTAACAAAAGAAAAAAAATCAAAAGAATGATAGTTAAAGTGAAAAAAAAAACAAAAACAAAATAAACTTTGATTGAGTAATGAAATCGAAAACAAGAAAACTTTAACAAAGACTCAGGTAAAAAATCAGAAATCAAAACAATAAGGACTTAATTGAAAAAAATAATATATAACAAATTGTAATTTAAGGACTAACTTTTGATATGACCAACGACAAACAGCTCATCAACCATCATCATGTGTCGCACCAGAAGAAGGAAGGAGAGGTGACGCTTTTAATAAAACGACGGAACAACATATTTGACAACTAGGAGGCATTCTTTGTGCCGTCCAAAAGGCACAAACGTCTCCTACGCGCCAACTCGTGATGTCCACATCCTTGCATCTTTTTTATTAAAAAAAATAATTATTAAGAGCAAAAAGTCCAAACACCCTCCATTTTTTTGGTATTAAAAAAAATCTAAGTGAAATGATTAAAGGTTGAAATCGGGGAAAATATATCATATAAAAAATTATAATTAAAAGAATGAGAGTGAAAAAAAAAATAGAGAGCATAAAAATAATAAAACTAAAGGGTTAAATTTAAAAGAAAACAACTTTAACAAAAGGATAAAATAAATCAAAAGAATGAGGGCTAAACCGAAAAGAAAACATAAACTTTAATGGAACGATGTAATTGAAAGCAACAAAACTCTAACAAAAGAGGTAAGGACAAAAATCAAAAGAATAAAGAATAAATTGAAAAAAATAATATATTATAAATTGCAATTTAAAGACTAGATTGAAAACATAAAGAACGTTTCTAAAAGAGCAAGGGACTAAGATAACCAATCAGAAACATAAAGACCAAACTTGAAAAATAAAAAGAAAAGAGGACATGCGTGAACTTTTTCTGCAAGAGAAAGAAAAGAAGGAAGAAAAAAAAGAAACCACATTCGGTGATAAATCGTTCATCAACCATCATCACATGCCATGCCAGAATGATAAGGGAGAGGCGGTGCGTTTAATGAAACCGCGGAACAACAGGTTTGGCCATCGGGAGGTGCTGTATGAACTACCCAAAAGGCGTGGGCGCCTCCCACGTGCCAACACATGATATCCACATCCCTGCATCTTTTTTTATTAAAAAAATATTTATTAAGAGCAAAAGGTCCAAAACACCCTCCATAATTCTAGTATTAACAAAAAAACCTATGTGAAAAGACAATATCACCCCTGAATTTAGATTGAAGGATGAAACCGGGGGGAAATCTATCATACAAAAAGATGTCATTAAAAGAATGAGGGTGGAAATGAAAAAAAAAAACTAGAGGGCATAAAAAAAAATTGGAGGGTTAAATTTAAAAGAAAAAAACTATAACAAAAGAAAAAAAGAAATCAAAAGTATGAAGGCTACACTAAAAAAAACAAAACAACATAAACTTTGATTGGGGGATGAAATTGAAAACAACAAAACCCTAACAAAAGAGTTAATAAAAAAAAAACATAAATCAAAAGAATAAGGACCGAATTGAAAAAAATAATATATGACAAATCGCAATTTAAGGACTAAATTGAAAGCATCAAGAACTTTTCTACAAGAGACAAGGACTAAAATAAGCTATCAGAAATATAAGGACCAAACTTTAAAAATGAAAAGAAAAGAGGACATGCGTGAACTTTTTGTGCAAAAGAGAAAAGAAGGAAAAAATCACTGTCGACGACAAACCGCTCATCAACGATCATCACGCGCCGCACCAGGAGGACGAGGGAGAGGAGGCGCTTCTAATGAAATGGTGGAACAACATATTTTTCCATCGGAAGGTGTCGTATGCCCCTTTCAAAAAGCACGGGCGCCTCCCACGCGTTAACATGTGATGTCCACTTCCTTGCATTTTTTATTAAAAAATTAATTATTAAACACCCTCCATATTTATGGTATTAACAAAAAAAATCCTATGTGTAAATACAAAATCACCCATAAAATTAGATTGAAAGATGAAACCAAAGACAAAATCTATCATACAGAAAAATGTAATTAAAAGAATGAGGGTGAAAATGAAAAAAAAAGGTATAAAAATAATAATACTAGAGGGTTAAATTAGAAAAAAAAAACTTTAATAAAAGGAAAAAAAAATCAATAGAATAAGGGCTAAACTGAAAAAGAAAACAAAAAACATAAACTTTGATCGAAAGATAAAATTGAAAACAAAACTATACCAAAAAAGCCAAGGAAAAAAATAAAAAATCAAAAGAATGAGGACCGAGTTAGAAAAAATAATACATGACAAATTATAATTTAAGGACTAAATTCTGATATGGCCGAAGACAGACCGTTCATCAACCATCATCATGCGCCACATCAAGAGAAATGAGAGGAATAGAATAACAGATTTGACCACCAGAAGATGTCGAATACACCATCGAAAATAAAAGGATGAAAATAAGTATTAATGGTAGAAGAATAGACAAACCACGCATCAACCATCATCCCCACAATGTTTTTTTTTACGGGGATAAATAAATATTTTTATTATTAATAAAATATAAAAATATAAAAATAACCCCTTACAAATTCTTAACAATTAATTGGCCTTTGGAAGAGACGGAACCACCCTCCGAACCAAAATTCTCTTCAAATTACAAAAGCGTAATTCTACTGTCATAATAAATAGTCTTTTGTTTACGTGTGCACAATAAACTCTACAGTATTTTAGCTACGT
>Ga0307510_10001260_pt1 | contig 27543 bp, 25 predicted proteins | sample 12_EM_MG_FD_207224 | JGI IMG/M metagenome (GOLD analysis project Ga0307510, IMG submission 207224) | Populus trichocarpa ectomycorrhiza microbial communities from riparian zone in the Pacific Northwest, United States - 12_EM | ecosystem: Host-associated > Plants > Roots > Unclassified | place... | reverse complement strand
TTCATGGGCCCATACGAATAAATGCACTTTTGACTGAAACTGGGCCCATGTTGTTTTTTCCGTAATTTACGGCTAATTTGCATGTGGGTTCTACCGACCACTACGACAATGTATACTACATGGGCTCGCCCTTTTGTATATAAGCTGGGCTTATATCCTAGAGTTGGGCCTTAAGCCTGACTTAGCTTGCAATCTATTGCGTTCTCTGTCCTTGTTGCTTGAACAAACATTTCCTTTCTATTCTTCTTTGAAGTAATCTTCAAGTCCTTGAAGTTACTTCCCATTCCTTTTTATCTTCACCCAGACATTGGTCTTAGCGACCTTCTCACTTTTATCACCTTCCAAAGCACTTAGGTTATTAAGGGAATCACAACCCTTATAACTTCGTCACTGCCACATATTTCACCTTTGCGCATGTCACGCCTTAAGGTTCAATAGGCCTTAACAATAAGCCCTGTTGCAATGCGTCTCGACCTTCCGGTATCGATGAAGATTCACAATGTGTTTCACACAGATCTCCTCCTTCCATATAAGGAGACGGAGCAATATGGCACGCCCTATACACGCCCTCCACCGATCATCAATAGCGAAGAAGAGTACAAGATCGAGAACATTCTAGAAGCACGGCGTTTTGGCAAGAAATGTAAACTCCAATACCTTGTGCACTGGAAAGGATACCCTCATTCTGATAACCAATGGATTGATCACAAAGACCTGAACGCCCCAGATTTACTAGCAGACTTCTATCTTTCCAACTCTGCTACAGCTGGACGACCAGTTGTATAAAAGACACCTTCAACAACCCCCAACTATTTCTCATCCCCACTCTCATCTTCAAACTGGCTTCCCCCTTTTCCATCTTCTACGGCTACGACTCCTGATTTCAACAAAATCTGTTCAGTATTCACCGCACCAGCCTGACCTTCTCCAACAACCTCACTCAAATCTTCCAGAACCAATTCGACAACATGTCCGATGCCAACTCTGCCATTTTTGTCCCCTCTCACTCTCCATCGCCTACCAATGATAGTGCAGGTGGCACTCCCTATGTCGTTGCCTCTCCTCCTCCTGACAGTCCCACTGATTCCGAAGTGGCCTGGCCTTATCAGATGATGCTTGAGCATGTCACAACCATACTTGGGGTCGACATCGAAGAGGTTTGCCGCCATTTCCCAACGAATCGATCCCTTCTACCCATTGATGTTCCCCCTCCTCACCCGCTGACACTGAACATCGTGATCCCCTCCTCTCCTACTCTTCAATATCCAGGCACTGAACTGGAACATTACATCGACCCCTCCTATCCGAACAGCCCCCCATCTGTCTCTTCTTCTTCCCCTGTAGATCCCTTGACACTCATCATTATTGTGGAAGGAGAACAGTATGAGAACGAGGAAGAATGGGAGAATTGCGTCGAGCATGGTCCTCAACTCCGCCACCTATTGCCTCGAGTCCCGCTCACCGACATTACGCCTATCCGCCAGGTGTCCCACCCCTTAGGGGACACAACAGACTACGAAGAACTGGCCATGGTCCTCTATTGGCAGGTCTCAGACCAGGACGCTAAAATCAAGGAGTTGATAGAGAACAAAGAAAACCAGGTGCCCCCTCCTGCAGAGCCTCAACCTAGCATGCACCCAGGCCCTGGCTGGCAGGACAACTTCAACGCAACTGGGACTTGCCATCTCTTTGTTATCCCATTAGGTGACGAAGACATCATTGCCCCATTCATCTGTTATGACCTCCGCAACCCCTTCCCTGAACTCTTAGCCACCAATGGACGCTATTGTACTGTCCATTCACGTCCCCTTCATGCTGTTCCACAAACCTCTCGCAGCTCCCCGTTGTCACCATGCAACGAGCTGTTCTTTCACCCAGATCTGGAGCTGACCAGAGGCGTAGACTGGGCCGTCCTCTATGAGGATGACCCCACACTGGCGGGAGAAATCCAACATTTCCAGTCTCACAAGAAAGCTTGCGACCACCTGGCCAGGAGGATGGGCCAACTACATGAATCTCTAGAGGTCAAGTGATAGGCTCTTTACCGCAGCTTGGCCCGTCTCACTGGGGCCAATGCCCTTGGACACCTTCAGCGCCACATCGACTCCTCCCTTCACATTGCCCCCTCCTTCTCTACAGTGTGGGTCAAGAAGATCCGCGCCTCTGTCCGCAACTGTGTCACAGAGGAACATGTGCATCACCCCAAAGAGTGCATGTGGTGCGGTAAGGCAGGCCACTCCATTGACGACTGCTACTGCATTGGCCTCTGTCGCCATTGCTCACACCGCGGTCACATCGGAGCGGAGTGCAAGGACCCTCACGTTATGTGCCTCGAGTATGGGGACTGCAAGGTGTACCCCACTCATCCTAACTTCAAGCGTGGTTACTGTGCCACTGTAGACAACTGCGTTGACGTCTAAAGGGTGTTAACAAGGGGGTAATGTCACAGACTGCCCCGCTTACCTAACTTCCTCCTTCCTATTTCGTTTCTCTTTCCACTTCTGTCCATGACTCCAGGCCGCCTTGCCCATTGCTTACATACTTATCTATGGACTGTTCTCGCATTTTCCAGAGACTTCCATACATTTCCACATGCTTCTATCCTGTTCCATGACCTTCTCCCATCTTCCAGTGACTTCTGTCTGTACTTGTATATAACCTGTACCCTGTAGCATAGAATGGCTTTCTTAAGCTCGTTCTATTCGTGCAATCAGACTTTGATAGTCTCTTCTCACTGTTGAACGCGTGCGGCTTCCATCAAACAATCCCTCTTTGCATTAGTCAGCTTTGCTGCTAATTGCCTTTGACTCTCTATGTCTCAAGATCACATGCTAGTGTCTCGCTCGATTCCAAGTCATGTCTGACTTGTGTAATCTTCACTTGTTATCCACCTTGTCACGTGACGCTCCACATGACCGATTTCCCTTTCGGGAACGACCCCTCTCCAACATCCATCTTTGTAATCTCGTCCGAGATCCCCGAACCCCAAGATCCCCAACTCAATCTGACACGGCGGTCTGACTGTGACACTGTTACTGGCCACTATCTATGGTCCAATAGTTGTACACATTTCAATATCTCGAGTTCAGCTGTTCATCCTTCTAAATATCAATCCCTTGTTCGATATCCCAGGTCCCTCAACTCTGGGAGTCCTCGTTGCGAATCCACAGGGCATCGAATCGACGCATTTCATCAATTGTCGAATTGGAAGCAGAAAGAGAACGAGAAGCTTGTCAGAAGGCCGACGACAAGAAAGCAGAAAGAGAACAAGAAGCTTGTCAGAAGGCCGACAACAGGAAAGCCATAGCAGATGCGAAATTGCAAGGAAAAGAAGCCATGGTTGCAGCCAGAGCTCGTATCGTGCAAGAGCATGCCGCGGCATTGCAGGCCAAGAAGGTCAAGAAACTTAGGATCACCACAGAGCATCAGGCAGAGAAGGTGAGGATTGCAGTGGAGCACAAGGCAAGACAGGTTGAGAAAAGGGTGCGTGATGTTTTTCTTCTGTTTGATGTTCATTGAATAGTTTTCTACTCTCAAGGCCGCAAAACGAAAGGCAACGTCACAAACGATCAAAGGTCTCCCCAAGGGAGAACAGTGTGCCATCCCCCCACCATCCATGTCCTCCGCGGGGATCGTGAACGATGATCCTGATGGTCCTGTCACCAAGGACAATAGAGTTTCCCTCCATCCGGACGACCCTTGGAATTTCCTCAAATTATGCTCTGCTCTTCACATTCTTATCAAACGGCACATTACTGACTTGGACATCGACCAGGCAGATCACTTAGTTCGTGAATATTATACCGAACTGATCTTGGTATGTTGCTCATAGTCTAATGTTTGCTGATTTCTGTGTACTGACATCATTGCATAGCTTTACAGCTCCAGCGTCATCAAGCCCAATCATCATTATGCGACACACATAAGCGAGTGTGTCCGGAACTTCGGACCCCTTCAAGACTTTTGGACCTATCTATACGAACACCTCAACAAAGTCCTCAAGTCGTACAACGTTAACAATCATGGTCAGGGCGAGATCGAGACCACATTCTTCTGCGAGTTCCAATGGACATGTCATACAAGTCGATTGGTACAAGGAACTGAATCTACTTAAACACGCTAACCACTCGCATTAGATATACTCCTTGCTTCACTACCCAGAGCATTCCCTCCCACGCCAGATCACAGAGATCATGCTCAAGGCCACAAACGAAGAGCAAGGCACCGTAGCAGGTATTGCCACACTCTCTCAAAACCTTGACAAAGAACACCCCAATGGTTTGTAGATACTATGCCTACACCTGTCTGACATGGTGTTTATTTTGAATATAGCATATGTGTCGTATGGTCTCAGTCCAAGACACCACAAAGACAACATGTCTTCCGATACATACCAACTCATCATCAAGGCCATCTGTTCTCGATTTCCGCTGACACCCGTTCATTGCTGGTCAGAACATCCTATATTTCCCAACAGCTTGCCTCTTGAGAGAACCGCCATGTTCTTCGAATACGTTGTCATAGGAGGCAAACATTATCATGCATCACGCACAGTCGGCACAAACAAGTCCTCATTTGCACATGTTATCATTCCAGGGCCGTCTCCAGCAAACGTCTACGGCAAAGTCCTTGAATTTATTTAGGTGAATCAGCAAATACAACAGAATGGCCATCCACTCTGGTTCATTCAGATGCAGTGGTTTAAGGCTTGGGCCAGTGAACGTGAGCAGTTGTGGGACAATTTGTAAGTTCAGACTCAACTTAGAGGCATTTTGCATAGACTTCTGACTGTTCTGACACCCTCAGCCAAACTGTCCACATTCAACTGTGGGAAATGGGAGAATATCTGCATCCTGAGGCAGGAGTCCCAAGTCTAATCAACCTGGTGTGGATACAAGGCCAACTAGCACTGACAACAGTCTCTATTGGACGTGATAAGGTGAAAGCATGGGCCACAGTAGACCTTGCAAAGGTATGTATTCTTGGATACGGCTTGCTATAAACATGTATGTTAACCCACATTTACAGTAATTATTCGTAAGCGTTATGTGTTGATGTATTCAGTGCAGGGTGAAGAATTACAGACGGACTCCTTTCACACAACTTGGGTTGAAGAACCTTCTACAAACTGAGCGTTGTTTTCCCCATCTTTTCCCTGCTTCTTGTGCCAAGTCTCTAACTCCTCCAGATGCTCCCAATTGAGTGGATGGAGCTTGCTCTTCTCAAGGCTGTCGCGAAAGCCCTTCAGCCACGCTCCGCCTTGGTCAAGGGTTTCGAAGCCTGGATTCTTTTGCAGCCACCAGTCAGCCATGATGGCGTTGAATGGTGTGCTTTTTGCCAAAGGTTGGCAGACTGATAGCTTTGAGGGTGGGGCATCAAACTCCTTCTTAAAGCCTTTCAAGATGTTTGTGTTCGTTCAACGCCTCTTCCTGAGAGACTCCCCGGTCACTTCCAATCTGTCACCTGACTGCTTTCCTTTGTGGTACTTGAAGGTAAGCCAATGGGTGAAAGCGGTGTACTGGTATGATAAGGTGAGTATCATCAAACACGCTCGCCTCTTGACTTGTACTCACATCCAGATTTCTCCATACTGGTCCAATGGCCATCTTGGCCACCTCCCCCAAACCCGCCTTCTCCTGTCTTGCTGCCAGATTCATGCCAAGTCCGTCGCTGGGTGCATCTCCTGCTTCCTGTGAACTATTGTCATCTGACCCACACGTGCATGGTTCGCTTGCATAGTCTGTGTCTAGTGTGGCCATCGCTTCCTCCAACAGAATCTCCCTCCAGCACAGTATTCTTTGGCGGCTTGTCTCCATATCCTTGTGCACTTTCAAGTACCTCAGGAACACTCTTTATCTGACAATATCATGGACTCACTGCTTGACGTTGGGATCAGCTCTGACCCTTATCCCGTGTTTGTTTGAGTTTCTCTGGGTCACTTTGCATTTTCGACTGCTTGTGTATGCTGCAGAAGTAAGTCTTGGTGCATGTCTCTATAATGTCCTGCTTGTAATCCTTGTCATCTAACTTGCCTGTCCTAGTTTTCTTGCGAAGACTCTACAAGATGACATGTAAGTGTGGATTTTCATGTGAACGCATTCGAATACCTTCTCATTATCCATTATGTGATCAGCCATGGAGGTCAAGAATTCAGTGTTGACCCGTGGTCAACTTGACCATCCCAAATTGGATGCCAAATCGTTTTACCGTTGACAACTTCAGATGCAGCACCATCCGCCAATGGTTGGACTGCACACATTTCTGCAGTACATTTTGTCCTACTCTTTCTTGCCTCTACTCCGCACATCTCAAAAAACATTGAATGTATGACAGCCTACCAAATGCGCTTTAGCACGGTGTCTCAGGTAATAAAGTGACTAACCTTTAAGGCTGTATGCTGGTTGGCACCATCTTGTGAACCTCCTCCTGACTTCTTTTCCTGGACTCCCCCTACACCTGTGGTTCCGCCTTCAAGGGCACTTAGGCACATCTCTATCGTCTTAAGGTGGCCAAGGATCTGCTCAATGGCTTTTGTATGTCCTTCCACCTTGATTACTTCTGCTGATACTTGTTTAAGTTCAGATGCGATCTGGCCTATAGATGCCTGTACCAGCTTGGGGCCCTGGGGATAGAAGGGTGCCCCTAGGCGGGGTGGTGGGGAGTGTGGTGGCTGATGAGGTCCGTCGTTTCACCTATTTGACCATAAGAATGGATTGGTGTCCTGGCCATAAGGAGACTCGTCCCAGGTGCCCTGTGGTGTATCATACAGGTGGTACGTCCCTCAGTTCTGTGTTGCATTAACATGGGGATAATGAGATCGTCTAGGATAGGGCCTTGGGAGTGGTGTATGCCGCCCTCCCATGGAATCTGCAGACACACTGGCCTGAGTATGGTTGGCATGGTCGAGAGGAGGGTGAGAGGACTCTGCAGATGGTGTCTGGATGAGAATGGGTAAGTGCTAACACATTGTAACATTGACACTCAACCATTACTCACTCGTCCTATTGATTGCCCCCTGTTATACACATCCCAATCCGTGTTGAAGGAACCATTGGACGGGGACTTGAGAGCATAGGTAAGTAATATTGTATGCTCTTTCCACAACACGTCCGATACTTACGCGCCTCATGGATCCAGAATTCTCTTGACCATACGCACCACCACCACCACCACCTGTGAAGCCAAGGCCAAACATGTCACTTGAATGTGTGTCTGAATTGCGGATACTGGATACACCAAATGACATGGTCGGGTCTTGTATTGGTGTGTAACCTCTGTTGTATTCAGCAGGTTGACCTTCCTGACTTCTGTTTGATCTAGTGACGCCTGAGGAGACCCTTTGTGTTACGATCCTGGGCCCTATTTTCATTTTTCCGCTATTTCCTGCCATTTATTCTGTGCTCTCAGTCACTCATCCTCCACTCATTCCCTTACGCGCTGCTCGGACCATCACCAAATCACTTGACAAGTCACCTAATGGATCACCTGATTATTCTGCAGTCAGATATCACATGCCATCACTCCGCAGTCCGCAGCATTCTGCAGCATCACTATTTAACCCTTTATGGATTGCCAGCTCATTGCCATGTCATGATGAGACCGCCAGCTCATGATGGAGCTATACTTAGAACTGCCAACTCATGATGAACCTTACTATACATGACAGTATTATTCTGTGACTCCTGTGACCCATTACTTCTCACTTGTATATAAGTGCCCATACTTTTAGCAGTTAGGCCCTAAGCCTAACTTGGTTTTCAATCCAAGACTTGTAGCTTCCACTCAGGACTCTCAGAGTCAAACAGCCCGAACCTTCAGTCGCTTCAATCCCCTCTTGAAGCTCTCCCCTTTCTACCTCTATCAGAACACTCAGGAGTCGCCTGTTAAGGCTTCAACGGGCCTTGATAGTACGACTTGTACTAAGAGTGAACTGGTGGTGAGTACTTGAAGATAGTAGAAGTCTCTAGTATTATTAGAGACGACTCTGAGTGGCTTATGTAAGAAGTGGGCAAAAGGGGAGGCACTTGGGGAGCTTTCAAGAACATTGATATTGTCAATCAAGTCAAGCTTAGGGCTTGACTGTCAAAATACAGGGTGCTTATATACAGGCACGGCCGCGCACGGGCCATGGTCACTAAGGTAGGTACTTCTGGTCAAGAGGGGGCTGTCTGTATCGTATGGTACTCCGCGGACAAGTGCTGCAGTCTGTATGAGTCGAACAATGGAGAATGAGCGAGAGCGAATGAGGGATCAGGGAATTGCCTAATCTATCCTTAACTGGGGAACAATGGTGGCGGGTCATTCCAAGAAGAGAAGCGTCGTCATGATGCGATGACGACCACGAGGTTTGAGGCTGATCCGAGGAGATCTGATCTCCGTGTGCCCATTCTGGTCTAATGGGCATCTAGCGTAAGCAACTACCTTTTAAGGTAGTCTGTATTGATGGTGACCCAATTAAGGGCCATGTCACTATCCGCGTCATCTGCAGAGCTCTGTGTGGATGAGGGTTTGTCTGCGGATCCTTCAGGAGAGGTTGACTGGGAGCCCTGACTCTGGGGCAAGGTGCTAGCTATGGGTGACGAGGCAGTAGGTGTGATTGAGTGGTAACTGCCTTCTCTACTGGTGCGTTGGCGTATGGGTGCTGAGGAGGGACTTGTAGGTGACACGGAGTGCTTGCGGGACACAGGACTATCCGGGGCAAGGTACTCTTGCCATGGTATGACAGGGGACTCTTCTGGGGACAAGGTGTGCGTGTTGCCTCCAGGGACATCAGGTTCATATGGAATGAATGGTTCTGGCTCTAAAGGCAGCACATCCTCCATGGGACTGTCTGGGTCTTCCAGTGGGTTCTCTACTGGGGGTGGCTCTTGGTACGACTCCATTGAGGAGTACTGGCGACGGTGGGTGCTCCAGGGAATAGGGGTAGGAGGCTGGGCTGTTGGTAGGTCGAAGTCTGGGTAGATGGATATTGCGGGGGAAGGTGGTTGTGCCATAACGACTTGGGATGGACTGGTCCATCAGGGCGTAGCTGGTTTGGTCTGCTCTGGTGTGTCTGGTCTGATCCATTCTGGTTTAGGTGGTAGGTCCTCTAGGGGCGATAGAGATGGTGGGTTTACTGGTAGTGGTGCCTTTCCCATAAGCTCTGGCAGTATAGCACTAGGGAAGATGACTGGTGGTTTGGTGACTGGCTTTAGGTCGAAGGATGTGACCTGTGGTGTGTCCAAGGAGGGGTAGGGTAAATGAGAAAAATTGGGTGGATTATAACATCGCCCTTATCATCGGGGACTTACTTGTTATACTGTGTAGCCAACCAGTACTGCGCTACTCACGTGATCATTGCCTTAGGAGGACAACCCACTAAGCAATCCCAGTCATCGCCAAACCCACCCACACACGTCGCGTCTTTAAGGCCCTTGGACCTTAACACAAGTTAGGCTTTCCTACGAACTCTTGAAACAACGGAGTTGTTACCACTGTGGCGACCATCCAGACATATACACTCAGCAACAAGTTTACACAAATCTTCAGGAGACAACAGGACAATCTCCCAGAGCACGTTAAAGTTAACGTATACTTTGATGATCAAGGACCAGGACATCCTAACACCGGATACTACCTTTGTTACGCACGGACTCTGCGTATTTGTAAGGACTACGACGAGTACTTACGGGTAAGCGTTTAGAGTCTACCTTTAGTTATAAAGGTCACACAGTTATGTTAGTGCAAAGCTAAGTTAAGACTAACTTAGATAGTATTGCAGACTCTAGGTGCTTGACTTAGAGCGCAAGGGAATTGCTTAGAGGGATGGGAACGGGAGTGAACGCTCTAAGGAGCTTTAGGTCCTGGGATTACTGCAGGAGACCAAGTCTGGAGAGTTGGGGCTCTTCAGGAGGTCTTATATACATGAGCTACCTAGTCATCTATCTAATGAGTCAAGGAATGCGCAGCATGCCTTGGTAATGGATGAGTAAGTAGTTACTAAAGTAAACTATCATATGCAAAAGAGATTACAGTCCGCAGTAGAGAACTGCTTCACGCGTTAGAGATATACCGAGAGGTATGACTCTGAATGAGTCGAAGTGACTTGTACAGTATGGCTGATGTAATGCGTGGGAGTAGTGGTCGGAATAGGAAGGTACTGTGGCTGTAATGTAATTAGTACACGTTAAGTGATAGCTGCTATGTATCTAGATAATGGGTAAGTCTGAGAATGCAGGAAAGTGGTAACGCGGACTGGGTATCGTACTAATAAGGAAGGAGAGCTGATATAAGCGAATGTGCGTCATTAAGTGGTACTTAACTGTGTAAATGCTTGATAAATCGAAGGAGCTGTAACATGACTCCCCAATCAGGTCTGAAATACCGTAAGCGATTGAAATCAGTTAAGGCGTTGAATGATCTTCAGATCTGAGATTTATCTAAGATGAAATGACTTCTAACGTCATAATGAAATCAGCTTAAGTCATGGATGATATCGTAATAAATCTGGTTAAGTAGATTTGTAAGTGACGGAAGTTCACTTAATATCATTTGAGGGAGATGAATGACACATGTTTGCAGAATCGGAATAGAGACCGGACGAACAGGTAATCGGACAGAAAGAGTCAAATACTTTGAGATGCGTAAAGTAATAATGGAACGGAAAGGTAAGTGGTAGTAACCAAATTAAGTATGAAATGCATCAATGATGGGAGTTGAGAAAATGGTAAACATAAGGGGGGAAAAGAGAAGCGAAGGGTTAGTCTAAAGTTAAAACCCTTATCATAATAGTACAGTTAAAACAGAACTAGAAAAGCGGAAATCTCGACAGAAAGAGAAAACAAAGGAAAGTCCACAAGTTGAGTGTGGACTGTCGGGAACTCACTACTTTATGGGTAGCGAGACTCGACGACGGCGCAGAGTTGAAGGTGACTGATCCAAAGGAGCAGCAAGGATACGTTGAGGAGGAAAAGGCAAAAGGCAAGGAGAGGCGGGACGGAGTAGACTGTAGACGACGAGGGGCGAGCTGCTGACGATGAGGGAGCTTTGAAAGGCTCCAGTGTGGGGGATTGACAAGAGAACAGTCTAAGGACTGTTCACCTAAATTTGTAGGTCTTATATACTAATACAGGGTGGTCTGTGCGCAGTTTAGGGTAGGTATAATTACAGGTAATGGGGGACTGCGCAGTCGATGCGCAGTAACTGCAGATTACATTATACATCTCGATTAGGGTCTAGCCCTAATGAGTCATGTCTTCGTTGATCGAGTTGCGTTGCATGTTCATTGATTGTTTAGTGGACGCGTCTTGTTGATCGTTCCCACGATCTGCCACGTGTTGATCAACAGGTTAGACGCGCGTCCAAAGCGCGTCTTGTCATGTGACATTGTTGATGACCAGTTCCTTGATAGGTCATGTGTTATCTTCCCAGGATCATGGGGTTGTAGGTTCCCAGGGTCACGTGCTGATAAGTCACGTGATGTATGAGTGGTGGAGGGGTCACGTGATGAGTCACATGTAGGGTCATGTGATATGTTCCCACGGTCACGTGGTGCTGAAGTTACGGGTTTGTAGCTGAGACTGGGGGGCGCGAGTACTGCTTGCAATATGGACGGGAACGGGCTGTGGCATAAAGGAAGGTACCATACTGCTACACTAAGGTAGTCCATATAGTAAGTAATACGCTTAGTAAGGTGAACAAGTCCAAAATGCTAAAGATAGCGATATTGGTAGGTGTTACCTATTTGAAGCGGAATACCTTCTTGTTGTGGGGACACTTGCGGCGAATGTGTCCGAGTTGGTGGCACTTGTGGCAGCGCTTGCTCTTGTTGGAGCGTGGGCCAGCCGGAGCGGGCTTCCTGTTCTGGTATTTGCGGATATCACGGGCGTGATTATGTAAAACACGGATTTGGTTAGCATAATCGGTCGGAAGAGGGCATGGTATGCATACGGGAGTGAATGCAGGAGTGCACACAGAGGCAGGCAGGCCAAGTGCGATCGCTCTGGACATGTAGCGGTCGATGGCAGTGTTAGTGCCAGAGTAAGTAATATGACCGTGGAAGGGGGCGACGGCACAGAAGAATGTGGCGTAGGCTTCGGGGTATCCTTCAAAGTCTTCCGCGTGGGCAAGAATATGTCCTAAAACGTTAGCGTTCTTGAGCACGCTGAGCGCTTCCATACGTCGCTCCAGATAGTACATGTGATGTTCTTGGAGGGCATTGATCTGGCACTGAGTGGCGTACTGTGCCTCTTGGTAATGGCAGTAAGTGAGGACTCCTGCAAGGAGGTCCTTGGGGCAGTGTTCGGCGAGGATCCAGTCGATTACCTCACCACATTGCGCTTTGGAGTCTAAGATCTCCAACTGTGAAGGGGTGAGCGTCAGGCATATGTAATCGACGGGGGTAGGGTGTAAGCCTTGGAGGATGATCGGATGGTTCTTGCTGAAGGTGCCAGCGATCTCGGGTTGTGCGATCGTAAGATCGTACTTGATCCAGGGGGTGACAATCTGTTCGCGTGGCATGGCGGGATCTGGGATGAGTAAGCGGAAGTAGTCAGGGGAACCAATGGTGTTGAAGATCCATGGCTCGCCGGGGTTTTCTCTGCTGAGTTCGATGTTAGGTGGGTGCATGCCGTTACCGTGGATCAGAGATGGAGGTGGAGATGGCCAAGTGTCTAAGACACCAATCTGTGGGTCTTCATCTTCATCTTCAGATGAAACGAGGGTGGTGGATGACGGAGTGGCTAAGCGCGGTGGCTGGGCATTGTCCCATGTGTGCTGGGAAGGTGTCCAGTCTTTGTAGGGGGGCGCCGACCAGTCGGTGTCAGCTAGTCGTTTCAATTGTGAGTACATCTCATATAGATGTCTTGGTGATCTCTTACATGAATCGTCGATGGCTTTGGTAAGCATTGACATGGCTTCTTTGTGGTTAATGCTCCATAGGCCGTCGGTAGGCGTGATATTAGTAAGGTTCTTGACCAGAGGGAGTTCAACCTGCTGGTACTTGGGCTTGGGTTTGTTCTGATCGAATAGGTTGTCGATCGGAGGGAGGAGAGAGGGCGCTTCTTCTTCTTCTTCATCTAGATCTATCTTGAAGAGGAGAGAAGGAGGGGTGTACTCATCGCTGCTGCTGTTGATGTCCATGTCACTTGGGGATCCTGGTTCAGCGATGGTGGATGAGGAAAGTGGTGTCCTCTTTGTGGCGACATCGGTGAGAGTACGGAGTGCAGTGAACATGTTGGTTGGCTGTAAGAGTGGAGAGGAGTGGAGTAGAGTATACAGAGTGAACTGAGGACTTTGACGATTGAACTGAAGGTCTTTTATATCTTCAGAGTTCATACTTTTGTGCTGAGATATTCTTCTAAGAGTTCAGGTGCGTGTACGTCCTTTGCGTCTACCCATTGATTGTCAGCAGACGGATATCCTTTCCATCTTACTAAGTATTGCATCTTCTTGTTCTTGCCTGTGCGTCGGGTATTGATAATCTCTTCGATTTCATATTCTTCTTCTCCATCAATAATCTCGGGAGGTGGTTGTGTGTATGTTTCTCCATAAGCTTCTGTTTCATTGTACGGAATTAGAAGGTCTATGTGAAACACATTATGAATCTTCATTGTTGGCGGAAGTTCTATGCGATAAGCGACCGGTGATATTTGTTTTAGAACTTTGAATGGTCCATATCGTCTTGGTGATAGCTTCCTTGAAGGTGTATTGACTTGGAGATTACGAGAGTCTAACATTACTTTATCGCCTGGAGATAACGTTCTCTTTGGTGTGTAATGTTTGATACGTTTACTAAGTGATTGTTGTGCATCCGTTCGTGCTTTCTGTATCATTAATAATCGTTGGTGTGCACTAGGATTAGTGTCTTCTTGAATTGATAAGTTTGCAGATGGATTGATTCCTAAGATCAATTGATGTGGAGTGTATTTAGTTTGTTCATGCTTCCATGAGTTATGTGCGAATTCTGTGATTGGAAGTAGTGTACTCCAGTTGTCTTGTCGTCCATTAATAAATTCTTTGAGATAGTTTTCTATCCATAAATTCATGCGTTCAGTCTGTCCATCAGTACATGGGTGGAATGCTGAACTAATATTCTGTTGTATGTTTGTCACTTTGCAAATAGCTTTACTAAAGTTGCTTATAAATCTTGGATCTCGATCTGATATGATTCTTTTAGGAATTCCAAACCAAGGGAATAGGTGTTGTAAGTATAGTTTTGCAACGCCTTGTCCGTCTATGGTTTTATTGCATGGTATAAACTTTGCTGCTTTGGAACATCCTTGATCTATGATCGTAAGGATTGAATCATAGGTGTTTGAGGTTGGTAGATTGGTAATTAAATCCATTGAAACATATTGAAAGGGGCCTTGTTCTACAAATGTGTTTAGGTGATACAGCGGTGCACGTTTCATGTGTGTGATGACTTTGCTTTCTTGACATGTTGTGCAGCCTTTCACATAATCTTCTACAAATTTGCGTAATTGTGGTCCTTCATAGTTTCGTTTGACTAAGTCGTATGTATTAGAAATGCCTGGATGACCACCAATGGGTGAGTCATGGATTTCTTGTAAGACTTTGCGACATGTTTCAGGATTATCTTCTAGATAAACCTTATTAACTTTGATTTCTTTGCTGGTAAATAAGGTTTCGGGTAGGAGTGTAACACTTTTATTAGGATTTACTCCCTCTTCAAAGTCTTTTCTTCGACTAAGAAGGTCAGCAATGGTATTGCTTTTACCAGGAAAGTGTGTAATTTCAAAGTTGTAATCTTGTAGAAATTCGTGCCATCTAGCTTGTCTAGGGCTGATCTTTTGCGGAGTCTTAAAATATTTAAGATTATTGTGATCGGTCCTAATGAGGAATTTCTGTTGTGCGCCTAAAAGAAGCTGTCGATTAGCCTTTAGGGCGTTAATGATTGCTAAAAGTTCGCGATCATATATGTCATAATTCCGTTCAGCTGGTAATAATGACTTGCTAAAGAAGGTGATGGGATGACGTCCATCACTAAAATCTTGTGACACTGTTGCTCCGATTGCGTGTGCGGATGCGTCAGTATCTACTATGTAACGCTTTGTTGGATCTGGATTTCTAAGTACTGGATAGCTTGTAAATTTGCGTTTGAGCGTGTCAAATGCGTTTTGTTGGTCATCTTCCCATTTCCATGTGTTATTTTTCTTTGTAAGATCATGGAGGGGTCGTGCTAATCTTGAGTAATCTTGTATGAAATCCTTGTAGTAATTTCCAAAACTGAGGAATGAGCGTAATTCTGAAACTGTAGTAGGAATAGGCCAATCAGTAAGACCTTTGACTTTGATTGGGTCCATCTTGACTTGTCCATTTCCTACAATGATGCCTAAGTATTCAACTTCGTGTCGATGAAAGTGACATTTCTCTGGTTTTAGGAATAGATCGTTGTCTTCTAAGCGTTTGAGGACTATGGATACGATTTTGATATGTTCTTCAATGTCATCGCTATCTGTGACAATGAGAATATCGTCCATGTAGATTATAACATTTCCAGTTGCGACTAGATCATCGAATAATGCGTCCATCATTGTTTGAAATGTGGCTGGAGAGTTGGTTAGTCCGAAAAACATAACTAGACACTTGAATAATCCTCTGTTTGTTTTAAAGGAGGTTTTCCATTCATCGCCTTCTTTGATGCGGACATTGTTGTATCCCCATCTAATGTTGAGTTTGGTAAACCATTTCTTTTTAACAAGTTTAGAGATTAATTCTTTGATGAGTGGTAGTGGGTAAGTATTTCTGACTGTCCAATTGTTGAGTGCATGATAATCTTGAACTGGTCTAAGCTTTCCATCTTTCTTTTTAACAAAGAAGAATGGGGAAGTATATGGACTGTTGGATCGTCTAATGTATCCTTTGGCTAGATGTTCATCTAAGAATTTGTCTAGCGCTTCTTGTTGTCCTTCTGCTAATGGATACACTTTACAATTAAGTGTAGTTGGTGCTTCTGGTAGTAGGTCTATAGCGTGATCCCATGGTCGTCGTCCTGGGAATCTAGTACTTTCTTGATCGCTAAAGACTTTACCATATTGATGGTATACGCTGGGAACTTGCTCTTCCCAAGTGCGTTGTCTTTTGTCAGATGCTTGAGTGGCTAGCTCAGTAGCTGTAGTGGTTTTTCTGACAGTAATAGTGTCATGTTCATTACTAGGAATGAATTTGTAGTCATCTTTAAATTCTAGGTCATCTTCTTCGAGTTCTGGAATGTACTCTTCAGGTTTTGAAGTCCATAGGTGTGCGTCTTTAGTAGATGCAGTGACATCTCCATGGAATATGCCTTCTTTCCAATCGATATTCAGACTAAATCCTGCGAGGAATGGCATACCGAGGAGCATAGAATCGCTACCCATGTCCATTATTAAAAATAATAGTGGGATAGTATGATTCTTGTGTTGAACTTCTAGTTTTGTTGCATGTGTGATTGAACCATTCTTATTTTGAGTTCCATCTACATTGCGTATGACTCTAGATTTTGGTAAATCAATCATAGGAAGGTTGAATCTTTCAACTGTAAGTGGACTAATAAAATTATCAGTTGCGCCTGAGTCTAATAATGCTTGAAGATTTGTGTGCAGATGTGCAGATTGAAGGGAGACTTGAGCTTTAACTTGGGGGCATTTTGGAACGAATACAGCCTGAGGAAAGATAGCCCGCAACATGGCTGTGTGTGTTGGGCTTTCTAAAAATTTATTCCTAAGCTTTTCATTTCTTCTACCCATTGTTCTCATTGTCCTTCATTAAACTTTGCTGCTCATGCGGCAAGTTCTGGAATATCTTCTTCATCATCTTCGCTAATTTCTTCAATATGTGCACTTCTAGCATAGGATTGGGATGGTGCTCCTAGCTTTGTGGGTTTGGGGAAAGTACGTTTGAACTTTCTAGGTTGATTAGACTTTTGTGGAGTTGACTGATAACCTGTCTTTGGTCTAGATTGATTGTATTGTTTGAATTGGGGTGTCTGTGATTTGCACATAGGGCATTCACTAGACATATGTCCAATTCAACTACAATTAAAGCAGCGTCCTTCTGAGCGATGCTTTTTCTTGTTGTGTTCAGTGTATGCTTTATTGACTTGAGTGAACACTGGTGGATCTACGTCCATTGGAACTGTTCTATCGTTTGGATGAACATATTTGTTTCTATGGTTGCGATTACCATTAGATTTAGTGAATTGCCATTTAAATTGAGCTCGTCCAGGATTAAGCATTGTTTGTCTGTAAGCGTGTTTCTTCATTTCGTCTCTGGCAGCATCTTCCCATTTATTGATAGTAATGGGGATTCCTCCTTGTCTATAAAGGATGGATTCTAAGAGTTTTTGCTTGAGACCTTGAGCGAAGAGGTGCATTGTACCTTCTGTGGTAATGTCATAATTTGCTTGTGTACAGAGATGTTTAAACGTAGAGATGTATGTGTCTAGATCGTCTTGGTACATTTTTAATGCCATTAATTTTTGCTGGGCAGTTTGCTTTTTGGCAGTATCAGTATATGTGTTTGTGAACCTAGTATTGAAATCGTTCCATAAATTTGGATTGTTTCTGTCGATGGGATTTTGTGCTCTGGTTGTAAGTTCTCTCAATAAGAGTACTTGGTTGTTTACCCAATCGTCTATGTTAGGTCCTCTCATGAGTGATAGTGCATACATTGCGCGGAAGTATGGAACTTGCATCACTTCATGACTTTCGTTAAGTCCCCAATATAAATTGAATTGGCGTAGGAAAGTTTCACTATGCTTTCTATCACCTTTAAAGGTATCTGGTGGTGTACCTCTTAATTTGTCTGTTGTAGCGACTGGTGCTACTATTTGTGCTGCTTGTGGTGCAACTTGTGCAGCTACTGGGGCTTGTTGCGCTGGAGCTTGTTGCGCTGGAGCTTGTTGTGCCATTATAGGTTGGACTATTGGCTGTACAGGAGCGACTTGCTCTACTGCTTGTTGTTGTGCGAATACTATAGGTTGTGCAGGTACTATTTGTACTTCTGCTGGTAAGACTATGACTTGTAGTTCTTGTTCTGGTTCTGCTAAAGGAGGAGGAGGAGGAATGTCGAAACCTGCTTCTACCGCTTCTTGTATTAAATGCAGATACACTGGTTCTTGTGGAGTGAGAGGATTTTCTGGCTCTCTATCTTCTAGATCTAAGACGTGTTGAAATTGTGCAGCTAATACGTCTGTGTCTTGTGGAAGATGTGGTTTGTAGTATTCATCTTCTTGATCGGATTGATTGTATTCTGGGTTTGGTGCGGATTTGAATGGAGAGAGTTCTACTGACTCTAATGTTTCTGCGCGTCTTCTGGGTACTGTGAGGGATGATGGCCCTGCTACAGGTGGTAATTCTTCTGGGATATGATCTGGGTGTTCCGGATCTGTGATTCTCCAATAACCTGTGTTATGGGAATAAGGATTGATTCGATCGTTGTGGCTTATATATGAGCCTTCAACTGTTTCAAATCTTGTAATATAATACCAGTGATTTTGTAGAAACTCTACTGGTAAGTTAGTATTTCTCTTGTGGTCCCAAATATAATAACCTGGGTGTTCAGAGAAATTAAGCCACTGGATTTGGCCTAAAACGTGTTCTGGTAGATCTGGATTAGATCTTAGTTGGACTTTGACAAGTCGATATTCGAGTTCTGGGTCAGGTAGCGGTTCTAGTAATTGAGCTGTGCTGACAATGTGTAAAGGTCTTCAGCTGCTGAAGGCCTTTTAGTATAGATCAGTTACTTTGATCTAATGAAGCTTCGGTGCATTGAGCTTTAATATATTCTTTCAAAGAGGTTGGCCTAGTTAACAACTTTCGATAAGATAAGATGGTGCGCACTTTGATAAGATCCGACTTGATAAGGTGTATTGCCTATTTAGGCTAAGATATATCACTTTGATATTCTTGATATGGTATGACCAATTTTAGGTCTTGATGTTTGTATATGGAAGGTATCCTGCTGCTTTGGGAACGCCTTCGGTTATTCTTCACTATAGGGGAAGTTGCCTTCGTTTGTGGTAACTAGACTAGTATAAGACTTGGTCTAATGTTACGCACGGACTCTGCGTATTTGTAAGGACTACAACAAGTACTTATGGGTAAGCGTTTAGAGTCTACCTTTAGTTATAAAGGTCGCACAGTTATGTTAGTGCAAAGCTAAGTTAAGACTGTCGCAAGCGGTACTCGCGCCCCCCAGTCTCAGCTACAAACCCGTAACTTCAGCACCACGTGACTGTGGGAACATATCACATGACCCTACACATGACTCATCACGTGACCCCTCTGCCACTCATACATCACATGACTTATCAGCACGTGACCCTGGGAACCTACGACCCCATGATCCTGGGAAGATAACACATGACCTATCAAGGAACTGGTCATCAACAATGTCACATGACAAGACGCGCTTTGGACGCGTGTCTAACCCATTGATCAACATGTGGCAGATCGTGGGAACGATCAACAAGATGCGTCCACTAAACAATCAATGAACACACAACGCGACTCGATCAACAAAGACGCAACTCATTAGGGGTAGACCCTAATCGAGATGTATAATGTAATCCGCAGTTACTGCACATCAACTGCGCAGTCCCCCGTTACCTGTAATTATACCTACCCTAAACTGCGCACAGACCACCCTGTATTAGTATATAAGACCTACGAATTTAGGTGAACAGTCCTTAGACTGTTCTCTTGTCAATCCCCTACACTGGAGCCTTTCAAAGCTCCCTTATCATCAGCAGCTCGCCCCTCGTCGTCTACAGTCTACTCCGTCCCGCCTCTCCTTGCCTTTTGTCTTTTCCTCCTCAACATATCCTTGCTGCTCCTTTGGATCAGTCACCTTCAACTCCGCGCCGTCATCGAGTCTCGCTACCCATAAAGTAGTGAGTTCCCGACATTAGAACAGTCTCTTAAGTTGAAGCTGACTGTCTGGAAGTGTCCTCCCCTTCCATCTCCGTCGCCTCTTGGTCTGACTTGAACGCTGTCTACCAGGAGAACTCCGCCGCCGCCCTTGAGGTCGTCAACAACATCCTCAACAGTCCCCGCAACACTTGGAATTATCCAAGCCCCAGAAGCCCCTGTCTCCAGTATCCCCCTGTCTCCCGCGCATCGTCCCCCGTCGTCCCCTGGTCGCCCACCGTTGCCACCAGTCCCGAGCTCCAATTTGAGTTCGTCGTCCCTGGCTTCCCCTTCCTCCAACCCACGGGCCCTGGCCCATACGACGTCTATATCCCCCAGTCCCCCCAGTACTCCACCTCGTCCACCAGCGCCGGCATCACCCTCGTCAATCCGGACACCCTCAAGCCCACCCCCATTGACATCAACCCCTACGTGGTCTGCTCACCATCACCATCTACTCCCAAGCCCACTAAGGAGGCACTTTGCGCCACCGCCGAGTTTGACCTCAAACAACTCGGAGAAGAAACCGCCGCCCACATCGTCCGCCTCGCCCAAGCAGAGCTCGACACCCTCCTTCCCCCACTTAACCAAGACAGTTGGAGCCACCTTCAGCTCACAGGTGACCTTATCGACCATGTCTCACTTGAGGACATCCCCCTCGAGAACATTCCCCCGCCCATTGCTGCCACACCCGTCGCCACCGTCGCTTCCCCCGCCCTGCCGTCGCCTGCTCTTCCCCCTATCCCGGTATTTTACCCGACAGTCGACGTCGGCCCCTTCGAATACCTCTTCGCCGCCCCGCCTTGCCTCCCTGCCAACGGACACCCTCATTAGTACACGGTCCATTACGAGCAAGGTTGCCACATTTGGTTTTCATCTGAGGAACTCGTCAACAGCCAATTCCTCGACTACATTCCCCGGGCCCAAGACCTTGACACCAACACACCCCCATATTTCGTCACCCCCTTCCGCGCCGACGCCCACCACTCCATCCACGTCCACTCCGACGGCGCCCTTCCCCCGGTCCACATCTGTGCCAAAGTAGGCAAGCACCTGTGGTCCCCCAATTTCCCCTTCGGCTATATCGAGACCACCTTTTTGGACTTGATTAAGTTTGTCTTTTCTCGTTTCCCTCCCCTTTGGCTTGCTCACTTCGAAGGAGCCCTTGTCCCCCTCGTCGCGTACGATTTCCTAGACGGTCGTACGGCTATCCTCTACGGTCATTTACATTTTACCGAGCAGGGGATTCTTTTTATTAACCAGAGCACATGTATTACAGACTTGCTTCGCACGGACCCTCAATTTTCTTGTTTTGTACCCACTCCTCGCGTTCCCGCTAAACCTTTTGATTTCATAACACCCCCTTCTGAAAACCCTTTGTAATAATTTACTTTTAAGTAAGTTACAAAGGACTTGTATTTGGTGTTCATAAAAATCAAAGGTTTTTAACGCACTCTCTTTTCGTTGTTTGTCTTAAGTGGCGAATTTTCGCGAAGAAATCTTAAGACAAACTTACTCAAGAATTGCCAATCTCCAGGAACAAGTTCAACTTACCTATTGGAGCGAACACCACTTAGTGCCTCAGGATCTCTTAGATATCCTCCCCTTTGGTCGACTCTTCAGTGCTCAACGATTCTACCATTACATTGATTACCAACTTGTTGACATCCTTAACGCAGCAAGACGTTGCACTGCATATTGGCAACTCTCTGGTGCCCATAACTTTGACCAATCCCCAGCCACCCAGATCTCTTTGTTCTACGACGAAACCTTTTTCTGGCACTACTTTGTCCCGTCACACAGGCCGGAAATTATCACGCAGATCCAAGCCGGACACAGAATCAGATTTCTATCTAGATTTTACGTGTCGGAAACCAAAATTGAAGTGGAATTCAACGAAATTCGACTCCAGACAAACCCAAGCGGAGAATTCACTTCAACTAACCTGTACCAATTCGTCTACAGCGACAAGCACATCCTCACATATCGGTGGAACAACCGCGCCTGGACTACAGATCTCCTTACCCCCCACACTAGTCTCATCGATCCCCCTTCCGGTTTTACCCGCCCCATCACCCAGCCAAATACCCAGGGAAGAGACACCGAATACCTGGAACGTTTCCAGCGTATCCTCTTGGAACCAGATCTTCTCTTGCTCGATTCATCCTATCATGACAGTGTGGACAGTACATTACCCCCCACTCTGGTTGGTACCCCTCAATCCAGTCCCCCAAGCACACCTGAGTTGGTATATCGGCATGCCTGAGAGATCACCTTTTCGAACGACAACCCGGATCTTTGTTTCTGCGGAATCAACCTTTGTTGTTGTGATAGCCGTCACCCCAGAACTCCCCCCACCCCACTTGGCATCCACCTCTGGGACCCCCGATTCTTCAGAACAGGACCTATAGAAGGTCTCCATTACAACTGACAACCTGGCCAGTCCACGTAATCAGAGAAATCACTCAGCCCCAGCCCAGGAACGAGGACACTTCATACCCTCTAACGAAAGAGGAAGACATAGACTTCGTCACACCCAGAACTTCGTTGACCGACGTCCCCAACCCGTTCCCTCTCCCCAAGTTTATCGAGAACCAACCCCACCCCCAAATCCTTTCACGGTACCAGTAACACATCACATCCAAGAAGTCCTACATGGACCATATAACGTGTTACCAAGAATCGAACAACCACTGCCCCCTACTCCCCATAGTCACCACACCAGCGTCTCAGGAAATTCAGATCTAGTTGGAGCCACATCACAGATCTACCTACCGGAAGTTATCTATCTTGGCATCACTGCCCCTACAAGAAATCGCACAGAACTCCACATCTTCAAACAACATTGTTTGTTCCTCTTACAGAATCGTACTGAGAAGCATATTAGCCACCCCTTGACAGAGTTACAGACTATCACTCCGCATATCGGGGCCTTTAATAAGTTCTTTTGGAAATACCGTACTTCGATCACAATCAACGGTATTCTAGAAGATTATAGAGGCATTACCCATCATAGTGATACTAGAACTCCTTGTCTGGTTAAAGTGTGTATGATTTTCTACAGTTGGGATAACCCCAGTTACACAGTCACCCTTGCATGACCTCTTGGCAAACTATTCTTGATAACTTTCCAACCGAAGACCAACTAGAACTTACAGAAGAAGAACAGGTGTATATACCAGTCTACGCCACTAACGCCTTTGCTGCAGACTATAAAGACACTAGGTGTCTTTTTGCCCGTTTTCTAGAACCCGCTATCTTGTGTAAAGGAGCAGGAACTATCTGGAACTTTACTTCAGATAACTCAGAACTTACCACAAGGAAATTTCGATTCCTCATTTCGCACCTTGACAAAGTTAAAAACTTCGACTTTATACAACGAACCGCTACCTACAATGACAAGCAAATCAAGTGGGATACACTATACTCCAAGTGGAAGTACCTCAACAACCAGAAGGTACATTTCCAAAGTCCTAGTACTTCTGAAGCAGAAGAAACCAAGCCCTCTATCCCTGGGGAATTCGAGAAAGAAGAAAGCAATAAATCCAAAGAATCTGATAACTCAGACCAATCTGACGAAGAATCTACACACAGTAAATCCTCCACCGACGAAGACACACTCAACGTTAGCAACTTACTACAAGAAGCTGAAACAAGGATTGTCGCTACCCTTCAGAAACTTACCAGTTGCCCTAGTACCCCAAGTCCCCAAGGAACCCTGTCCCGTCCAACAAGTACGCTTCCTGGAAGCTCCAAACTTTCAATACCAGAAGAAAGTTCACTTCCTACTCCACCTGTGTCCAAAGGCAAAGCAAAGGAAGAACCTTTACCCCAGACCCTTGCCAGCTCTTCGAGATCCTCGCAAGCCACTCCAGTACCTGCTGCAACCCAGCCAGAGACACCACCTGTACCGAAGGGAAACCCCAAGGGAATACCACCGCAGATCCCTCCTCACCAGCCTCGCTCAGGAAGAACAGGCCCACCACAGAGACCACCTAGTCCCCCAGCACCACCCCCACCCCCAGTTATCATGGCAGGAAACATCGCGACTCCCAAACTCTTGGGAAGTACCCCTGATCCCTATGATGGGAACCCAACAAAGGCCCAAGCCTTTTGGAACACCCTGGCCAATTATTATACAATGAATGACGCAGTCTACAATACCGATGACAAGAAAGTACCAGCAGCATTGACCAATTTCAAAGCTGGTACTTGTGGAGGAGATTGGGCTAGTGACCGCATCGCTGATGCTTTAGCAGCCAATCCAACCAATTACAGGACATGGATCCAATTCCAGACTGCTTTCCAGAAGCAATTCATCCCTCCCCAAGTCCAACAAGAAGCTATTAAAGGGATGCACAATACATACATGGGCAACCGCGAATTTAACGACTGGTACCAAGATTGGACCCACCATGCTCGACGATCAGGCGTCGATAACAATACCAAGATGTACGCTTTCAGGCAATGCATTAACGCGGCACTCCAACAGAAACTAGTTGCCCTATCACCCCAGCCAGCCACACTCCCAGATCTCGTCGACAAAGCTCGAGACCTGGATCGTTCCTTCCGCATGTTTGCACCAAGGTCCTATACACCCTCTACAGGAGGAGGACGCAGAAGAGGTCGTTTTACCCCTCAAATTCGAGCAATTGAAGAAGAAGAACCTACCGCAGAAATAAACGCAACACGCGGACGTGGTCAATTTCGAGGACGTAGCTGTGGAACCTCGTTTCGTCAAGGAAAGCTCTCCCCCAAAGAAAGGGAACGCCGCTTCAGAGAAAAACTCTGCATGTACTGCGGCAAACCAGGACACGTCGCCACCAATTGCAATCTCGGAAAACGCCCCGGGACCTCGTTACGTCAAATGGACTCTATCCCGGAAGACAACATGGATAAAATGAGTATCCATGATAATGTGGAAGCGAACCAGCTGTCCACCAATCACTTCACGCCTATCGCCGACATGGACATCATGGACGCCCCTATCCAGATATTATCCGTCTTCAATACGGACCTCCTGGACATTGATGTGGCCCACATCAATCACTTGTCTTTTTAGCACACTCTCCTGTTGCATCATCAGTGAGAGTTGTACCACCATCCTGTTGTAATTCTAGCAATCTCCGAAATCTCCAAGTCCCCAAGACTCCCTATGTACCAGTAAATACGATTCGAAATATACGTTCCCCATCAATTCGGGTTAAAGTTCGAATCGTATGCCATGGGAGAAAAATCGATGCTCATGCAATACTTGACAGTGGAGCTGAAGGCGTCTACTGTAATATCTCATTTATCAACACACACAAGATCCCCACGACTACACTCGCGAAACCAATTTACCCAAGAAACGTCGATGGAACCATGAATAAACAAGGACCAATCCACCATACTGCCATCCTGTGAATGGAGATGGGCGAAGAACACAAGGAAACCACAGAAATGGCCGTAACCAATATCGGACGGCATGACATACTCCTAGGAACCGACTGGTTCAGGGCACACAACCCCCAGATAGACTGGGCAAAGAACCAACTACGTCTCGACCGTTGCCCCACCTCTTGTTACCCGAATATTCCAGACGAAACATTGGAACTCGCGCAGCTCCTTCCAACGGAAGAATTGGAAGCCCACTACGATGATCTCCTCAAAGCCAACTACCAGGGCATAGATCCAACACAATACATTATGGCCCATCTACATGGAGAATTCAATGACATGATAAGTGAATCGGTGGTTTTGCCCACGATGTCACCCTCCAAGACAAGCATAGTTGCGTCGCAGCGCAATATGGCTAAATATGAACTGGTGGTTATGCCCACAGTGTCGATTACACAAAGAAACGGACCGGTGGTTACGCCCACAGTGCCTCCCAAGACAGCGTCACAGCACGCTCCTATCCAAGCAGAACCGGTGGTTTCACCCACAGTGTCTTACATGAATGCGGCATGGCATGCCCTTACTCACCCCGAACCGGTAATCGCTCGAACTACGGTGTCAACTACTCTAGCCAAAGCAGAACAACCAAAGAATGTCGAAATACCCCCCGAATTCCGTCAATACAGCAAAGTCTTCTCAGACGAGGAAGCACAGCGACTACCCAAGCACCAGCTGTGGGATCACAAGATAGACCTCATCCCAGGCATGGAAATGAAGAAAACTACAGTTTACCAACTAACACCTATCAAGAAAGTCGCCCTCAAAGAATACATCGAAGATGGCCTAAAAAGAGGCACACTCCGTCGATCCGAAGCACCCCATGCATGCTCCTTCTTCTTCATCGACAAGAAGGATGGCAAACTATGACCAGTACAAGACTATCGCCCGCTGAATGCGATTACCATTAAAAATGCGGCTCCAATCCCACTAATTCCTGAACTTGTCGACAAACTATTGGGAGCGCGATTCTTCACCAAGTTAGACGTACGATGGGGATATAACAATATCCAAGTACGTGAAGGCGATGAATGGAAAACGGCCTTCAAGACACCCATGGGATTATACGAATCCACAGTCATGACCTTCGGACTATGCAATGCACCCACGACATTTCAGACCTTTATGGACATAGAATTTGGTCCATTAATCAAAGGAGGACACGTAGTCGTCTACCTTGACGACATCCTTATCTACGCAACCATGATCACGGAACTCGTTTACTGGACACACAAAGTTTTCCAACTTTTACTCAAGTTGGACCTCTACCTTCAACCCACCAAATGCTCCTTCAACCAGACATCGGTTGAATACCTAGGACTTATCATCTCCAAAGGCGAACTACGCATGGACCCCATAAAACTCAAGGCAGTGCAAGACTGGCCTAAACCAAAGAAAGTCAAGGACATACAGCAATTTCTAGGATTTTGCAACTTCTACCGTCGTTTCATGCAAGATTACTCCACATTGGCACGACCTCTCTTTGACCTTACAAAGAAGGATACACCATGGGCATGGACCCATTTACAAGAAACTGCGTTTACTGCATTACAGCACGCACTCACCTCCACGCCGGTCTTAATCCTACCAGACTATGACAAACCTTTCACCCTGATTACTGACGCCAGCGACCATGCCACAGGCTCAATTTTGGAACAAGACGACGCGTTAGGACGGTCGCACCCAGTCGCTTTTTACTCCAAGTCCCTCCAGCCAGCCGAACGTAACTACGAAATCCACAACAAAGAACTCCTGGCTATCATTCATGCTCTCAAGCATTTCCGTCATTACCTCCAAGGCAGTGCCCACCAGACAAAGATATTTTCGGACCACACAAATCTCAAGTACTTCACCACGAAACAAACACTTACATGTCGCCAAGCGCAGTGGTCCCTATTCCTCAGCACTTTTGACTACGTTATCATCCCCAAGCCTGGCAAAATTAACAAGGCAGATGCACTGTCCAGGCGTCCAGATTATAAAGAGGGGATAGCATCCGAGAATGCGGAAACAATTTTGCTCACACCGGAAAAATTCCTACTCAAGCCAGAGCAATTCCATATACGGGCACTACATGACATGGCAATTCCTACAGGAATCAACGAAGAGCTCAAGGAAGCTATACAAGAAGCAATAAAGACAGACACATTGACAGGCCAGAAACTCAAAGATATCCTCACTAGTGGCCCAAGACAAGTAAACAAAGGATTACAAGAATGGA